>ENA-UPTB01001918-UPTB01001918.1-human-gut-metagenome-genome-assembly--contig:-NODE-1918-length-16036-cov-3.387180_pt1 | contig 16036 bp, 10 predicted proteins | sample MGYA00250046_ERZ773369 | MGnify/ENA primary metagenome ERZ773369 (study PRJEB29103, sample SAMN06111938) | human gut metagenome | biome: human gut; feature: ankylosing spondylitis patient; material...
AGCCCGTGGGGGAATCGAACCCCCCTTTCAAGAATGAAAATCTTGCGTCCTAACCGATAGACGAACGGGCCATCCTTGTTGAGCGTTTCCGCTCTTTGCAACCGTTTTTCCTTTCGTTTGCGGTTGCAAAGGTAGAAACTATTTTTGAATTGGCAAACATTTCTGATAAAAATTTTGCAGAAATTCTTCTGTGTTTTCTCTTATATGTGGCTTTATCTATTGGTAATCAGGTGTATAATGATGTTTTAAATTTTCTGTATTTGCTTCATTTTTTTTATTCCTCTTCTTTAAGTTCCGTAGTTTCGCGCTTTTTTTGTAGCTTTGTTAGCCGGATTGAAACTTGATTAAAGGACGGAAATGTTACAGAAAACGCAAGGAATCGTATTGCATTCTTTGAAGTATAAGGATACTTCTATTATTGTAGACATCTATACCGAGGTGTCCGGACGGGCTTCTTTCCTGGTTCCGGTGTCCCGTTCGCGCAAGGCTGCGGTGAAGTCGGTACTGTTCCAACCTCTGTCTTTGGTGGAGCTGGAAGCGGATTTCCGTCCGAATACTTCTATATATAAGGTGAAAGAGGCAAAGTCTTTCTATCCTTTTACTTCGATTCCTTACGACCCTTATAAATCTGCCATCGCTTTGTTTCTGTCCGAATTCTTATATCGTGCGCTGCGCGAGGAGGCGGAAAACCGTCCTTTATTCGCTTATTTGCAGCATTCCATTGTCTGGTTGGATGAATGTGGCAGTGGCTTTGCCAATTTTCATCTGGTCTTTTTGATGCGTTTGTCGCGTTTTCTCGGATTATATCCGAACTTGGAAGATTATCACGGCGGCGATTATTTTGATTTGCAGAATGCCTGCTTTACCCCGTTGCGTCCGCAATTGCATTCCGACTATATAGCGCCGGAAGAGGCGGCACGTCTCACAAGGCTGATGCGCATGAACTACGAAACGATGCATCTCTTTGCCATGAGCCGCATGGAGCGTGCCCGTTGTCTGACGATTATGAACGAGTATTACCGTTTGCATCTGCCGGATTTTCCCGTACTAAAGTCTTTGGAAGTCTTGAAAGAGTTGTTTGATTGAGCTCCGTTTCAAAGGGCATTCCGTTTCCTTACGTGTTTCCTGGAGTTTCCTGTAGAGAAACGCGCGTTTCCCTTAAGGGAAATTTCAGTTTCCTTAAAGGGAAATTCTCGTTTCTATGAAAGGGAACGGGCGTTTCTTCCGGGGGAAACGGGCGTGTCATAGGCATGGAAACAATAAAAAGCCGTACTTCAAGCTGCTCTCCAACCGGAGGGGAGCTTGAAGTACGGCTCTGTACGTATTGGGTTGGGCAGAACGCTTATCCCAGCAATTCCTTTACTTTGGCCGAGATGGCACGTCCTTCGGCAAGCCCGGCAAGTTTCTTGCTGGCTACGCCCATTACCTTGCCCATATCCTTACCGCTGGTAGCGCCTGTTTCGGCGATGATTTCCTTCAAGGCAGCTTCCAGTTCTTCGGGAGACATCTGCTTGGGCAGGTATGCTTCCATAACCTTTACTTGCGCCAGTTCTGCATCGGCAAGGTCCTGACGGCCTTGCTGCACGTAGATTTCGGCGGCGTCCTTGCCTTGCTTTGTCAGCTTCTGAATGATTTTCAGGGCATCGGCATCGGTCAGGGTATCATTGGCTCCCGGAGCGGTCTTGGCTTCGAGGAATACTTTCTTGATGTTTCTCAGGGTTTCCAAAGCTACTTTGTCTTTGGCTCTCATTGCGTTTTTAATGTCTTCGCTGACTCTTTCAAATAAATCCATATTGTTCTTTATTGTTTTACTGTTTACAATGTACTGTTTCCGGCTGAAGTCCGGAACGGCAGTCGGTTTAGAAAGTGATTATGCCGTTGCCGCCGCTTTCTGCTTCCTGCGCTTCTTCGGTGGCGAGTATGCCGGCTTCTTCCGCCTTGACCTTGATTGCCGCCAGGGTACTCTTGTCGCGCTGGTAGGTAGGGGAGTTTTCCACCATGCTGATGATGTCGGCGTTGTCCAGGTCTTCGGGGTTGAAGATATAGATATGCCGGCGGCGCAGACGCTGATACTTGGTGTTGGCATCCTTTCCGTAGTAGGTTTCGCGGCGTGAGCGTCTTTGCTCTTCCTCTTCCTCCAGTTCGGCAAGGCGCTTCTGCTCTTCTGCGGTACGCTGGGTGATGCGGTCGTCCATCTCTTTCATGTGGATGTCCTGAATGCCGAAGCCGGTGGCAAGCAGGGTAATCTTGACTTTTTGCTCCAGTTTGTCGTCCACGGCCATACCGAACTTGGTTTCAAAGTCGCGGCTGAAGCGGTTCATGAACTCTTTCACTTCGTCCATTTCGCTCATCATCAGCTTGTATTGTGCACTGTAAGAGATGTTGAGGAGTACTTTCTTGGAGTTGAAGATGTCGTTGTTGTTCAGCAACGGCGAGTGCTGCGCGTTCTTGATGGCTTCGCTGACACGGTTGTCACCTTCGCCGTAGCCGGTACTCATGATGGCTACGCCGCCGTCCTTCAGCACTGTTTTCACGTCGTTGAAGTCGAGGTTCACCTTTCCATGCAGGGTGATGATTTCGGCAATACTCTTGGCGGCTACCGAAAGGGTGTCGTCGGCCTTGTCAAACGCGTCGTCTACGGATAGCTCGCTGTATATCTCGCTCAGCTTTTCATTGTTGATGACCAGCAGGGCATCTACGTGCTTGCTGATTTCCTCTACGCCATCCAGTGCCTGGTCTATCTTCTTGTCGCCCTCCCAGCGGAAAGGGATGGTGACGATGCCGATGGTCAGGATGTCCATTTCCTTGGCGGTTTGTGCAATGATGGGTGCGGCACCCGTACCGGTACCACCGCCCATTCCGGCAGTGATGAATACCATCTTGGTGCCGTCGTTCAGCATATTCTTGATGTCTTCGATGCTCTCTTCTGCTGCCTTGCGGGCACGGGCAGGGCGGTTTCCGGCTCCCAGGCCTTCTTTTCCAAGCTGTAACTTCACGGGCACGGGAGAGTCCTTCAACGCTTGGTTGTCTGTGTTGCACAGTACGAACGTCACGTCGTGTATACCTTCCCGGTACATATGGTTCACGGCATTGCCGCCACCTCCGCCTACACCGATTACTTTAATGATTTTCGGTGAATCGGTCGGGAAATCGAATTGTACTATATCTTCCATAATAACTTAATTTTCTGGCACATTATCACATTATTACTTCATATCGTCGTCCGAGAAGATTTCGTTGGAAAGCTTGTTGAAAGTCTTTTCGAACCAGCTGGGGCCTTCTTTCTTTTTCTTCTTCTTTTCTTCCTTTTCGCGCAGCTCCCTTTCTTTGCGCTCACGCTCCTTGCGTTCTTTCTCTTCCTTCTCGCGCTGTGCCTTGGCGGCGCGTGCGGCGGCTTCCTGCTCTTTCAGCGCTTCGTCGTCAACGAATATGTCGACCGGTTTGGGAGGAACATTGGAGGCAGGCTGCTGCACCGGCTTCACCTCTTGCAGGCAGCAATTCTCGTTGCCGGCAGCCAGCAGGCCCAGCAGTGTGTTGTGCATGCCGTCCTTCTTGGGCTCGTCGCTGCGTGTGTGGACGGTGGTCTGTACGAACTTGGCGGTCTTTACCTTTTCAATCTTGCTCACTCTATGGAAGGCTTTCTCAAGATTCTTCAGATTGGCTCCTCCACCGGTGAATACAACACCGGAGAAAAGTTTGTCCTCGTAGCCGGAAAGTTGCAACTGGTTCCATACGTTGGCAAGAATTTCTTCTGCACGTGCTCCGATAATATTGTTCAGCAGGGCCAGTTCGAAGGTACGGCCGTCTTCCGACGTGCATACGGCAGGGGTCTCGGCGTCTTCTTCCTCCTCGTAGAGGGCATCACCGTATTGCAGTTTCAGTTTCTCGGCATCTTCCTCTTCCATTTGCAGGGAAGTGATGTCGTGGGTAATGTTGTTTCCACCCAGCGGCAGTACGCTGAGGTAGCGCAGGATATTGTTCTTATAGACCAGCACGGTGGTGGTGTCGGCACCGAAGTCCACCAGTGCACAGCCCGAACGCATTTCGTTTTCCGTTAAAACGGCATTTGCCAACGCTATCGGAGCGATAAGCAGGTCGGCTATCTCTACCTTTGCCTGCTCGAAGCTGTGTTCCAGGTTCTTCTTGAGTGAGGCGCGTGCCACGATGTTGAGGAACTGTCCTGTGATGTGCTGGCCTGCCACGCCCACCGGGTCGGCTTGCAGGGTATTGTCTATCTTGTATTCTTGGGGGGCCACATCCAGTACACTCATGTCTGCCAACGGCACTTCAAGGTTCTCGTCACAGATAGAGTCTACCAGCTCTTGCGAGATGATGCCTTCTTCGTCCAGTGTACGACTCACCGCGTTTTTTACTGTGCGCAATGACTGTCCGCCGATGCCTACATATACTTTGGCAATGGAGTTGTTGAGCTGGTTTTCCAGCTTGTTGGTGATGGAAGTCAATGCCTGTGCTGTCTTGTCGATGTTGTAGATGACCCCCTTGTGGATAAACGAGGACGCATCTTCGCGTGCATAGGCCAACACCTGAATGCTTCCGTCACTGTTCTTCTTTCCTGCGATACCGGAAATCTTGGAAGAACTCAACTCGATAGCGGCGATGAAATCTGTTGTTGCCATATCTATTTATTTACTATTTTACTATTTACAATTTACTATTTGCTGCGCTTTGATAAAGAAGGGCTATTAGTAAATCCCTTTCTCTACTCTCTCTTTGTGCAGATGATTTGATTATCAAATTCAACGCTGATACGGGAGTATTTGTTCCAACCCACCTGGTTCAATCCTCTTTCGTAGAATGCCTTTACACGTTTCAGCTTCTTCTCGAATCCGGCAATCTTGCCTAAATAGATAAGATGGTCGCCGACACGGGGCACTAACTCGATGTTCTTGCCGGGCAATACGTGAATTTGCTCTATCTGTGCATTCCAAAAAGAATTCTTTTGCAAAAATACACCAAACTTATATAAATCCCTCATGGCAAACGACTTTTCTACATTTCCGGTTACAACGGCGAGGTGTGCAACGCACTTTGCATCGGGGGGCATCACGGTACCTTTGTTGTCCAGATAGTAGTTTTCGCCGTTGGCGCTCATTATCCGCAGGATAGGGATGCGCTGGGTTACTTCGATACAGAGTTTGCCGCTTGGCGTCTTGTAACATTCCACTTCGTCGATGAGCGGATGCTTGGAGAGCGCCTGCTCCAACGTTTTGGTGCGGATACGGTCCAAGTGCTTGCCTATGGGACTGACGCCTTTCTTTTCCAGCATGGCGGCTACTTCCTTTTTCGTGATGAAGCCGGCATATACCGTGTCTTTGATAACCAGCTCCACATCACGGCACACTTGACCTGCCGGCTTCCGGTTGAAAGCGGTAACGGCCACTATCAGGTAGGCAAGGACGAGCAACAGGACGATAGAAAGTAGAATCCTTTTAATCATAGGCTTATTTGCTGTTTACTGTTTAACGGTTTACGCTTTGCTGCGCTGTTCGAGCAGCCGGGCTATGGAAGGTACATAGTTGTCCAGGTCTCCGGCTCCCAGCACTATCAGCACTTCAACCGGTTTCTTCGAGAGCAGGTCGGGAATGTCTTCCTTTCTGCATATACACTTTTCGATGCCCGGGCGCAGGTTGTCGTATATGAGTTGGCTGCTGACACCGGGAATGGGTTGTTCGCGGGCAGGGTATATCTCTGTCAGAATCACTTCGTCCAGTAGCGAGAGGCTGTCTGCAAAGTCTTTGTAGAAGTCTCTGGTACGGGTATAGAGATGGGGCTGGAAGATAGCCGTTATCTTCTTGTCCCGGTAAAGTTCGCGGATAGACTTCACGCTTTGCGCGATTTCGGCGGGATGATGGGCGTAGTCGCTGAGGAATACGAGTCTGTCCGTCTTTATCTTGAAGTCGAAACGGCGGTCTACGCCGCGGAAACTGGCCATTCCCTGTCTGATTTCCTCATCGGTGACCCCGTTCAGGTGTGCAAGCGCCATGGCTGCCACGCCGTTCTCTATGTTGATGCCGATAGGTACACCGAGCCGGATATCGTTGATGCGGGTGTCCGGAGCAATGAAGTCGATGACGATTTCACCGTTTCCGATGCGGATATTCTCGGCATGGAAGTCTCCTTCGTCGCGGGAGTAGGTATAAGTTCTTACGCCCGGCTGTACATCCGGCTGCAAGGCAAGTCCCTTCCGGATAATCAGTGCCCCTCCCGGTTGGATAAGGGTGGTGTAGTGGCGGAAGCTTTCAAGATAAGCCTCGCGCGTGCCGTATATGTCCAAATGGTCGGGGTCGGTAGAGGTGATAACGCTCATATAGGGAGAAAGCCAGTGGAACGAACGGTCGAACTCGTCGGCTTCGATTACGGTGTACGGACTGGCCGGAGATAAGAGCAGGTTTGTCCCGTAGTTCTTGGAGATGCCTCCGAGAAAAGCCGTGCAGCCCACATGCGACTGGTGGAAGAGATGCGCCGCCATTGTACTTGTGGTGGTCTTGCCATGCGTGCCGGCAACGCAGAGTCCTTTGCTGCTGCGGGTAATCGTGCCCAATACCTGGGAACGTTTATGTATCTCGAAACCATTCTCCCGGAAATAGGCCAGTTCGGCATGCTCCTGAGGAATGGCAGGGGTGTACACCACCAGTGTGCTTTCCTTGTCCTTGCAATTTTCAGGGATGAGACCGGTGTTTTCCTCATAATGTATTTGTGCACCTTCTGCAATGAGATGCCCGGTCAGTTCGCTCGGCGTACGGTCATATCCCGCCACGAACTTGCCTTTGGATAGAAAATAGCGTATCAGTGCGCTCATGCCGATGCCGCCGGCACCGACGAAATAAACGGATTTTATGGTTTCTATATTCATGTACTTGTCATTTAATAAGTTTCAGCACCTCTTTGGCAATGACGGTTGCCGAGTCGGGCAATGCCAATCGGGCGATGTTGTTGCTCAATTCTTTCAGTTTATCACTGTCTTTTACCGTATCCAATGCTGCGGGCAGGAGTCTCTCTTCGGCTTCCGCGTCCTTTACGTAGATGGCGGCGTCTTTATCGACGAGCGCCAGTGCGTTCTTGGTCTGGTGGTCTTCTGCCACATTGGGCGAGGGGACAAGGATTACAGGCTTGTGAAGCAGGCAGAATTCCGAAATGGAGCCGGCGCCGGCACGGGAGATTACCAAATCGGCAGCCGCATAGGCCTTCGCCATGTCTTTGATGAAATCCGTCACATACAGGTTGGGTATGGCATTGATATGCGGGTGGTGTACGGCTTCACCGGTTGCCGCGGTGATGGCGTCCCTTACCTGGTCGATGTATATTTTGCCGGTCTGCCAGATGAACTGTATGTCGGGGTTCTGCCGGATGACGTCAAGGCCGGCGGTCAGGGTGCGGTTAATGGTGCGTGCCCCGAGGCTGCCGCCCAGTATCAGGATAGTCTTTTTGGACGGGTTCAGGCTGAAGTAGCTTACGGCTTCTTCGTGCGCAACGGCATGTCCGAGCAAGTTCTGGCGGACGGGGTTGCCGGTCATGATAATCTTCTCTGCAGGGAAGAACTTTTCCATGCCTTCGTAGGCAACGCATATCTTGCAGGCTTTCTTGGCAAGCAGCTTGTTGGTGACACCTGCATAGGAGTTCTGCTCTTGTATCAGGGTAGGCACTCCCATCATTCCCGCCGTTTTCAGGGTAGGGCCGCTGGCATAGCCGCCCACGCCTACTGCCACCTGCGGACGGAATTGCTTGATGATGCTGCGCGCTTTCCATTGGCTGCGTGCCAGTTTCACCAATACGGCAAAGTTCTTCCACAAGTGCTTGCGGTCGAAGCCCGCCACGGGCAGGCCGATAATCTTGTAGCCGGCATCGGGTACACGCTGCATTTCCATGCGGCCTTCTGCACCTACGAACAGGATTTCCGCATCAGGACGCAATTCCTTAATCGCGTTGGCAATGGATACGGCCGGGAAAATGTGTCCGCCCGTGCCGCCACCGCTGATGATAATGCGCGGCTTGTTGTTCTTTGTTTCCATATCTGAGTTTATCTACTTGCTACTACTGATAATTAATCTTATTCAAATTCGGCATCGCTGTTCAGCATCTTGGCTGTCGGTTCGGCAGCGCTTTGCGCTTCGCTGTAAGTGCTTTCGTTTCCGTTGCCGGTTTCCACCTGCATGGTGATTTGGGCATCGTGCGCTCTCTGTTCTTCCAGCTTGGCGGTGTACCGGCTCACACTCAGTATCATGCCGATATAGGCACAGTTTATCAACGTCGAAGTACCTCCTTTGCTGATAAGCGGCAGCGGTTGCCCGGTTACGGGAGCCAGTCCCACGGCCACCATCATGTTGAAGATGGCCTGCGACACCAGCAGCAGGGCTATGCCGATGATGAGGAAGGCGGGGAAGGTGCGGTCGCATTTCTTTGCGATACGTCCTACACGTATCAACAGACAGATGTAGAGGAATACGACTATGACTCCTCCTACCAGTCCGAGTTCCTCGATGATAATGGCAAAGATGAAGTCGGAGAATGCCTGACTCAGGAAGTCACGCTGTACGGAGTTGCCCGGTCCCTTGCCGATGACATTGCTGGTGGCGACGGCGATACGTGCGTGGGCTATCTGGGCGTCTTTGTCTATATCGAATTTTGCGGCAGGCACTACCTCGTCACTCGTAAACTTCTCGATACGGGAACGCCATGTATCAAACCGGTGCAGGAAAGGAATATCGCTGTTCTTTGTCATCAGCAGAAAAGTTGCGGCAACAATCCCTAGTGATGCCAGACCGCCGATTAATATCAACAGCTTTTTGGCAGAGACACGTCCTATGAACATCATCAAAAAGACCACCCCGAACAGCAATGCCGCTGTGGACAGGTTTTCCGGAACAATGAGCAGGCAGATAACTCCGGTTATTATCATAATCCGCTTGAAAGCCTTCGGGTTGGCGCCGTCCTCATCCTGCCCTTTGGACAGGATGAAAGCCGTGACTATGATAACCGCCATTTTGGCTATCTCCGAGGGCTGGAACTGTATGCCCATGAACGTCATCCAGCGCGCTGCCCCGTTGATACGTTCCATCATCATGACCAGTATCAGCAGTATTGCGGAAGCCGGCAACAGGAAGACAGGGAATACCTGAAACCATTTGTAGGGGATGTTGTGCATGAGGACCACAATCACAGCGCCTACCATCAGGATAATGCTGTGCTGGGTGATGGGCCCCCAATGGTCGCCGCTCTTATAGGTAAGCGTACTGGCAGCACTGAACACCTCTGTAATGGAGATGAGGCAGAGGAAGAGGAAAATAATCCAGATTACTTTGTCTCCTTTGAATATGCTTTTTAATAAATCCATTTATAACTCTCTTACGTATTTCTTGAATTGGTCGCCCCGGTCTTCATAGCTCTTGAATAGGTCGAAGGAAGCGCAACAGGGACTCAATAATACTGTTTCGCCTTTCCGGGCTAATTTGAAAGCGGCGTCTACCGCGTCTTTCATGCCGGTCTGCACATCGGCCACCGGCAGACCGAGGCGGTCGAAAAAGCCGTGCAGCTTTTCATTGTGCAGTCCCAGGTAGACCAGCGCGGAGCATTTGGTGCGTACCAAATCCTCTATTTCGGTATAGTCGTTTCCTTTGTCTTTGCCGCCGAGGATAAGCACGGTTTTGGTTGTCATGCTTTGCAGGGCGTACCAGCAGGAATTGACATTGGTTGCTTTGGAATCGTTGATGAATTGGACGCCGCGTACGGTCGCTACCTTTTCCAGACGGTGCTCTACACCTTTGAAGTCGGACAAGGCTTTGCGGATATCTTCTTTGCGGATACCTGCAAGGTTGGCAGAAATGCCGGCAGCCAATGAGTTATACAGGTTGTGGGTTCCTCGCAGGGCAAGTTCTTCCTGCTCCATATTGAAGGCAATCGGTTCGTTGATTTCCACTTCACCGTCTTCCACATAAGCGATGGCGCCGTCTTCCTTTACGGCGGCGAAAGGATAGGGATGGGCTTTTAAGCCGTGCTTTTCCAGCTCTCTGCGGATGATGGGGTCGTCGTTCCAGAAGATAAAAGCGTCTTCCGATGTCTGGTTTTGGGTGATGCGGAATTTGGCGTCCACATATTTCTGCATACAGTGGTCGTAACGGTCCAAGTGGTCTGGTGTGATGTTCATCAGTACGGCAATGTTGGCACGGAAGTTATACATATTGTCCAGCTGGAAGGAACTCAGCTCAATGACGTAGTAATCATGCTGCTCCGTGGCTACCTGCAAGGCCAGGCTGTTGCCGATGTTGCCGGCGAGGCCGACGTTCAGGCCTGCACTCTTGAAGATGTGATAAATGAGCGAGGTGGTTGTAGTCTTTCCGTTCGAGCCGGTGATACAGACCATCTTTGCGTCAGTGTACCGTCCCGCAAACTCTATCTCAGAGATGATGGGCGTACCTTTTTCCTTTAATTTCATAATGAGCGGAGCGTCGTTGGGAATACCGGGGCTTTTCACTACTTCGTCAGCATTCAGAATCAGCTCTTCTGTGTGGTGTCCCTCTTCCCAGGCAATGCCGTATTTATCCAGCAGTTCCTTGTATTTGTCTTTGATGGCGGACATGTCGGAGACGAACGTGTCGAATCCTTTCACTTTGGCCAGTACGGCAGCGCCTGCGCCGCTTTCGCCAGCTCCTAATACTACAATTCTACTCATACTTTTTTAATTAAGAATTAAGAATGATGAATGAAGAATCGCTATGCAGCGAGATGATGTACAGCTAAATTCTTCATTCTTCATTCTTAGTTCTTCATTTGTTTGTTATCTAATTTTTAATGTTATAATCGTTATCGCTGCCAATACAATCGTCACAATCCAGAAGCGGATGGTGATTTTGGATTCGTGGAACAGCTTGTCCGGTTTGGTGAATACTACGCTGCATCCCGGCTCTATCAGGCTCATGGAAGTGCGGAAGTGGTCGTGTATCGGTGTTCTTTTGAAGAGACGTTGTTTCACGCCTTTCCGCTTGCCTGCCTTGTAGTAGAGGCGTTGCAGGATGACCGAAAGGTTCTCCACCAGGAAGATACCGCAAAGGATGGGTATCAGCAGTTCCTTGTGAATAATGATGGCGTATACTGCGATGATTCCTCCAATGGTCAGACTGCCCGTATCGCCCATGAATACCTGGGCCGGATAGGCATTGTACCACAAGAAGCCGATAAGTGCACCGATGAAGGCACAGATAAAGATTACCAGTTCTTCCGAGCCGGGAATGTACATGATATTCAGGTAGCCGGCATATTCAATGTGGCTCGATACGTAGGCGAGTATTCCCAAGGTCAGTCCGATAATGGCAGAGTTCCCTGCCGCCATTCCGTCCATTCCGTCATTCAGGTTGGCTCCGTTGCTGACGGCGGTAACTACGAAAATCGTGATAATCACAAACAGTATCCAACCTGCTGTCTGGGCATGTTCACCCATGAAGCCCACTAGGTCGGCATAGTCGAAGTTGTTGCTCTTGAAGAATGGGATGGTGGTCTGTGTTGCCTTGATTTCCTTGGCGGCATGCACCACTTCTATCTGTCCGTCCGGTTTCTCTATTTCTATGTTCTCGCGGATAACCACCTGCGGACTGAGGTAGAGAGTCAGTCCGACGATAAGTCCCAAGCCTATCTGACCGATGATTTTGAACTTACCGTGCAGGCCTTCCTTGTCCTTCTTGAATATCTTGATGTAGTCGTCGGCAAAGCCCAGCGACCCCAGCCAGATTGTGGTAATCAGCATCAATATCATATAAATATTGCTCAATTTGCCCAGTAGTAGGCAAGGAATGAGTATGGCAAAAATAATGATGACACCGCCCATGCTGGGTACTCCCACCTTGTTTACGCCGAACGGGTCGATGCTGGCATCACGTTGCGTTTCGGTAATCTGCTTGCGTTTCAGTAGATTGATGAACTTATCTCCCCAGATACTCGAAATGAGCAATGCCAGAATGATTGCCATCAACGAACGGAAGGATGTATAGCCAAACATGCCCGCACCGGGGAAGTCATATTTGTCTAACCATTGAAATAAATAGTATAACATGATGTTAATTATTTAATTGTTTAATGTGCTAATATGCTAGTTGATAGTCTGGTATATCTGCTGGTAAAGGAATGAATATCCTACATGACGCATGGCGATTAGCACATTGGCATATCAGCACATTATCTCATTTAATATCTCTTTGTCGTCAAAATGGTGTTTCACGCCTTTAATCTCCTGATAATTCTCATGCCCCTTGCCTGCAACGAGAATCACGTCTCCCGGCTGTGCCAGCATGCAGGCTGTCTTGATGGCTTCGCGGCGGTCGGTGATGCTGATGGTTTTCTGCATGTCGTCTTTATCCAGTCCCGCCAGCATGTCGTTGATGATGTCCTGCGGCTCTTCAAAGCGCGGGTTATCGGAGGTGATGATGACCCGGTCGCTCAAGCGGGCGGATTCTTTGGCCATGATGGGACGCTTGCCTTTGTCGCGGTTGCCGCCGGCGCCCACAACGGTAATCACTTTCCCTTTTCCTTCCAGCACTCCGTGAATGGCGTTCAATACATTGACCAGGGCGTCTGGAGTATGCGCATAGTCCACAATGGCGGTGTAGCCTTTCGGTGAACGGATGGCATCGAAGCGGCCGGTTACCGGATGCAGCGTGCTGAGGGCAACCAGTACATCCTCTTCTTTCTTGCCAAGCAATACGGCAGTACCGAATACCGCCAGCAGGTTGTAGGCATTGAACTTTCCGATGAAACGTACTGCCAGTTCGTGATTGTTGAAGTCGAGTAACATTCCCTCGAAATGAGACTCCAAGACTTTGCCTTTGAAGTCGCTAAGACTACGCAAAGAGTAGGTGTATACCTTCGAACGGGTATTCTGCGTCATCACAAGTCCGTTCTTGTCATCCAGGTTGGTCAGGCTGAAAGCTCCTTTTGGCAGTTCGTCGAAGAACTTTTTCTTGGCTTTGAGGTAGTTCTCCACCGTTTTATGATAATCCAGATGGTCGCGGGTCAGATTAGTGAAAATACCGCCGGCAAACTTCAGACCGCTGATGCGCTTTTGGGCAATGGAATGGGAACTGACTTCCATGAAGGCGTACTTGCAGCCGGAATCGGCCATTTCTCCGAGCAGGCGGTTCAGGGTTATCGGGTCCGGGGTGGTGTGTTCGGTCGGTACGGGCTGGTCGTCGATGTAATTGCATACAGTGGAAACCAGTCCGACCTTGTAGCCGAAATAGCGGAAAGTATTATATAATAAGGTGGCAACGGTTGTTTTTCCGTTGGTTCCGGTCACGCCGATGAGTTCCATCTTGGATGTAGGGTCGCCATAGAAAGTGGTAGCCACTTTCCCTACGGCATCTTCACTGTCTTTCACCTGAATGTAGGTGATGCCGGCCTTAAGCTCTTCCGGCAATTCTTCACACAATACTGCAACAGCCCCTTTATCGATGGCAGCCGGAATATAGGCATGCCCGTCGGTCTGCGTACCACGCATGGCCATGAACAGATGTCCGGTTCCTATCAGGCGGGAATCTATATTCACCCCCGTTATCTCCATGCTTGTACTTCCGGTAATCCGGACCGGCTGTATTGTTTGCAACAAATCACTTAATCTCATACCTTATTATATATAGTGTATATCCAAATCTTGTTTATTCTCATGTTAACGTAGTGTCAGGGCTATGGTTTGTCCTTTCACTATCCGGCTACCGCTTGCTATGGACTGGTTCCTCACCCGTCCTACGCCGTTTAGCCTTACTTTCAGTCCTTTACTCTCTAAAAGGTAGACAGCATCTTTCGCTCCCATACCTACCACGCTGGGCACGGTGCCCGAGGCCGGTTCCTGGTCTTGCAGGATGACTGCCGACGGAGCAGCTTGTGTATGTCCCCACTGTTCCTTTTTCTTTTGTCCAGAGAACTGTTTCTGAACGGGCACTTTCAAATCATTCAGTACAAGGAGTGCTTCGTTCATCTCTCCGGCTTTCACGGGAGGAATCACATTGGTGGTACTGTCTATGGCACTGCGTATGTCAAAACGCAGGTCTTTGGCATAAACTCTTTCTGCTATTTTCCCGAAGACACTACCTGCCATCAGACCGCCTGAAGCTGGTAACCCAGGCTTCTGGATGGAAACGATGCAACTGTATTTGGGTGCTTCCGAGGGGAAATATCCGCAGAAACTTACAAGGTAGTTCACCCGTCCCGACTTATATCCGGCGGCTCCTTGTGAAATCTGTGCCGTACCCGTCTTGCCCGATACAGAGAACTGCTTGCTGCCGGCGGGTTTTGCCAATCCTTGCGATACCACTTTCCGAAGGATTTCGCGGATTTGTGTCAGGGTATGGTCGGAGCATATCTTGGGATTGATTACTTCCGTAGGATATTCTTTCACTACCTCACCGTCCTTTACCGCTGCTTTCACAAATTTGGGGCGTACCATGACCCCGTTGTTGGCTATGGCATTGTAGAAGGTCAGTATGTTTATGGGAGGTACCTGGGTTTCGTAACCGATACTCATCCACGGCAAAGTCGTTTTGGCAAAATAACGCTCTTTAGGCCCTTTGATGTTGGGTTTCCCTTCACCGGGTATTTGCAGATGAAGCGGTTGGTCGATGCTCATGCGCTTCAAACCGTCCACGAACTTCTGCGGATTATCCTTGTAGTGCTTGTCGATGAGGTAGGAGACACCCACATTGGAAGAAACTTCCAGAATACGTGTCACATCTATCTTTCCGTAACCTCCCCGGTGCCAGTTGTGGTCCCTCATCTTGCTGCCGTACATATTCATAATACCGTTGCCCGTGTCTACCTCGGTATCTGGGGTTATCTTGCCATCTTCCAGTGCCACCATAATGGAGGCTGTCTTGAAGGTGGAGCCCGGTTCCAACATATCGCTGATGGCATTACTGTTCATTTCGTAGTAATTGCCGTCTCCGGCTTTCATCATGTTGACAATGGCCTTTACTTCTCCGGTAGCCACTTCCATCAGTACGGCTACCCCGACGTTGGCATTGATTTCCTTCAACTTGTCCACCAGGGCTTTTTCGCAGATGTCCTGCATGCCTACGTCGAGGGTGGATATGATGTCACAACCGTCTACCGGGGGAAGGTCTACGATATTCAGGTATTTATTCATCACCTTCTGACGGTGGGTAATACCGTTCCGTCCTTTCAGCAGGGTGTCGAAGGCCAGTTCAATGCCGTTACGGGCTCCCATGGCTGTATCGGCATAGAGACGGCCCAGGGTTTGGGCTGCCAAAGAACCGAATGGCTTTTTACGCTGGTTGTATATCTGTTCGTGGAACCCGCCTCTGTACTTGTTCATCTTGAATACGGGTAACCGCTTGGCTTCCTTATACTGAATGTAAGAGATGCGCCGGTTGCGGTTGGGAAGAATGTTGTAGTTCCGGCTCTTCATCTCCCGCCCCTTGCGCAGATGGCTTTTGAAGGTGGCGGCACTGATGTCCGGAAAAATCTGATGAAGCCCGATACAGATGGAATCGAAATTGGCTTTCCAGATAGAATCCTTGCGCTGCTGGTCCTTTTTGCGGCGTTTCTCGTCCCTTTCGCCGGACATGAAGTCCATATATATTTTATATTCTGGCAGCGAACTTGCCATCAGTTTGCCATCCGAGGACAGGATATTTCCCCGGTTGGGCTTCACCGTTACATTCTCTTTTACGAAGCGGTCGGCTACATCGTGCCAGTACTGTCGCTCGGCAAACATAATCATGGCACCTTTTACAACAATAGCTATCCCCACCAGCCCCATGAGTAGGACGACGAAGAAGTAACGGGTCATTATGTTCTTTTTATTAACTGCCACAGTATTTGTCTTTTAAAAACTCTCAATTCTCAACTCTCCACTCTCCACTTATTTAATAAGGTAAGGAGGATGGGTTGATGTTTGCAAATCGCTTTCCTTATTTGATATATAATCTTCAATGCGTGACTGGCGGACAACGATTCCTTCGTTTGTGTTCTATGCAAACTTGCCTCAGTATGTCAAGGAGAACTATCGCCGTTTCCT
>ENA-UPTB01001930-UPTB01001930.1-human-gut-metagenome-genome-assembly--contig:-NODE-1930-length-15899-cov-13.754898_pt1 | contig 15899 bp, 10 predicted proteins | sample MGYA00250046_ERZ773369 | MGnify/ENA primary metagenome ERZ773369 (study PRJEB29103, sample SAMN06111938) | human gut metagenome | biome: human gut; feature: ankylosing spondylitis patient; material...
AATTGCAGGCGGCAAGCCCTTTTGTTTTGCCCTGATTCTGCGGTTGTTGTAGTAATCCAGATATTCGACGAGTTCCTGTTTGAAGTGCTCCATGGACTGAAATTTTTCCAGATATATAAGCAGATTGATATATGCCTACCGGCTGGCAGCTCTTGTCAGCCCCTGTAGCATAGAACGACGGAGAGCCTTCCGGCGTTTGGCGTATGCCATCCAAATGGACAAGGACACAATGGTTTTTGCTTTCCAAATAGATGATGTCACGTTCTTCCTTTTCGTAGTCCGCCAGTATCCCTCTGATGGCTCTCTTTACTTTTTCCTCCTTGCCAGGAATTGCCTTCAAGTACTGCGTCCAAAGGGAACGTGCCGTTTCCCAATAGAGAATATCCCGTACAATGAGAGTGTACCTCGGATCATGTTCAACAAGCGGGAACCGATTATATCCGCAGGATAAACTGCACACTACACTATTGTGGGAATTGCAGTAATTGGGAAAAACAATGCAGTCGAAAGAACTATCTCTGCTGGCATCCAGCAACTGTTCCATATTCCAAAACTCATAAATACGACTGATACGGTCTGAAAGTCCTTTATCATGGTACAATATCGTCTTTATCGCTTCGATAGCAATCCCTTTCGGGTCACAAACTGCGATTATCATAAAAATCCACCTTATCTTACAAATATTATCCGTAAGATAAGGTGGATTGGTTTCATAAATTTGTGGAGTTTTTTTGCTGCCTGCTGAGCATCAGCTTTCCGGCCGCAACATTGGCGAGCGTTGCGGCAATGAGAAGCCCCAGCGTGTTCCATTTGGCGAGGACATCCTTGGCACAGGGGTTCAGGGAAAAGCCGGTTTCTATGGCTTTGCCCACTGCGGGCAGCAAGCCGCCCCAGTAGGAAAAGTCGCTCCACCGGGCGGGGGTGATCCAGGGCGGGAGCAACCGTAGCAGGGCGGGCAGGACGAGCGCAAGCAGAAAAGCGCCGCCCAAAACAAACCAGCACGTTTCCTTTGGGCACCCCCTGCGCACCCGGCCGCCCAGGGTGCGGGCGGCGGCCAGCAGCACCAGCCCCGCCGGGCAGAGGGCATAGGCCGTCAGGGCGGCCATCCAGGGGAAAGGGAAATAGAGGGTCACCTGCTGTGCGATCCCCGCCGCACGCAAAAGCTGCTGCACCGTCTCCACCGGCGGCGCAGCGTAGCCGCCCCAAAACTCGATGTTGGAAAAGCCATGGTCAAGGCTTTCCCCGCACAGGGCCAGGCTGGCGCTGCTGTGAAAGAGCCCGCACACGCGGTAGATGTCTCCTTCTATCTCCAATTCCTGCCCCAGCACGTCCTCGCTGCCCCAGAGCTGCCACGCGGCAGCGGTTGAGACCGCGCATTTGCCATTCTCCTGCGCAGCGGGGAACCGCCCCTCCAGAAGCACGGCAGGATACACCGCGTCATACTCGCCGCAATATAGAATGGCAGTGATCCCGCAGGTTTCCCAGCGGCTTTCCGCCGATCCCTCTGCCTGGCTCCAAAAAGCGGGAACAAGCGCGCTCGCCCCATCCTCCTGCCGCAAAGCAGACCGCAGCGCTTCCAGCTGCCGCCCCGTGACCGGCACGTCGGAGCGCACCGAAACCAGCGGATAGGCTGCCCACAGCCTCCCCGCAAACCAAACAGCGATCCCCCAGGAAACCGCGCATGCCAAAAGCAGCACCGCCTTTCGAATCTTCATCCCGCTGTACGCACACGTGCGCCCTCCTGCAAGCTCTTCGTTGTGGCGGCCACCACCGGCGCACCGGTCGTATAATTCCGCAGGGCCGCCAGCTCGTTGTTGCGCTCCACGACCTCCACATAAACCTTGCGCACGATGTTTTGCAGCCCCAAAATAGTGTTGCGCTCCTCCACCGAATAGACGAAATCCCCGCCGTTATCACTGTGAAGGGCGCTGACCGGCAGGCAGCAGTCATATTCCGTCTCGGAAAGCCGGATTGTGAGTTCCGCTTTTCCCACCTGCCAATCCGACCCGGTCAGCGCAGCGGAAAGCACCACGCCTCCATCCTGCTGAGAAACGGACGAATTGATTTTCACGCTTTCGGACTTTGCTCCCTGCATGACCGTCACCGTAACGCCGGCGGTATCCTGCACCGCGTCCTCGGCCTCCAGCGCAAATCGGATCTGATACCCTCTTTCGGGGTCGGAAATGCTCCCGCCCACCTGGCCGCTGGTCTGCCCCTGCATAAGCTGCAGAGATTCCACGGTACCCGTCTGCGGCGCACAGAAGACGCCCTCCTGCTCGTCCAATTTTTTCAGCGTCTCCACGCTACTTTCCATTTCCCGGATCTGTTCCGCCAGAACCGTGGCACTGGCCGCATTGGCGGCGGCTGTTTCACTGGCGGCTTCCACGCTTTTCTCGTAGGCGTGCCGGGCGTCGTTTCGGGCCTGCTCCGCCTGTTCGGCGGCCTGCGCAGCCGTGCGAGCCGCTTCTTCCCGTTGGCTTTGGACGCTTTCCAGCGCTGCGTCCGCCTCGTTGAGCCGGGCTTCCGCTTCGGCCAGTGCCTCCCGGTTTTGCGTTTCCTCTGCCGTAAGCTGCGTCAGCTCCGCTTCGATCCGGCTGATGATTTCCTCGTCCGGCGATTCTTCCTGCTGCAGCAACTCCCGCTGTGCCTGCTTCTCTGCGATCTCGCGGGCATATTGGGCGGCCTTTTCCTGCCGTTCGTTCAGTTCGCGCTGCAGGGCATCCCGCTCGCTGCCGGCGTTCGCTTCTTTCTCCGCCCAGGCTGCCGCGCTGTTCTCCGCTGCCTGGTAGGCGGCCTGCAGGGCCTGCTGGGCTTTTTCCAGATCATAGCTGTCCGCCGCCACCGGTTTGGTAAGCCGGGCATATTCCGTCTGTTTCTGCGCAAGTTCTGCCTGAAGGCTCCGCAGCTTCTGTTCTACATCCTCCCGGCGGAGGGCCGCTATTTTGTCTCCTTCCTGTACAGCCTCCCCCTCCGAGACAAAAACCGCCTCCACCAGCAGCCCTTCGGGCAGATAGAACAGGCTGCCCGCCGCCCACTGAATGGTTCCTGTCGCCGTTAGGCTCTGGGTGATGGTATTGGGCGCCGGCGTGGAGAGCTGCACCTCTGGCAGCAGCGCGCCGGATGTTCCGCGGGCAAGCAGCGTAAAAGCCAGCATCCACAAAAAGAAAAGCGCGATCTGCCGGGGGCGAATCGAAAACCTGTTTTCCTCCGGCGATACGGCCTGCGGCTGCGCCGGTTCCTGACGAACGGCAGAATCCCTGACGATTTTCACAGAAAATGTCTCCTTCCTTATGCCTTGATGCCTCCGGCCTGGATGCCCAGTTCCAGATAGGTTTGCCCATACAGGAACACCAGCATCGCCGGAATCAGCGAGAGCAGGCTGGCCGCCATGGCGATCCCCAGGTTGTCTGTCACAATATCGTTCATATACATGGAAAGCGGCCAGTTGGATTGGGATTTCAGAAAGAGCAGCGGCTGCTCCACCGCGTTCCACCCTTCGATAAAATTCAGCACCAAGGCGGCAAAGATTCCGGCATATCCCAGCGGAACGCCGATCTTCCAAAAGATCTGCCAGGCCGTTGCGCCGTCCAGCTTGGCCGCCTCGAGGAGTTCATTGGGAACATCCTGAAAGCTGCGGGTCATGATAAAAACCGGGAACGCCGAAAACACCCCTGGCAGGATGACGGACAGCGGCGTATCGTAGATTCCAAGGCGTGTGGCGATCAGGTAGTTGGGTACCATCAGTACCTGAAAGGGCAGCACCATCAGCGCAATGTACCCGAGCAGCAGGAAACGCCTGCCCGCAAAGCGCAGCTTGGCAAACGCCCACGATGCGGGGGCGGCGACCACCAGCTGACCGGCGATCTGTGCAAAGGCCAGCAGGCAGGTGTTCCAGAAGGCCGAAAAAAACTGCGGGGTGTCCAGCAGCAGCTCCGCCAGCGGTTGGAGCGTCGGCCAGGAAGGCAGGATCGTCCACACCGCATACCCGCCGTCTGCTGTGTCCAACAGGGCCGGCCCCAGGGCGGCTGTCAATTCGTCCGACGCCATCAGCGCACCGCCGACGGTAAACCACAGCGGCCAAAGGACGGTGAAGGCCAGCAGGCCAAGGATCAGCACCGGCAAAAGAGGCTCCTTTTTTCTCATTCCTGCCCACCACCCCAAAAGTGATACAGTAGATACACGACGCAGCCAAGCCCCAGCGCCAGCAGCACGGCGGCGGCAGACAGCTTGCCGATGTCCAGCGACAGGAACCAGTTGTTGAAGAGGTGCTGCAGCAGATATATGCTTTCCTGCGGGTAGTTGCCTGCCACCAAGTAGGCCTCCCGAAAGACCTTAAAGGAGTTGACCAGGCTCAGTATGGTGGTCAGCACCACCGTTGGCAGCAGATTGGGCAGCGTGATAAAGACAAAGGTCTGAAAAGGGGTGGCTCCATCCACCGCTGCCGCTTCATACAAGGGCCGGGGGATGGTCTCCAGACCCGCCAGCCACAGCAGCATATCGTACCCGTTGTTTCGCCAAAGGTAGGTGAAAATCAGCACCCAAAAGGCCGCGCTGCTGCCCATAAAGTCCACGGGCCGGCACCCCAGCCCCACCAGCAAGCCGTTGACCAGCCCCTTGCCGGAGAAAAGCGCCCTCCATAACACAACGATGCTGGCAACAGGGATCGCATAGGGGAGCAGGAGGACGCTTTTGAAAAAGACCGCCCGCCGTTTTGCCGCGCCAAGCAGCACCGCACAGAGCAGGCTGACGGCCAGCAGCGCCGGGATGCAGATGCAGAGAAAGCGGCAGGTGTTGCGGACAGCCAGACGGAACGCAGTATTTTGAAAGAGCGCCCGGTAGTTCCCCCACCCGACGGCCCGGCTGCGCAGCGGGTCCATAAAGCTAGCCCGAACCGTTTCGGCCAGTGGGAACAGATAGAACAGGCACAGCCCCAACAGGCTGGGCAGCAGAAAAGGCAGTGCCTGCCAGCTCTCCCTCCGGCGCAGGCCAGTGACCTTTGGCCGTTTCATCGCCTTCACCTCCCTGCCTACACTGTAGCACAGGGAACCTGAAAAAAACCTGAATACCTTTCTGCCAAAACAGCTTTTAGGTCTCATCCAATTGCGCCAAATGGTCGATTGGTTCGATCTGCGCTTTGATTAATTCTGAATAATACTTCCCAGCTTTCTGCAGTTCCTGATGGGAACCGGATTCGACTAATTCGCCATCTTTTAATACCAGAATGAAATCCGCCAATCGAAGGCTGGAGTATCGATGTGTTATAAAAATGGTAATAGACATTTTTGTTTTCAAGTTAAAGTCGCTGCAATACCGGTCGAAGAGAAAGAGGAACCATTTCTAATTCTACTATCTGCATATTGGCGATTCACATCCTATTCCGTAAATTGCCCTTGTTATAGCACGGATTTCATATCAAAGTGCTCATTCGAGCGAAAACGCGCGTTTCTTTCATCGAAAATCGACGATGCCGACGAGTGATTTCTTGTTCGGTATGTACACAAAAAGTGCTGTGAGAAAACCAAAAGGCTCTCACAGCACTTTTTACAATGATGCGACAAACGGTTGTGGATTCTGCCAATATCACGCCTGTGGGATCGTGACCTGCAGCGTAGCGCCGCCGCCCGGCGTATCCCGGATCGTGATGCTGCCGTGATGCAGCGCCACAAGCTTCTGCGCGATGCTCAGGCCCAGACCCAGGCTGGCATCGCCGGTTTGCGGGTCTGCGCGATAAAACTTTTGGAAAGCCCGTTCCTTATCCGCAATGCCCGGCCCCGTATCGGCCACCGACAGGCAGACCGTTCGCCCCGCCGCCACGGCGGAAAGTTCGATCTGCGTACCGCTGGGGGTGTGCTGAACGGCGTTGGACAACAGAATGGCCATCACCTGCTTCAGCGCGTCCTCGTCTGCCCGAATGGGCGGCAGCGCGCCGTCCGGCAGGCGGAGGGTCAGCCGGTCACCGGCCTTTGCCGCCACCGGCTGCCATGTCTCGTAAACTTCCCAGAGAAAGGCCTCGGTGTCCAGCTTTGCCGGCATGATCTGACGGGCAGCGGTCTCCAGACGGGAAAGGGATAGAAGCTCCTGCACCAGCTGCGCCATCCGGTGCGCTTCTGACAGAATGTTGGCGCGGTATTTTGCCTCCTCGCCGCCGGAAGGCAGCAGTTCGGCGCTGGTGATGATCACTGCCAGCGGGCTTTTCAACTCGTGGCTGGCCGCCGCCAAAAACTCCCGCTCCATCCGCTCGGCCCGCCGGGCGGGCTGCATGGCCCAGCCGGTCAGCGCAAAGGCCAGCGCCCCCAAAGCCAGCACGCCGCCCGCCGCCACCGCTACGTACAACAGTTGCATCCTGCCCCATTCCTGCCGGAAGGTCGCGGCATCCTGAAACAGGTACATCTCGATCCAATTCCCACTGGCCGTGGGGATTGCACAGTATTCCGCAAACCAGAGGGCACTCCCGTCCCGCAGGGTGTATGCCTGCCGGACAACCGTTTTGGCCCACAGGCCGTTCTGCCCATCCACGCTTTGCCGCGCCTCCTCCAGCATTGGTTCGCTGAGAGTGAGCAGCGGTGCGGCATCATCGCCCTGCAGGTAGGGATTCTCGATGGGGGCTCCCTTCTCGAATAGGGCGGGCACCAGGCGGTTTTCCACCGCGCTGCTGTAGATCGCCTTATGGTCGATGGTCTGTGTCTCTAGGATCGGCTGTTCCAGGGCGGAACAGAGGGAGGCGAAGGCCAGCCTATGCTTCTCCTCCAGGGCGTTCTTTCCCTGCCGGGCGGCCACGAAACAGAGGGTAGCCACCACCATGGCGGCAAACAGGATGTTCACCGCTACGATCTTCCACCGCAGAACGTCCAACGGCGCGGCCGGTTCAGCGGCCTTCTTTTTCTTCCACAAGGGCATACCCAACACCTCGAACGGTCCGCAGGCTCATCTTGGAGTGGATCTGGGCCAGCCGCCGGCGGAAAAAGCCGATGTAATTGTCCAGAATGGCCTCCTCCACGTCGGCGTCCGCGCCCCATACGCGGGCAAACAGGGTGGCTCGTGCCAGCGCCTGACCCTTGCTTTTCATAAACAGTTCAATCATAAGGCCCAGCTTTTTGGAGACCGCGATCTCCTCCCGGCCACAGGCCAGCAGCAGCGCCTTGGTGTCGTACACCAGATCCCCGTACCGCAGCACCACCAGCTCCTCGATGGGGGCCTGCCGCCGCAGGTTGGCCCGGACACGGGCCAACAGCTCCCGGCTGTCAAAGGGTTTACCCAGATAGTCGTCGGCGCCGGCATCCAGGCAGGTCACCTTGTTTTCCACGGCGGTCAGCGCCGTCAGCATCACCACCGGCGTCATGATCCCCTTGCGGCGGCTTTCCCGCAGGATGTCCGGCCCGCTTTCGCCGGGGAGCATCCAGTCCACCAGCGCCAGGTCGTAGGCGTTCTGCTGCAGATAGTAAGCGCCTTCCTCCCCGTCGGTGCAGGCTTTCACCGTGTAGCCCTCTTTTTCAAGGATTTCGCACAGCATCCGGTTCAGTTTCCGGTCATCTTCGATCACTAGCAAGTTCATGTATTCTACCTCCCGGGGCATATCTCGCAGGCCGTATCAAAAGCGGCAGATTATTTAATTTATAGCACAAATTCTCCCGGAGCGCAACCAAGGCCGGAAAGAGCCGCAGGCGCATTCAGGATTTTTTCAGGTTTTGTGTGGTACAGTGGTATTACCAAAATTGCCAGGGCAGCGGCCGCCTGCGCCGCCGCCCCGTCAGGAGGAATTTGTATGAACCGAATTCGATCACGGCTTGCGCCGCTGGCCGCCCTCATGGCTTTGCTGCTGGCGCTGGCAGGGTGTTCCGCCGCTCCTTCAACCGAGGAGCCGGGAACGGCCTCCCAAACGAAGTACGCCACGGGAAAATACACCCAGACGGAGGTCACCCCCGCGGTGGACAGCGGCTTCGCTCCCGCCAAGCTACAGATGCTGGACGGCGTTCCCACGTTATCGCTGTATAATGACGCCCAAAACACCGCAGCGGCGTTTTCCTGGACGGGGGATGGCTGGGAAACCATCGATCCCTCCACCGTACAAGCCTTTCTGGACGGGCTGGACAAAACGCAGGTGGAAACGCTGACCGCCTGTTACGGCGGCAGCGGCCGGTGGTGGGTGGCCGCCGCCGAGACCGGCGGCGCGTTGACGCTCTACCGCGTCGATTCGCAGGGAAGCGTCCGCACAGTGTTGACGGATACGCCGCCTGCCGGCGGCACCGCGCCCTACATCACCGACTTTGCCGCCGCCCCGGGGTATGCGGTCGTCTGCCTGGCGGACGGCGCAGGAAGCTGTGTTCTGCAGATTGTGGACGGGCAGAGCGGGGATATTTCCGCCACGATCCGTCCCAGCGTTGTGGATTATACCTTTGCGGTATCGGGCAACCGGCTGTATCTGCGCAACCGGAATGCCGGAACGATGGATGTCTATGCGCTTCCTTCCGGTGAAAAGGCCGATTCCTTTGCGATTGTTCCTGAGGCACAGGAGGTGGCCGCCTATGCGGTGGACGGCGAGAACCAGCAGATCGTTTTCCTCACCATGGACGGAGTTTTTCAGGCGGGCTTTGGTTCCTCGGTCAAGCAGGCCATGGTGCAGGAAAAAGGCTTTGTCTACGCCGCACCGCAGACCACCGACTATGAGATTCTCCCGCTGGGGGATGCCTCCTTCCTGGTGTCCTGCCTGCAGAACGGCGCGCCGCTGACTGTCCTGATCCGGTTGGACGCCACCCTGCCCACACAGGCAGCGCAAAGCCTGTATATTTGGGCGCTGGAGGACAGCGATGTCATCCGCAGCGCCGCCGCGGTCTTTGCCAACCAGTACCCGGATTGTGACGTTCAGTTGGAATTTGGCCGCGATGCCACCAGCCAGGCCCTTTCCGACGAGGATATCATCAAGAATCTAAACACCCGTCTGCTGGCCGGTGAAGCGCCCGACGTGCTTTTTCTGGACGGCCTGCCCATCCGTTCGCTGATGGAGAAAGGTGTGCTGGCGTCGCTGGATGGTGTTGTTTCGATGGACGGATACTATGAAAACATCCTGACCGCCTACTCGCTGGACGGCAGGCCCTACGCCTATCCGTCGGTGTTCCGCGTGCCGGTTTTTGTAAGCGGCAGCAGCGAGATCAACGTGGATGACTACGCCTCGCTGGCGTCGCTGGCCGCGCTCTATCAGGAGCAAAGCCTGATTTTTAACACCTCCTACGAGGATATTTTTGATTCCTTCTATATTGCCTCCAGCGCCGGGCTCTTCCCGGAGGAGAAGCGCATTGACGAGGACGCGCTGCGCGCATTCCTGCAATCCACCAGAGAGATGATCGATGGCCAGCAGATCACCGCCCAAACCAACGAGTATGTGATGGCCAGCGGCAACGGACAGAGCGTGGCCCAGTCGGAGTTTGCCATGAGCCTGATCAAGGTGGCCGAGGGGAGTTACCCCTGCGGTACCGGCGTTGTAAGCAGCCGTTCCGACGCGCTGAAGCTGTTTTGGAGCTACCCCGCCGTTGCCATCCGGCCACTGCCCGGCAGCGGCTTTGAGGCCAAAGAGATCGTTTCCATCCCGGCTAACGCCGCCAACCCCACACTGGCAAAAGCTTTTGTCCAAATCATGCTGACAGACCCCGTTGTGCAGTTGAATTCCCTCTACAAGGGCTTCTCGGTACAGCGGGATGTGGAAAACGCCTATCTGGCGCAGACCATCGCGGACGGGGAGCAGACCTACGCCGCCGACCCGCTGACCTGCGATTGGGATTCCCTGATCGAAGAGCTGGGCGCGCCGTCCGTCAGCTCTGCCACGATTTATGATGTAACGCATGAGGCTGCGTTTGACTACTACGGCAACGAGATCGACCTGGACACCGCCGTCCAGCGCATCGAGGAAAACCTGGGGCTCTATTTTTCCGAGCAGCAATAAGCAAAGCAGTAGCAGCATCGCCGAATCATTCTACTTGGCATTATAGCGGCGTTGTGTGGATGCTTTTCAAATGGCGATTTTCAAAGTCTTACTGCTATAATTTAATTTCTTTTTTCTTACGTTTACAAACCGTCCGCTGTTTTCTCCTTACCCTTCGGGGTGATAGAAGAAAATGGCCCCGGAAATTTATCAAGGCATTGTTGCATACCAATCCGGTGATTCAACCGCAGCATGGACACTCGTTCAAAAATTCACATGTTTTTCTTTACAATTTACATTCCGAAATACCTCATTGCGTCTGTCCTGCTTCCGTTTACATGTACCTCTAAGTGCAAATGGCTGCCTGTGGCTCGCCCAGTGTGGCCGACATAACCGATGACCTGCCCGGCCTGCACTTGTTGGTCGGTGGTGACACAAATGCTGGAGCAGTGTGCATATAGTGTTTCCAGTCCGCCGCCGTGGTCGATTTGGATGTAGTAGCCGTAACTGCCGCCCCAGCTGTCAAGACTGTTGGCAACAGTGACGGTGCCATCTGCGGCGGCAAGGATGGGTGTGCCCTCGGCACAGGCAATGTCGGTGCCAGTGTGGGAACTGACCTCTCCAGTGATTGGGTCTACACGGTGACCGAACTGCGAGGTAATCGTACCCGCAACCGGCAGCGGCCACTGCAGGGTGCCTGTGGGGGTGCGAGTGCTGTCCGGGTTCATAAGTTCTCCACCGCCCTGTGCAAAACCGCCGAGCAATTCTGTCCACAGTTCCTCATACTGCGGGTCTTGCAGGAGTTGCAGATAGGAGTTCTGGCGGGTGGTGAAATGATAATCTGCCGCCATCTCGTCGGGTGTTTTGTGGGTCAGTTCGATTACGAGGACGGTTTCGGTTATCTCCGTGGTGGTAGGATTGCCATCCTCGTCAGTAGTTTCTATAACAGCGGTTTCCGCACGGGTAGCGTAGTCCACTGCGTTCATTGCCCACATAGTTTCCCGCAGTTTATCCACCTGTTCCTCTGTCAGCGCCGCAACAGGTGCGCCTTGTTCATTTCCTGATACATACGAAGAAAAGACCGCCAAGACATCTTGCCAGCGGATGTAGTATACATCATCGTTGGCGGTAATGTCTTGGCGGTCGTGCTGTACCGTGTCGGAGATTTCTTCCAGTCTGTCGCGGTATTCTTCCGTCAGGGTTTCTACGGCTTCACGCACGGTGACGGACGCTGCGTTGGGGGCATCGGCGGCAAAAAAGATGCCGTAAGCCGAACCGGAGACAAATGCCACAAGGCTGATTACGATAATAATACTAAGCGCCACACTGATGCCTGTGGCGATGGCCACAACTAGGCTGTGCAAGCTGGCGAGAAAATGCCGGATAGCCGAGCATACCGCCACCGTTGTTCTGCCTGTGCCGCTCGCAACCTTTTGCGCGGCAAACCGTATTTTTTGCGCACGGGTCTGCATCTGCGCTTGGGTCGTCACACGGCGCACAGTTTGATTCTTGGCGGTGCGTGTCCAGCGCTGACTTTGGGTAACGCCGCGAATATCGCGCGGCGCGGTTTTGGCGGTGATGGCTTTTTCTTTCGCCCGCTGTCGGGGCAAATCTGCCCCACGGCGCGGGCGTTGCGCCGCATCGGGCAGCGTGCCGTACTCGGTCTGTTTCGGGCTGACACCGCGCTCACCGGCGGCGTGGGCGCGGGCAACAGCCTCCTTTTGGCGGTGCTGTCGGGCTTGGGTTTCTGCGAATTTACGCCCCTGATGCCACACAAAAGCTGCCGACTGTTCCGCTGCCGAACCTGCAAGGTCTGTCGGTTCCTGCTGTCGGGATTCGGTGTCATTTTCCCGCGCGGCGGTGCGGGCTTGTTCCTTCGTTTTTAGCCACACCGCTTTTAGGGCGGCTTTCGGTATCGTCCCCGCCGTACTTTTGGGGGTACGGTCGCGGGGTTTTCGTTTGTTCTCTTTTGGCGTTCTCATACTCTCACGTATAATAAAAACCATCTCGAAAGGGGTGGTTTTTATTATTTCTCCTTCCTTAACAAGATTGTATCGCAGGAGTAGCTACCTGCGTTATAATCAGTACAAGCACTGTGGATTTGCATCTATACTATTACAGCTTGACTGGTTCGAGGTGACTCAAACCACAGTGACTTGTCTGAATTGGTAATCAGTTAGTTAACGCTTTGACGTTTCATTTGTGCGTGAATCCATGGACAAGTTTCCTGTGGCAAACAGCAGTGCTAAATTTCAAAAGGAGGAAACCAATGTACTTTATCGGAATCGACATTTCAAAATTCAAGCATGACTGCGCCATCATCGACGAAGCCGGTGACACGGTTACAGCTTCCTGGTCATTTGCCAACAACTGTGAAGGTTTTTCCTTACTCAAACAGCTGTTGGATGCCCTGGATGGACAAAAGAAAATAGGGTTTGAATCTACCGGTCACTATGGGCATAACTTAAAGCTGTTCCTTGAAACCAACAACTTTTCATTCATGGAGTTCAATCCGCTTCTGGTTTCTAAATTTGTTCGCAGCAAATCCCTCAGAAACACGAAGACTGACTCTCTGGATGCAGTTTCCATTGCCCAATATCTTATGACGGTAGAGTATAAACCCTATCCACCGTCATTCTATCACATGGATCAGCTTAAGTCACTAACAAGATTTCGGGATTCTCTTGTCCGTCAGCACTCCCGGCAGCTTGTTGAGCTCACAAATATCCTGGACAAGGTTTTCCCTGAGTTCAAGCCCTTCTTTGACGGAAGATTCTCTGCCACAGCTCTCTACATACTGACCCATTACCAAAGTCCTGAGAAGATTGCCAATATGAATGCCAAGTCCTATGAGGCTCTGCGCAAAAAGTCCCGTGGTAAATTCTCAATGGTGAAGTTCGCACAGTTGAAAACTCTGGCAAAAAACACTGTCGGCAGATCTGATGCCTTCCTTCTCAAGCAGATGGAAATTACCATAGATATTGAGAATCAGCTAGATGCAAAGATTGACGAGATTGAATCGCAAATTCTTGAGTGTATTCGCGCTCTGAATCCACCGATCCTTACCATTCCCGGCATTGGAGAATTAACTGCTGCGATTATTCTTTCTGAGTATGGTAACATTAACAAATTTGAAAACCCAGCTCAGCTGCTTTCTTTCGCTGGTTTGGAGCCCGGTTACTACCAATCTGGTCTGGCTGAACACCAGGGTCACATGGTAAAACACGGTTCTTCTCACCTTCGCTACGCCCTTATGAACGCCTGTCTGCCGCTTATTACTTACGAACCAGTATTTGCGGAGTACTATGCAAAAAAGCGGGCTGAGGGCAAGCCTCACCGTGTAGCTCTGACCCATGTCGCAAAGAAGCTGCTGCGCGTCATCTTCACCCTGCAAACGAAGAACATTTCTTACGATCCCACCTTGATCCGGTAACTACAGCGATTTCATTTTTCAGCACTCGAAAGAGGGCTTATCTTCGTGCGCCCATTTTTCCCCAGAATATTTTTCTGCTCTTAGGGCTTGACTTTTAATAGTTAGTCACCTCGGTTCGGTTATACGCTTTGCCACAACGACTACCCTGCTGTTTTTGCCGGAATCGTCGCAGGTGGAAAGCGTGATCAGCTTGTCACCATAAGCAGCCGACACGCCGGTTTCATACAGGGCGACGCCCTTACAGGCGTCCACATAGGCAGCAAACTCCTGCGGTGTTTCGGCATTGGCAAATTGATAATAGGCAAACAGGTCCTCCGCTTCGCCCTGAAATACCGCCATCACAGTATACTCTGCCTGTGCCGTCAGGGTATCAAATTGAATAATTCTGTGCTGCTGCCAAAATGATTCGCGCTTGTATTGCAGTAAATCCGAGAACATGGTGCCGTCCTTCATGTTGTGTCCGTACACAAGGATGTTGTCGGATGGCGTTTGCAGGTTGCAGTTTGCCTGCACATACGGGCAGCCGTGCGGGGAGTCGGCTTTTTCAAAGTTGTGCTTTAGGTAAAAGTCGGGGTCATGCTTTGACTGCATGACCGGGTAGTTGATGTTGGTTCCGTCAATCTGTATCCACCCGGCAAGGTCGCTGTTTTGCGCGTACAGCGCCTGATACTGCGGCAAAAGATTATTCCCCGTTGACGTGGCGTCATCGGGGAAATCCTCTGTCAGCGCGGCAAGCTGCCGATACATTCGGCTTTGCGTACAGGAGTCGGCGGCATAGCGGGCAACACCTGCGGCACTTGCAAGAAAAACAGTGGTAAGGGGTAAAAGCAGGATGCGGTAGAATTTCAACATAGGGTGTCCTTTCTCGGAATCGGTTTGCAAAGGAAAAACAGACGATGTATAATACAGATATGTTCAAGGACTGCGGGGTGTTATGATGAATTTGTATCTCAGTGCGGCGGAATACGATTACCACACGCTGCTCAAGGTAGCCGAGATGGCAGGGCTTGCGGGGATCATCGGTTTTCATGAGGCCGGGGACGGCTATCTGGTGACCTTCCCGCAGGGGGAAAATGTTCAGGCTCTGATAGATGACTATAAGGGACGGCTGCGGGATTTGGAAAACAATATTTGGCAGCATTAAAATAGGTCTATAAATTTGAAAAATGAAAGGGGCGAACAAACTCCGTAATGAAAAAATATCCATGTCCTTGTTGTGGATTTCTTACCTACAATGTCCCGGCAGATGAAGATTGTGGGTATATTTGTCCCGTTTGCTTTTGGGAGAATGACCCGTTCATCACTTCTGATAACGAGCCAAGCGACTCCAATCATGGAATAACACTAAAAGAAGCAAAATCCAATTTCTTGCAATTCGGTGCTTGTGTAAAAGAAATGCTACGCTATGTTCGACCACCGAGAGATGACGAAAAGGAAATATCATAGCGTCGAATTCAAGTTTGTAGCACCCCTTCGGACCGCTTCGGCGGTCCTCTATTTTTGTATTGCATGGCTTTACTCCCTTTTCTCAGACGGGTTGGTCGACATCAATTTATAGAGCTTTGTATCCTTGGGAAAAGAATTTGTGAAAGGCACGATATTGCCCGCGCACCGAATCAGCCCGCAGCCTGCGGGGACGTTGGTCACATAGCCCAGCTGGTTGTCGGAGATGTTCAGCAGCTTCGCCAGTTCCGCGCGGTCGGTGGCGCTCTGGTTCAGCATCACGAGAAACTCCGAGTTGGCCAGCATCAGGCGGGCGGTGTCGGAGCGCAGCAGTTCGTCCACATTCTGCGTCAGCCCGGTCACCAGACCGTTGTACTTTCGGATGCGTTTCCACAGCTTGTAGAAGAAATTGGCGCTGTACTCGTAGCGGAACAAAATGTAAAACTCATCGCAGAAAATCCACGTTCTGCCGCCTTTCTTCCAGTTCTGAATCACGCGGTTGTAAATCGCATCCAGCGTCACCAGCATCCCCAGCGGCATAAGCTGCTCACCCAATTCGCGGATATCGTAGGCAATAATGCGGGCCTGCGTGTCCACATTGGTGTGCCTGGCAAAGGTGTTCAGTGTGCCGGTAATGAACAATTCGGACGACAGCGCCAGCCCCTGCGCTTCGGGTTCCGGTTGCATCTGGAGCAGACGGTAAAAGTCCTGCAGCGTGGGCGGCGTGCCTTGGTAGCCGTTGCGGATGTAGGGCAAATAGACCTGCTCGGTGCAGCGACCGAGGATGGACTTTTCTTTCGCCGTCACCATGCCGTCACCGATGAGCTGCTCAAACAGCGACAGCACAAACTCCGACTTGCTGACGATGGGGTTTCGCTCATCACCGTAGGCGCGATCCATGTCCAGCGCGTTGATGTGGGTATCGGACGTAGCCGAAATGCGGATGACTTCACCGCCAAGGGCTTCGGTCAGATAGCCGAACTCCGACTCTGGGTCAAGGATGAGGATGTCATCCTCGGTGGAGAGCGCGATTTGCACGATTTCTTCCTTGGCGCTCATGCTCTTGCCGGAACCGGACACGCCCAACCGGAAACTGTTGCCGTTGAGCAG
>ENA-UPTB01001931-UPTB01001931.1-human-gut-metagenome-genome-assembly--contig:-NODE-1931-length-15894-cov-3.241639_pt1 | contig 15894 bp, 18 predicted proteins | sample MGYA00250046_ERZ773369 | MGnify/ENA primary metagenome ERZ773369 (study PRJEB29103, sample SAMN06111938) | human gut metagenome | biome: human gut; feature: ankylosing spondylitis patient; material...
GACAGCGAAGATACATTTTTCATTACTGCAGAACAGCTTGAAGAGGCAATGCAGAAAGTCATGGATCAGTATGCCGGAGGAATCGCTACCGATTATCAGTACAATGAAGAGAGACTGGTAATCGGTAAGAAGCGAATCGGTGAATTACTTGACATGATTGATGAACTCAAAGCAAAAGATATGTTTGAGTTAAAAGATATCTACGAAGTAAGAGAGAGACTGATTGTGTGTCAGACTTTGATTGAACATTTAAGAGCTAGAAAAGAGACAAGATGGCACAGCTTTGGAGAGAATACAGACTATCCGGAAGAGAGCAATCAGTGGCTTAAATATGTGAATTCAAAAAGAAAGCCAGACGGCGGGACAGAAATCATTTTCAGAGAACTGGTGACAGGAGGCAAGGTATATGAGTGTACGGATTTTACAGAATAAATGTGTGGGATGCGGAAAATGCCTTTCCGTCTGTCCCGGGAATCTCTTAAAAAAAGGCGAGGACGGCAAGGTACATATTCGAAATATCAGAGACTGCTGGGGCTGTACCGCCTGCTTAAAAGAATGTCACACGGGAGCAATTCTTTACTTCTTAGGTGCTGACATGGGAGGCATGGGTTCCATGCTTTCTGTCAAGGAAAAAGGCGATGTCCGCATATGGCGTGTCGATAGTCCGAACGGTGAGACAAAGACCATTGAGATAAACATGAAAGATTCTAACAAATATTAGCATAGAAAACATTTTAAAGGAGGAAATGAGATGGGAACATTATCACATCTTGATGAACTGGAAGCAGAAGCAATATACATAATGAGAGAAGTAGCAGCAGAATGTGAAAAGCCAGTTATGCTTTACTCAATCGGAAAGGACAGTTCCGTAATGCTGCATCTGGCAATGAAAGCATTTTACCCGGAAAAGCCACCGTTCCCATTTATGCATATCGATACAACATGGAAATTCAAAGAAATGATCGAATTTAGAGAAAAGATTGCAAAAGAAAAAGGAATCGACATGATTGTATACACAAATGAAGAAGGTGTAAAACAGGGAATCAACCCATTTGACCACGGCTCAGCCTACACAGACATCATGAAGACACAGGCATTAAAACAGGCGTTGAATAAATACGGATTTACTGCAGCGTTCGGCGGCGGACGTCGTGACGAGGAAAAATCCCGTGCAAAAGAGAGAATTTTCTCTTTCCGTAATGAGAATCATGCATGGGACCCGAAGAACCAGAGACCGGAGATGTGGAAACTTTATAACTCCAAGATCAACAAGGGTGAGAGCATTCGTGTGTTCCCGATTTCCAACTGGACGGAGACGGATATCTGGGAGTACATAAAGAGAGAAAACATCGATATCGTGCCGCTGTATTTTGCAGCAAAGCGTCCGGTGATTGAGCGTGACGGACAGATTATCATGGTGGATGATGATCGTCTGAAACTTCGTCCGGGTGAGAAAATTGAATACAAGAATGTGCGTTTCCGTACCTTGGGATGCTATCCACTGACCGGTGGAATCGAATCCAACGCGACCACATTAGATGAGATTATTGACGAGACCTTGAGTGCTGTAGAGTCTGAGCGAACCACCCGTGTCATTGACAACGAGGCAGCCGGCAGCATGGAACGAAGAAAGAGGGAGGGTTATTTCTAAAATGAGCGGATTATTGAAATTTATTACCTGCGGTAGTGTAGACGATGGAAAGTCCACACTGATCGGACATATTTTATACGATTCCAAACTGCTTTACGCAGATCAGGAGAAAGCGTTGGAGCTGGATTCCAAAGTAGGAAGCCGCGGCGGCGCAATCGATTACTCCCTCCTTCTGGACGGACTGATGGCAGAGCGTGAACAGGGTATCACCATTGATGTGGCATACCGTTACTTTACAACCGAAAAGAGAAGCTTTATCGTGGCAGATACTCCGGGACATGAGGAGTACACAAGAAACATGGCAGTCGGTGCATCCTTTGCAGACCTTGCCGTTATCCTTGTGGATGCAAAGCAGGGCGTGCTCGTACAGACCAGAAGACATGCCAGAATCTGTGCACTGATGGGAATCCGTTATTTTGTATTTGCTGTAAATAAGATGGATCTTGTCGATTACAGCGAGGAGCGTTTCAAGGAGATCGTTGACCAGATTCAGGAACTTTCCAAGGAACTGCATTTAGCAAGTGTCAAGATCATTCCGGTATCTGCAACCGAGGGTGACAATGTCACCACCCATTCCGACAATATGCCATGGTACACGCAGGAGCCACTGCTTGCTTACTTAGAGAATATCGATGTGAGCGAAAAGAAGCAGGAAGAAGGCTTCTATATGCCGGTACAGCGTGTCTGCCGTCCGGATCACACGTTCCGTGGTTTCCAGGGACAGATCGAGAGTGGCGCTGTATCGGTCGGTGATACAATCGTGACTCTGCCAAGCAATGAGCATGCAAAAGTAAAGAGCATTTTAGTCGGAGATAAAGATGCACAGACTGCAGATGCAGGCCGTCCAGTTACCATCCAGCTTGACAAGGAAGTGGATGTATCCCGCGGATGTGTTCTCGCAAAAGATACGAAGCTTCCGGTCAGCAAGAAATTTACCGCAACAATCCTCTGGATGGACGATGAGGAACTGACCGTCGGCAAAGATTATCTCGTAAAACTCGGTACACGTACGATTCCGGGTATCTTAAAGAATATCCAGTACAAGATTGATGTCAACACCGGTGAATTTATTCCGGTTGGCCGCCTGCGCAAGAACGAGATTGCGGTCTGCGATCTGGTATTGCAGGAAGAGATCGTCATTGATGCTTTTGCAAAGCATAAGACATTGGGAGAACTGATCCTGATCGACCGTATTTCCAACATGACTTCCGCATGTGGTGTTGTGGAAAATCCAACGCTCGATGAGACCAAGGACTTAAAATGCGCATTTGCCCACGGAAATCTCAAGGCAAACGGAGATATCTTCGAGGAATATTACTATGACCTTGAGGCGATGAACGTCTTTAAGGTACAGCCTTCCGATAAAACTTACACGATCGGTGATGTGATTCCGGTCAAGGGTGAGACGTATCAGTATCCGGACAGCTTTGATGTGGTTGTTCTGCGTGAGCAGGTAGCGGTATCCATCCGTGACCAGAAGGTTACTGCAATTATTCCGCTTGCTGACTTTGCATACAACGATGTGCCTGTCATCAACGGCCGTGGATTTGCAGTTCATGTAACAAGTGCCGCAGATGTGGATGCGTTCAAGAAGGAGCTTTCCGCAGAGGGCAGTGAGATCTCTGAGAACTTCTTTAATAAGTGGGTTGATTTTGAGACTTACCGCCGCATCGTATTTAAGGATGAGCACTGGACAGAATAATAATTTTATTATGAGAATGGAATCCCTGCTGGTTTTAACCAGCGGGGATTTTTTTGCTGGAAAAATAAGTGGAAATAAAAGGTTGACAATAGGGTATGATTGCTGTATATTAACTATAACATATTAAACCTATTAGATAAGTATGAATTAGGGGAAATGAAATGGGATTCAACACAGAACTACTACATGGTACAAAAACCGGAGATCCGGTGACCGGAGCCACACTTACCCCGGTGTACCAGTCCAGTGCTTTTTTTCAGCCATCGGCAGAGCAGCATGAGAAGCTGTTTCACAACAAAGCTGCTGGATATTCTTACACGAGAATCAATAACCCGACCATCGCAGCATTTGAAGAACGCATGACGGTTCTGGAAAAAGGTGTGGCATCCGTTGCCTGTGCATCCGGCATGGCGGCAATTACCAATGCCCTTCTGAATATCGTAGGAAGTGGTGATGAGATCATCACAAGCACCAGCCTGTATGGAGGAACGATTGATCTTTACCACGATCTGGAAGCGTTTGGAATTACAACAATTTTTGCAGATACGAATGATCTGGAAGATCTCGAATCCAAGATCACGGATAAGACGAGAGTCATCTTCGCGGAGACGATTGGCAATCCAAAGCTGGATGTGACCGACATCCCGGCACTTGCAGGGATCGCAAAGCGGCACAATCTTCCACTCATGATCGATAATACGGTAGCTACCGCGTTTCTCGTTCGTCCGCTCGAACTTGGCGCAGACATCGTGATCAATTCCACATCCAAATACATCAACGGCAACAGCAGTGCCATCAGTGGTGTGATCACCGATGCGGGAAGATTCAAATGGGATCTGGAGCGGTATCCGGGCATGAAAGACTATAAAAAGTTTGCAAAATTTGCCTTTACTGCAAAACTGAGAAACGGATTGTTCCGCAACATGGGAGCCTGTATGGCGCCGCAGACTGCATACTATAATCTGCTTGGTATGGAGACACTGGGGCTTCGTATGGAGCGGGCGTGTGACAACGCAATGCAGCTTGCGGCTTATATTGAAGAAAACTATAAAGACATTACGGTAAATTATGCAGGGTTAGAGACGAGCAACTGGCATGAGATTGCAAAGAGCCAGTTTGACGGTCATTACGGCGGCATATTTACCTTAAGGCTTGGCAGTAAGGAGCGGGCATATGCATTTATCAATGCATTAAAATATCCGCTTAAGGTATCTAATATCGGCGATACCAAAACACTTGTCATCCATCCGGAATCGACCATCAGTGTACACAGCACGGAGGAAGAAGAGAAAGCGGGCGGTGTATTTGATGATCTGGTGCGCGTCAGCGTCGGAATCGAGGATATTGATGATCTGATCTGGGATTTTAAGCAGGCGATCGAGAGCCTTTCTTAAAAAACGAAAAAATATACCAAAGTGTGACAGTTATACTTTAAAACGGGCACTTTAAAGTGTTACAATAGAAATGCACAGTAGAATACCAGGATATTGAAAAATCAGAAAAGATAAGGAGTGTAAAGATGGCGGGAGTTGATTATGCAGCATTAAAAAAAGGTGGATTTATGAGACAAAAGCAGAAAGGCTGTTTTTCCTTAAGACTTGCAGTTGTGGGAGGAAATCTGACTGCTGAAAATATAAAGACAGTTGCAGAGGTGGCTGAAAAGTATGGACATGGATATGTGCATATGACTTCCAGACAGGGAATTGAGATTCCATTTATAAAAGTAGAAGATATCAATGAAGTAAAAGAAGAGCTTGCAAAAGGTGGAGTTGGAACAGGTGTCTGTGGACCGAGAGTCCGTACGATCACAGCCTGTCAGGGCGCAGCTATCTGTCCAAGTGGCTGCATTGATACTTATACACTGGCAAAGGAATTAGATGCAAGATATTTTGGAAGAGAACTTCCTCATAAATTCAAATTTGGTGTTACAGGCTGCCAGAACAACTGCCTGAAAGCAGAGGAGAACGATGTTGGAATCAAAGGAGGCATGACAGTTGAGTGCAATCATGATGACTGTATCCAGTGTGGCGTGTGTGTAAAAGCCTGTCGCGAAGGAGCACTTCGCATGGAAGATGGAAAAATTGTCATCGATAGAGAAAAATGCAATAACTGTGCACGATGTGTAAAGAGCTGTCCAACAGATGCGTGGGTCGGAGAGCCGGGGTATATCGTTTCCTTTGGTGGATTATTTGGAAATAAGATTTATAAAGGTGAACAGATTGTTCCGATCATCCGTGATAAAGAAACTCTTTTCAGAGTCACAGATGCGGCTATTTCATTTTTTGAAAAGCATGCAAATGCAGGTGAGCGTTTCCGACTGACACTTGAGAGAGTCGGAAAGGAAGAATTCAAAAAAGAGGTTCAGGCTGCTTACGAAGGCAGATAGGTGTACGAACAAACAAAAATGGCGATAAGAATCGAAAAGGAGAGAAAGAGCATGGCAGAAATACAATTTGACAATCAGGTAGATATTACAGATAAGGTTTGCCCACTCACATTTGTAAAAGCTAAAGTAGCAATTGAAGAGCTGGATGATGGTGAAGTCCTTGCAATTCGAATGAATGACGGAGAGCCTGTTCAGAATGTTCCAAGAAGTATGAAAGAAGAAGGACATAAAATCTTAAAGCTCGAGGATAATGCGGACGGAACGTATACACTGTATGTCAGAAAGGTAGAAGAATAATATGGCAGTACGGATTAACAAGGCTGATTTTGAAGAGAAAGTTTTAAAGAGCGATCTTCCGGTCATCGTAGATTTTTATTCTGATTCTTGCATAGCGTGTAAAAAGCTTGCACCGGTATTGGGAGATGTAGAAGATGATTATGAAGGAAAATTATATGTATATAAGGTGAATACCAATTTTGATAAGGAGCTGGCAAAAGAATATCAGATAGCAGCGAATCCAACCCTTCTCTTTGTAAAAAATGCAGAAGTATTAGATCGAAAAATAGGAGCACACACTCTGGCAGAGCTTAAGACCTGGGTGGAAGCTTTACTGTAATAATATAGGTCAGGAGGAAGACATGATGATAATTGTAGTTATTAATGAAGAGTTTGTTCCTTCAGATGAGAAAGAGACAACCGTATTAAAAGAAGGAGATGTTGTAGAATTTCTTTATTTCATGGGAGGTGGATGTTAATGGCAATGACAGATGAACAGATTGAACGTTATTCCCGCCATATTATTCTAAAAGAAGTAGGCGCAAAAGGTCAGAAGAAGTTGCTGAAAGGGAAAGTTCTGATTATTGGAGCCGGTGGTCTTGGAGCTCCGGCAGCTATGTACCTTGCAGCAGCAGGAGTTGGAACAATCGGAATTGTAGATGCAGACGAAGTTGATCTGTCCAATCTTCAGAGACAGATTATCCATACAACAGCAGATGTGGGAAAAGCAAAGGTCAGATCAGCAAAAGAGACAATGAATGCTATGAATCCGGATGTTATAGTCAATACATACCGCATGTTCGTGGATTCTACGAATATCAGAGAACTGATCCGGGATTATGATTTTATTATTGACGGAACAGATAATTTTTCGGCAAAATTCCTGATCAACGATGCATGTGTACTGGAGAAAAAACCATTTTCACATGCAGGAATTATCCGCTTTAAAGGTCAGCTTATGACTTATGTTCCGGGAGAAGGACCTTGCTACAGATGTGTATTTAAAAATCCACCACCGAAGGATGCAGTTCCAACCTGCAAGCAAGCAGGTGTCATTGGAGCGATGGGTGGAGTCATTGGTTCCCTTCAAGCTATGGAAGCAATCAAATATTTGCTGGGAGTTGGAGATTTATTGACAGGTGCGCTGCTTACTTTCGACGCTCTGACAATGGAATTTCATAAAATCAAGCTTCCAAAAGATACTCATGACTGTGCGGTGTGCGGAGATCACCCGACAATTCTTGAGCCGATTGATTACGAACAGGAAGTATGTGAGGAGACAGCAGGAAGATTTGATGCACCAAGAAAAGAAGAGTAATTTGTAATCAGTGAAGAGGTATAAGTATGACAATTATAAGAATGAAATATACACTTCTTGATGAGATTGCCCGGTATGCAACCGGGCATCTTCCAGAAGAAGCCTGCGGACTGATCGCAGGAAGCGAAGATGAAAATGGCCGTTTCATTGAAAAAGTTTATTACCTGACAAATGTTGATCATGCAGAGGATCATTTTACACTGGATCCGAAAGAACAACTGTCAGCAATCAAAGATATGAGGGCGAATGGATTAAGACCACTTGGTAACTGGCATTCACATCCATCCAGCCCGTCCAGACCGTCGCAGGAGGATATCAAACTTGCATTTGATTCCAATGCCAGCTATATGATCATATCATTTATGGCAGAAAATCCAGTGTTGAATTCTTACCATATAGAAAAGGGTCAGGTGGAAAAAGAGGATTTGCGAATTTATTCAGATGAATATTATTTCTAAGTATAGTAAAAAGGAATAAAAATGAAATTAAAAACGAAAGAATTGACAACCTGTGCACTGTTTGCAGCTTTGATCGCAATCGGTGCATTTATAAAAGTTGATATACCATTGCCAATGTACACCATGCACTTTACATTTCAATGGTTTTTTGTGTTGATGGCAGGTTTTCTGCTTGGTGCAAAACTTGCAACGGTTAGTGTGATCGTGTATCTTAGCATTGGACTTGTCGGAGTTCCGGTATTTGCTGCAGGAGGTGGACCTGCATACATTTTCAGACCAGGGTTTGGATTCTTACTTGGTTTTATACTGGCAGCATTTGTCATTGGTACTATTACAGAAAAAGTAGGAAAAAATCATAAGGGAATGTTCTTAATGGCATCAGTTGCGGGACTGGTGACTTATTATACGATTGGAGCAATTTACTTTTATTGTATAAATAATTTTTATGCAGCAACTCCTGTGAGTTGGAGCGTTGTAGTTGTGGAATATTGTCTGATTACGATTGCACCGGATTTTATATTATGTGTATTGGCGACAGCATTTTCTTTAAAGCTCCGTCCAGTATTTCTTGGGATGATGCATGAGTACAGTATGGATCGGAAAGTGGTGTAATATGGCGTATTTTCCTATGTTTGTGAACTTGAAGGATCAGCCGTGCCTGGTGGTCGGCGGAGGGATGGTGGCATACCGGAAAGTAAAAGTACTTCTGGATTTTGAAGCCAGAGTGGTTGTAGTTGGAGAGAATATCTGCGATAAAATCTATGAAATTGCAAAAAAAAGTAATCAATTAGAATTACAAAAAAAGTGTTTTGAAGATGCAGATTGTGATAATATGTTTATGGTGATCGCTGCAACAGATGATAAAGAATTGAATCACCATATTGTGGGAATCTGTAATTCAAAAGGAATTATGGTAAATGCTGTGGACCAGAAAGAGGACTGCAGCTTTATCTTTTCTTCATATATAAAAGAAAAAAATCTTATTGCAGCATTTTCGAGTGGTGGAAACAGCCCTGTGCTGGCACAATATTTAAAAAGTCAGGAAAAGGAGATCCTGACACCATTTCTTGGAGAATTGAATGAATATATGGGGAAGATCAGAAAGCGTGTGATAGAAAAGTATGACACAGAAGAAAAACGAAAAGAAATATTTAAAGAAATAGTAAATACAGCCATTGAAAATGGAGAATTGCCACAGGAGTAGATATGAGATACCGGGTAGGAACAAGAGGATCAAAGCTGGCGCTTGCCCAGACAAAGCAGGTTATTGAAAAATTAAAAAGTGCATTTCCGGAAGATGAATTTGATGTAGTAATCATAAAAACGACCGGAGATATGGATCAGAAAAGCCGGCTTGACCAGATTGGATCAAAGGGCATATTTGTAAAAGAAATTGAGGAAGAACTTTTGGAAGAGAAGATTCATCTTGCAGTACACTCTATGAAAGACATGCCAGATACAACGGCAGATGGATTAATATTTGCAAAGGCATGGAAGCGGGAAGATCCAAGAGATGTTCTGATCTTGAGAGAGGCAGTGTCTGTGGACGACCTTCCGAAAGGAGCTGTGATCGGAACGGGAAGCAAGCGTAGAAAGTATCAGCTTCTGAAAATCCGCCCTGATCTTAACATAGTTGGGATCCGTGGAAATGTAGATACAAGGATTCGAAAAATGCAGGAAGAAGAGATGGATGGAATTGTACTTGCCGCAGCAGGTATTAACAGACTAGGAAGAGAGCAAGAGATTACCTGCTATCTTGAGCCGGATCAGATGATTCCGGCCCCGGCCCAGGGGACACTTGCTCTGGAAGTAAAAGCAGATAATATACAATTAATCAGAAAACTAAATAGATTGTCTGATCAGGAAACAGATATATGTGTAAAAGCAGAAAGACAATTTTTGAAACAAATTGGAGGAAGCTGTCATCTTCCGGTAGGAGCATATTGCAAGATACAGGATGAAAAACTAATATTAAGAGCAATGTTTGGAACGGAGGATGGGAAAAAACTGGTATATACAAAGGTGGAATCTGCAGTTTTAAATAAAATAGAAGATTCATCACAGATAGATGAAATCTGCAGACAGATTGCCAGAGAAGCAGTAGAAAAAATTCAAATACAATTAAGTCATGAAGAATAAAATGGGTAAAGTTATATTAGTTGGAGCAGGGGCAGGAGATACCGGTCTGCTCACGATAAAAGGGAAAAAATATATAGAAGAGGCAGACTGTATCATCTATGACAGACTTGCATCGCCGGAACTGCTTGGAATGGCAAAGCATGGCTGTGAGTGCATTTATGTAGGAAAAGAAAATCACAAGCATATCATGAAGCAAGATGCGATCAATGAATTATTATATAAAAAATCCAGAGAATACAGTTTGGTCGTACGGCTAAAAGGTGGTGATCCCTACGTCTTTGGAAGAGGCGGTGAAGAAGCATTATATCTTCGGAAAAAAAAGATTGATATAGAAGTCGTACCAGGAGTTAGTTCTGTCGTAGCAGCATTGGCAGACGCAGGAATTCCAATTACGCACAGAGGGATTGCAAAAGGGTTTCAGGTCATTACAGCTCACAGCAAAAAAGATGAAGAAGCGCAGATTGATTATACGCTGCTTACCGATGAATCCATGACTTGTGTATTTCTGATGGGACTTGCACATGTAGAACATATTGCAGAAGAACTGATAAGAGCTGGAAGAAGACCGGATACTCCGGCAGCAGTGATATCCAACGGAACACTGGCTACGCAGAAAAAATGTATCGGAACATTGGAGAGTATCGGATATAAAGTAAAATGTGCAAAACTGGAATCTCCGGCAATCATTGTTGTGGGGAATGTTGTTTCACTGAATGACCAATTGGATTTTTTTGAAAAACGTCCATTATTTGGGAGAAAAATAACCGTACCATATATTGAAGCTATGGGAGAACGAACACATTTCAATAAGCTGATTACAGATTTGCAACAGCTCGGAGCAGATGTTGATACAATCATGGTTGGAAAGATTCTACCAATCCCAATTTCAGATTTTGAAAAAGAAATTAGCAGCTCCGACTGGATTCTCTTTACAAGCAGAAATGGTGTCAGGGCTTTTTTCTATAATATGAAATTCAATGACACAGATATCCGATGCCTTGCAAAAATTCGTTTTGGAGTTGTAGGAAAAGCAACAGAGCAGGAGTTAAAGAACTATCAGATAAAAGCAGATTTAGTTCCAGATGAGCAGACAGGAGCCGGACTTGCCAAAGCTTTAAAAAAACAGATCAGTGACCAGACGAAAGTCTGTATATTTTCTGCAAAAGAGGCCTCCGAAGACTTGGAGAGAGAACTTCAGAAATTTTGCCATGTCATAAAAACAGATGCATATGAAAATGTAAATGTATCAGAGCAAGATTATATATTAAAGCCTGCAGATACAGTTATTTCAGAAGCTGTATTTACAAGTGCGTCCAATGTGGAACGTTTTTTTCAGATGCTGACAGAGGAGATAATGGTAGAACGAGCTTATTCTATTGGAAAAAAGACGACAGAAGCACTTAAGAAAAAGAATGTAGTGAATATTTGCGAGTCGGAAGAAAGTACTTATGAGTCAGTTGTTTCTTTGATAACAAAAAAATAAGTCGGTTGTTTCTTTCATACAATTGAGGTATAATGGTAGCCAAAATAAATTAAGATGAAGGAGACAGATGAATGGAACTTGTAAAATCAATCATCATTCTTGTTATAGGATTTGCACTTTTGATGAAAGGAGCAGATTATTTTGTAGAAGGAAGTTCATCAGTGGCAAAACGACTCTACATCCCTTCCATGATTATCGGTATGACAATTGTAGCAATGGGAACGAGCCTTCCGGAATGTGCGGTCAGTGTAACAGCATCACTTGCCGGGAATAATACACTTGCGGTCAGCAATGTTGTCGGATCGAACATTTTTAATCTTATGGTCGTATGTGGAGCATGTGCTTTATTTGCCCCGCTTACAATAAAAAAAGATACGCTTGTAAAAGAATTTCCATTATCGATTATCTGTTCAGTTCTGCTGATCGCACTGGGATATGTGGGAATGAAGTTGGGACATATCGATGGAATTGTCTTTTTAATTCTTTTCGCAGGTTATCTTGTCTGGATGATCAATTCCGTAAAGAAAGCAAGAGCAGTGCACAAAGAGGACGAGCTGATGAAAGAATCCGGAGAGTATGTAGAAGATGAAATCAGAATTATTCCAATGTGGAAAAGCATACTCTTTATTGTTGGAGGGATGATCGCAATTAAATTCGGAGGTGATTTTGTTGTTGACAGTGCATCAGATATTGCATTGTCATTCGGACTTAGCCAGACACTGATCGGACTTACAATCGTTGCACTTGGAACAAGTCTTCCAGATCTTGTGACCTCCATTGTTGCAGCGAGAAAGAACGAAGTTGATATGGCGCTTGGAAATGTAATAGGTTCTAACATTTTTAACATTTTACTTGTGCTTGGAATTGCAGCAGCAATCAGTCCGGTAGGATTTCTGATGGACAATATTGTGGACACTCTTATACTGATCATAATGAGTAGTGCAGTTCTTGTATTTGCGTGGACTTCAAAAGTCATTAACCGAAAAGAAGGCATTGCTATGTTATGCATGTATGCAGTATATATGGTATATATATGCATGCGATAAAACTTGCAGGTAAAGTTGCAAAGAGAAGAATCAAGCAGGATTAAAAGGTTAACAGAATAAATGAATGGCAGATGTCTCAGATGTGTGAATGTCTGGGATATTTTCTCTATAAACTAGAAAGCATACAGAAAGTACAGAAAGAATAATATTTTTTACAGATAGAGCTGTGATTGAAAAATCGTGTTGTAGAGCAGGCAGAATTTATGATTGTAAAGAGGAGTGAAAATGTATGAATATTTATCATGTACATGATTTTAAAGAAGATGAGTACAGTTGGAATGAAGTGGGGAGAAGAAAGGCGAAAAAGAACAGCTATATCCGATGGCTGATTATGATAGTGAGCTTCGTAATTCTTTTTATAGCAGCATATCTGGAGTTTCGTTATGATTTGCTGGAAATAAATGGATTTTTGTGCTGGTTACTGGCAATTTTGGTTTTTTCCTGGGGTTTTACCATATGCTATGCGTCTTATGTCAGAAAGCACGCATGTAAAATGTCTCTGGAAGAACGACATGACTTTAACCTGTATCTGTACCATCACAAATACTGGAAAAATCCGATTCTGGCAAATCAGGCGCTTCTGAATAATGCAATTATTCTTGTCAAAATAAAACAGTATGAACAAGCAACACAGGCATTAGATGCAATGCATATCGAAAAATGTAAAGCGAAAGAAATGAAACTAATTTATTTCTTAAGAATCATTATAGCTTCTTTTGAAGACAATGAAGAGGAAACAGAAAAAGCAAAGATACGGTATACAGGCATCAAAGATGATACAGGAAATTACCCGGCTTCCGAATTGGTGGAAAACTGGATTCAGATGAATGATCTGGAGCAGATGACAGCGTGTCTGGAACAAATTAAACCTGTCAAAAAAGAATACCCAGGTCTTGCTTTCGTAGTTACGATTTTCCTGGCATACACATTTTGGTTCTTAGGAACTGCATATGGAATTAACCGGGGTGCAGGATATGAAATTCGATATGTATTTTCTGCAATTTCGCTTATAGTGGTAAATATGGGACTGTTTGTAATGTTAATTTTGGGAATTATCTGGCTGCACAGACACCTGAATATTACATCGCCTGTATGGATCCAAAAAGTTGTGAAATTTATCATATGTGCAGTAATTGCAATTGCAGGGCTGATATTGCTATTTATTAATTTTCTGGATGTATTTCTGGGACTGGATGATAAGGAAACCGTCACGAGAAAAGAAAATGGATACACCTATCTGGAAGTCAGCTGGAGTAATATGGGTTATAATGCTTATACAGCAGAGTATGTAACGAATAATCCATTTATTATGAAAAAAATATATGTACCGACAAAAGATGATACATTTACAAATGAACAGCCAGACGCTTCCGATCCGGACAATACAGAAAATAATGACCAGACAGACAACGATGCAGAAAGTGCAGATTCTGATACAGGAAATAGTGATTCACAGGATAATACAGAACCATATGAAAGTGATGAATGGTTAAGAATGAGAAATGGAATGCAGGCAGTCTATAATTATCTGATTGAGACAAATGCATTAGAAAATCCGGAATTCACTTACGGCAGTAACGCAAAAGGAGAGACGTATGTTATTGTCAGTACAGGGCAGGAGACGAAAGACGGAAATCAGGTAAGTGTCGAATACGGTCTGTATTATAATAGAGAAAAGACAGATGACAATGGAACATACTGTGATGAGTATGTTCTGGAGAAAAAGTATCCGGGTGGAACATATGATACACAGTTAGTTGATTTTTATCTGGTAAATCCTGATACACTGGAAGTGACAGATGAACACAAGACAACATGGTAAGTGTGAGAGGATAAAAGATAATAGAAAAGAAGGAGATTAGAATGATGAGTAGTATTTTTCACAGAATCAGTGTTAGAAAATTCGAGGACAGACCGATAGAGAAAGAAAAAATCGTGCAGGTTTTAAAAGCCGGGATGCAGGCGCCGAGTGCGTGCAACCAGCAGCCATGGGAGTTCTATGTAGTGACAGATAAAGAGAAGATACAGGAATTGTCTACTGCAACCCCATATTCCAAATGTGCAGCAGGGGCACCGGTCGTAATTGTACCAGTATATCGGACAGAAGGATTAGTTGCACCGTCTTATGCAGAGATAGACCTTTCTATTGCACAGCAGAATATCTGGCTGGAGACAGATGAAATCGGACTTGGCGGAGTCTGGATCGGAATAGCTCCGATTGAAGAGAGAATGGAACTTGTACACAAGATGCTGGATCTTCCGGAAAATGTAAAAGTATTTTCCTTATTTGCGATGGGATATCCGGCAGAGGAAAGACCACAGCAGGACAGATTCGATCCGGAGAGAATACATTTTATGGCACCGGAGGAATAAGGTGAAATATGTACAATCCTCAGTTAGAAACATTTCTTGCATCATTACGAAAAAAAGGATATACTTACATTATCAGTATAAAGGAGGGCTGTAAAGAATGGGACAATTTTTAAATAATAAAGAACCATATGATAAATTTAAAACGGTTATGAATGGGACGTATTTTGTTGATAAATCAGAAATACTTGAAGAATTAATCCCGGCACTCCAACAGGAACAGCGTTTCTTTTGCATTACCCGCCCTAGACGTTTTGGAAAAACAGTTATGGCAAATATGATTGCTGCTTTTTTTGAAAATACAGGTGAGCCATCTTTATTTGAGCATCTTCATATAGCAGAGTATGCCGGATATAAAGAACAGGCAGGAAAGCATGATGTGATTTATATTGATTTCAGTGAGATGCCCAGAGAATGTCAAAACTATCAGGAATATATAGACCGGGTACAGAACGGACTTGTCAGAGATATACAGGAGGCATATCCAGAACTTGTTATTGAAAATAATGCGGCTGTCTGGGATATATTATCTTTGGTTTTTAATCAGACAGGACATAAATTTATTTTTGTTATTGATGAATGGGACGCAGTTTTTCATAGTTCTTTTATAACAAAAAAAGATAAAAAAGATTATCTGCTTTTTTTAAAGTTATTGCTAAAAGGACAAAGCTATGTAGAACTGGCATATATGACAGGTGTGCTTCCAATCGCAAAATATTCGGACGGCTCCGAATTGAATATGTTTTTAGAGTATAATATGGCAACAAGAGTACGGTTCAGTGAATATTTTGGATTTTCTGATGAAGAAGTGGATATGCTGTATCAGCGCTATTTAGAGAAAACAAAAAAGCCACAGATTACCAGAGAAAGTCTAAGAGAATGGTATGACGGGTATCATACAGCAGCAGGAGAACGGTTATATAATCCACGTTCGGTTGTGTGTGCATTGACAGATAATCAATTGTCGAATTACTGGGTCAGTTCCGGAATATTGAATTCTTCTGCCTGCACGGCTGTCTGGTAGTCGATAGGTATGTTCTTCTCATATACTCTGCATCCGCAATG
>ENA-UPTB01001942-UPTB01001942.1-human-gut-metagenome-genome-assembly--contig:-NODE-1942-length-15816-cov-5.005845_pt1 | contig 15816 bp, 14 predicted proteins | sample MGYA00250046_ERZ773369 | MGnify/ENA primary metagenome ERZ773369 (study PRJEB29103, sample SAMN06111938) | human gut metagenome | biome: human gut; feature: ankylosing spondylitis patient; material...
GATCAATCGTCTTCCTCCGGACAGCTCCTGCAGCACCTGAACCGCCCGCGTCCGTGATTCCTCATCCAGGGAACCAAATCCCTCATCAATGAACATCGCATCCACCTTCACGCTGCCTGCCGCATTCTGGATGACATCCGCCATGCCGAGCGCCATCGCAAGCGCCGCCAGAAAGGATTCTCCACCGGACAGCGTTTTGACGTCCCGGACCCGGTCAGTCACAAAGCTATAGACATCCAGGTCAAGTCCCACTTCTCCCTGTTTTCCCAGATCGGCCAGACCGCGGCATTGAAGTTCAAAGGTTCCTTTCGTCATCCGGCGCAGGCGGCGGTTAGCTGCCTGTATCATCTGGCGGAAATACTGGCGCTGTACATACGTCTGGAAATCGATCCGCGCCGCACCGCTCAGTTTTCCGTCCGCCGTCTGGTAAAGCTCGCTGATCTGCTGTTTTTCCCGGTCAAGCTGCTCCCGTTCCTGCAGATACACCCGAAGTGCCGCATATGCATCCTCGTTGCGCGTCCGCACCGACACATGTTCCCGGTGAAGCCGCGACCAGCGGGTTTTTTCCTCTTCCCAGTGCCGGATCGCCTGCTGGATTTTTTCTTCCGGATCTGTTTCCGAATCTGCTTCCATATGTTCCCGGAGCGAAGATAAGCTTCCCTCCAGCTCCCTGCATTTTTCCCGGCACTCCTGTGCTTTCTTATCAGCCGCTGTCACCGCCTCTGCAAGTGTTTCCAGCTCCCGGCTGCGCTTCTCAAGCTCCACCTGGAGTGTCCGGCTGTCTTTCCACTCCAGCCGCTTCGAGAGTTCCTCCAGCTCATTACGTCTCGTCTGGCTCTCGATCGCCACCTGCTGCACCTCACTTCTTTTAAGCTCCAGCGTAGCTTCCAGCTTCTTCTGTTCGGCTCCGTTCGCCTCCCGTTTCTGCCGGATCGTTTCTTCCATGGCAATCCGGTCTGTATAAGTGGTTTCCGCCTGCCTGCATCGCCGGATTTCCTGTGCCATCTGCCGTAGCTCCTTCTCCAGAGCATCCACATCCGACTGGGCTGCCGGGCTGTCCTGATTTTGGCCGTACAGTTTTCCCTGGATCTCTATCCGCCGTCTGCTCTCATGTTCCAGCGAGATCTGCGCCTCCTGGCACGCCTCAGCGGCTGTCCTCTGCTTCTGATCGGCATCATCCCGCCCGGCACGCAGCGCTTCCACCTGTTCCTCCCGGATCGGCTCTGTCTCCAGACGGCAGGGAGCCGGGTGTTCCAGCGAGCCACAGACCGGGCACGGTTTTCCTTCCTGCAGCTCTGCCGCCAGAAGTCCCGCCTGCATCGCCAGAAAGCGGCAGGACGCGTCCTGATACAACTGATCTGACTGCTGGTACGCCCGCGCGGCTGCCTGAAATTTTTCCTGGCGTTTTTCCAGTGACTTTCTCCATGTCCGCTCCGCTTCACAGCATTTCCCTAACTCCTGCAAAACCGCCTGGCGCCGTTCCATCTGCTCCCGCCGTCCCCGGCATTCTGCCAGGGCAGCGCGCGCCTCTACCGCCTCCCGCTCCTGGTTTCGAAGTATTTCTTCCTGTGTACGGCACGTTTCCAGCTGATTCTGCATTTTTTTCAGGTTTTGGGTCAGAGCCGTCCGCTGATGTTCCAAAGTTTCATATGCCTGCCGTTTTTTCTCCTGCTCCGCATAGAGCGGAAGCGCATCCTGCATCCGCCGGATCTGATCCTCCAGCTCCGGTTTCCGGCTCTCATAGGCTGCGGCAGCTTCCCGGCGCTTCTCCTCCATCTCCCGTCCAAATGCTTCCAAACGGCTCTTTTCTTCCAGTACCCGTTTTTCCTTTTTCACAAGCTCCAGATGGTTCTGTCCGGCAGCAAGCTTCTGGATTGCACTCTCTTCCAGTCTCCCCGTCTCTTCCTCGAGCCTCCGGCTTTCCTCCGACAAATGATGCAGAAATGCAAGCAGTTCCGCTCCATTTGTCCGGTACCGCTCTTTCAAAGACTGCCATCTTTCTTCCCACTCCAAAGCTACCGCCTCCTCCGTCCTGGGAACCGTCACCTGCCGGATGACTTCCTCGCACCGGGTCTTGTTATCCTCCAGCCTTCCATACAGCGTCCGATCTGCCTCCCGCAGCTTCTGCTGGATTCTACCGTAGATCCCGGTATGGAAAATGCGCGAAAATATCTCTTTTCTTTCTTTGGAGGATGCATGGAGCAGACGGATGTATTCGCCCTGCGCGATCATCGCGATCTGCGAAAACTGATCGCGGTCCACGCCCACGATCGCCCGGATCTTCTCATCGATCTCACGGATCCGGCCGGACATCTCACTTCCATCCGGCAAAAGCAGAGACGCTTTCGGCGCCACACTCGTCGCCGTGTATGCGCCGTCCTTATTTTTCCGCTTGCTGAGGCGCGTGTATGCCGGACTGCGGCGGATCGTATAATCCTGCCCCTTATCCTCAAACGTCAGTTCCACCCAGGTCTCCGCGTCCTCCGGTGCATACTGGCTGCGAAGCATCGCGCCCTCTCTCCCGACGCCGCTCGCCGCCCCGTAGAGCGCAAACGAGATCGCGTCAAAGATCGTCGTTTTGCCTGCCCCCGTATCGCCCGTGATCAGGAACAATCCCGTCCCCGCCCGTTCGAAATCAATCTGCGTCACGCCCCCATAAGAGCCAAACGCCGACATTGTAAGCAGCTTCGGTTTCATACGCGTTCCTCCTCCTCTGCCTCTTCCACCATGCGCGCCAGAATCGTCTCCTGTTCCTCTGTCATCGGGCAGTGGCGCACCGCCTCATAAAAAGAGGCAAATGCCTGAAACGGCGTCACCGCCCCTTTTTCCTCCGGTTCTTCCTCCAGTCGTTTCCGCGTCCTCTCATTGTCCACCCGGATCTCCAAAATATGCGCAAATAACTCCTCCAGGCGTTCCCGGAAATCGTACATTTCTTTTTCGTCCGTCAAGACCACGCTCACATACGCGTCCGCGCGTCCGCTTCCATCCGGCATCTTTTCCATCGTATCTGAAAGCAGCTTGAGTTCTTCCAGTGTCCCCCGCACGCGCTTTACATCGGGATGGCAGAGAATCGGCAGACGGCGGATCTGCGGCTCACTTCCTTTTTCTCCCAGTTCCACCACCGTGATCCCCTTCTGATGGTATTCTTCACTGATCGAATATTTGTACGGCGTCCCACAATAGTAAAACCGCTCCTGCCCTACCTTCTGTGCCCCGTGGATATGCCCTAACGCCGCATATTCAAACGGTTCCAGCACCGACGCATCGATCGCATCCAATCCTCCGGAGGTCAGCACCGCCGTCTCCGAATCGCAGGTTTCCGGATTCTGACCGTTCCAGACAAAAAACTGGTGCGCCAGAACCACATTGCGCTCCTGCTTCCGGATCGTTTCCCGCGCCAGGAGTTTCTGGAATGCATCGGTATAACCATTGGTGTCAAACAAATGGCGCACATGACCCGGACGGATAAACGGTACCAGATAAAAATGAACCGGTCCCCACTCATCTGTAAGTGTGACCTGCTTTAAATACTCCGTCCGATCTGCCGGCGGCAGCGCCGCGATATGGATCCGGTGGTGTGCCAGAAACGATGCGCCATACGCCAGCCGCTCCGGTGAATCGTGATTTCCCGCAATGATCAGGATCTCCGTCCCCGGACAGCGCCCGGATAGCTCGGTCAGAAACCAGTCAAAAAGCGTATACGCTTCCCCCGCTGGGACCGATTTATCATAAATATCCCCGCATATCAGAATCGCATCCGGCTTCTCTTCCTCCGCATATTTAAGTATCTGCAAAAACGCATTCTTCTGGCTCTCGCGCAGGCTATAGCCATTTAACATTTTCCCGATATGCAGATCAGAAAGATGAAATAGTTTCACGCAGGCACACCTCCTTTTTCTTTCTTTGATCCACTATTTTTTTGATTTCCAATTTTTTCCGCTTAAACATATAGGCATTTTCCGGACATATATGGCAAAAAGCGCCGACACATCGAACCACTTCCCGTGCCAGCGCCTTTTTTGGTTACTGTGATCAGTTACCTTTTTCTGTTTTGTTCCTCACTCTTAATCCAGCTGGATCAATGCCATAAAGACCAGATCTTCATCTCCGGTATTGGCAATACCATGACCACAGCCATCCGGCGTGAAGGTCTTATCGCCGACGGTAACCGGACGTTTCGTTCCATTGTCATCGTACTCGCCCTGTCCCTTGATGATATAATACGTCTCGCTCTCGCCGTGGTGCTCATGATAGCCCAGGGAACATCCCGGTGCGATCGTTACCTCGGCAAACATCTTACATTTTGCATTTAACTCATTGTCATCCAGAATGTATTTTACAACTACCTGTCCTTTGCCGCCGTTCGCATTTTCCTTAACAACTGTCTTCATGCTGCTTCCTCCTCATCCTGTGCCATTCTTTCAGATTCGTTCGACACTATTTTTCTATGGAGTATTATAAGCGATTTTTTTCTCAACTTCAAGAGCTCTACTTAAGCGCAATCCGCATTTGTTGCAGTTCAGAAAATTCCTACTTGCTAAGTTCAATCCGCATTTCTAACTCGCTGTACGGAATTGTTACCTCCGGGAATCCTTCCGCATACGATGCAATCTCATACGGCGCATAATAGAAAACCACGCCCGTCTCGCTCAGATAAAACGGCGATTCGTAGCTGATGCCGTCTGCCACCGTATGTTCCAGATCCTCCGGTGATTCAAAGGCAAAATTTGTCTTTTCCGCCAGCTCCCGGAATGCCGCACCAACCTTCGCCTGCAGCTCCTCCACCGGATTCTCAACCACATCGCTCAAAGACAGGCGTGCCCCCGTTTTCCGGTCAAAGACAAAATACTGGCGGAACGGCGTTCCGTGTGCACCGCCCGTATATTCGTATCCATCCGCACGGACGCAGACATAATGATCATCCAGATACGTAATCGCGTCATCTCCGTCGATCGTAAGCGCCATCGAATAGATCGGCTGCGCCGCATCCGCCTCCTGCGGAAGTACCTCTTCCTCCGATCCGTCCGTTTCCGCTGTATCGATGCTCATCTCCGTATCAAGATTCATGGAATCCGTCCGCGCCGCCGACAGAACCGACGCCTGCAGCTCCTGCATCGTCTGGTTCATCGCCTCGACCGCATCGCCCTCTCCGTCAAATACCAGCCGTTCTGCGTACACACTTCCCAGCTCCCGGCTTCCATCCGCACTCTTTAACGTCTCCGACTGCGCCTCGACATGCCCCAGCTCCCGGATCGGAGACTGGAACAGAACCGGCTCTAACAACGTCACTTCCCCGCCTGCCGCATCATCCAGCGTTTTTTCGCCCAGATAAACGCCGTAATCCTTAAACTGCTGGCAGTATGCCTGATTTCCCGTCACATAAAAATTACCATACATAGAAAAATCATTCGTCATGCCCGGCTCTTCCTCGACCGTAAAAAGCGCATTCTGCGCCTCGGCGGCATTTGCCGCTGCATCTGCCTTAGCATCCGCCGCAATCCGCTTAAACAAAAACTCTCCCGTGCTGGTCTGGGATGCCTGATTTTCCATCAGATACAAATATCCGTCCTGATACTGCACCAGGCTGATATTTTCCGCCGTCTCATATAAAAGCGTCCGTTTCTCCGGGTCAGAGACCTCATAGCGGTAACACTGCGTATTTCCATTGCCATCCCGAAGCAGGGCAAAAAATGCGTCCTTCGCAAACAGCACCGACGATGTATTCGTAATATCCGAAATCTCCCTCGGATGGCTGCCGTCCACATCCGCAATCACCAGGCAGGTTTCATTCTGCACCGGCATATACCCAAACTGTTCCGTATAATATGGAAGAATCCCATTAAACAGCTCGCTGCAGCCTGCCGGAATCTCCCCGTAGATCGTGTCTGACGGTGACAACTCTCCCGCTGTTTTGCCATTCTCATCGAGCGTATAAATGACATTCATGTTATAACCCTTGACATACAGGCGGTTCTTTGACGCATAGAGCACCGACGGCTGATCCGTCAGATCCGCTAAATGCTCTTCCACACCACTCTCCAAATCCAGCCGGTACAGCCCATAAAGCTCCGTGCCCTGTGTGCTGCCACTCTCCGCCTGTATCCGGTCAAAATACAGCCCGCCTCCGTAGACCCAGAAGGTGCTGTTTTCATCTCCTGTGTCAAACTGGCAGAGCGTCTTCATCTCGCCTGTCTCCTTCGAAAGGGAACGGATCTCCGTGCGGTATTTGAGGTACAGCATGCCATTCTCCTCCAGCACCCGATCCGCCGCTCCGAGCGCCGTGCTGACCGCGCCCTCCGTTTCCTCTGCCGCCTGTGTCTGCGCTGTTGTCTCAGCCGCCGGTGATTTTTGGCACGCTGACAGGGCTGCCGAAGCAGCAATCAAAAACATCGAGGCCGCCAGCACTGCCCTATACCCTGTCTTTTTCTGAACCTTTTTTCTCTGGTTCTGCTCTGTTCTTCCCTGATTCTGTTTCATTTCTTCCCGTTTCCACTCTTTCTGAGCCATCCGTCCAAACTCCCCACACTTTTTCTATTTTTCATCGGACCTGCGTCCGCTTTTTCTTCTGAATACAGGCGGAAATGGTGAATCCATCCCCGCCTGTCATACAGTGTACCCTGTTTTTTTTGCAATGTCAAAAGGTGTTCCAATATATTAAGTTATATTAATGAAACTGTAAGATTACAGTGCGCGGGTCTTTGACACCTGCATACCAGCTTTATGAGGCAATCGGCATTCCTACTGCAAATTATCCGGTCCAAATCCCATCGGCAGAAGCTCCGCCAGTGTATAGACCTTATATTCCTTCACCGAACGTGCCAGAATGATCTGAAACGCATCCTCATGGCAGAATTCTTTCATTACCTGACGACACACGCCACAGGGCGCACACCAGTCAAATTCCGAAGCTCCTTCCGGGCCTCCCACAACTGCAATCGCTGTGAAGCTGCGTTCACCCTCACTGACTGCCTTAAAAAAGGCAGTGCGTTCCGCGCAGTTTGTCGGTGTATAGGCCGCATTTTCAATATTGCAGCCACGGTAAATCCTACCTTCCTCCGTCAGCAGTGCCGCTCCCACCTGAAAATGAGAATAGGGTGTATAGGCCATTTTCCGTGCTGCGAATGCTTCCTCGATGAGTGTTTCTATCCTCTCATTATTCATTCTTCGCATCCTCCTGAATCAAGATACGGATGGCTTCCACCGCTGTCCGGATTGCTGCCTCTGTATCATGGGCCTGTTCATTGGACAGGCCTTTTTTCGCCCGCTCCTGATTAGCCAGAACCAGAAAGCAGGCACCTACACGCACCCGAAGGAAGCTGCCTGCGATAAACAGTGCTGCTGACTCCATCTCCGATGCCAGGCATCCCATCCGAAGCCACGCCTGCCACTTATTTTCAAGCTCGTAGCTGACCGGCATCACCTCCGGCTCATGCTGTCCAAAGAAGGAATCCTTCGACTGTACAACGCCCGCATGACAGCGGAACTTCAGATTCTTCGCTGCACGGATCATGGCATTCATAACATCCACATGGGGAACAGCCGGGTACTCAATGGGAGCGTACTCTCTGCTGGTTCCTTCCATGCGGATAGCTCCGCTTGCAACTACGATATCTCCGCCCAGTACGTCCTCCTGCATACCGCCACAGGTGCCTACACGCAGAAAAGTATGGGCTCCGCACTTGGATAACTCCTCGATAGCAATAGCCGCTGACGGACCACCGATACCGGTTGACGTCACACTGACTTTTACCCCATCGATGGTTCCCGTATATGTGGTATATTCACGATTATCCGCAACTAACACCGGATTCTCAAAATGTTCTGCTATCTTCTTGCATCGCTTGGGGTCCCCCGGCATGATGACATATCCACCGATATCCTCCGGACCGATTCCTGTGTGGTACTGTTTTCCCGTTCCTTCTGTATAATCAACCATATAATCGCCGCCTTTCTGTTTTTAACTTCAAGTCCAATGTCATTTATTTTATCTGATCCAGAATAGAAGTTCCGATGGTTCCCTCCGGCATCTTGACACCGAAATTGTCCGCAATAGTCGCACCGATGACAGCAAAGGTGTCACTGGTATCAAGCTTCCCACTTTCCGTATCCGATGGTGAATACGCAATAAACGGGACCTGCTCTCTCGTATGATCCGTTCCCTTGTAGGTTGGATCATTTCCATGATCCGCCGTCAGAATCAGCAGATCGTCCTCACGGAGCAGCGGCAGAAGCTCTCCCAGCTTTTTATCAAATTTTTCGATCTCTTCCCCGTATCCCACTGGATTTCTGCGATGTCCCCATAACGCATCAAAATCTACCAGATTGGTAAAGCAAAGTCCCTTGAAATCCCGCTTTGCGATATCGATGGTCTGCTGCATGCCATGCACGCTGCTGTCGGAATGATTGCTTTCTGTTATCCCTTCTCCCACAAAGATATCGTTAATCTTTCCAACAGAAATCACATCATATCCGGCATCCTTCAGGGCATTCAGCGCCGTCGGTCCGGTGGGTTTCAAAGCATAATCATGGCGATTACTTGTCCGTTTGAATTCGCCGCGCTTTTTGCCCACATAGGGTCTTGCGATAACACGGCCAACTCTCCACTCATCCCGCATAGTCAGTTCTCTGGCAATCTCACAGTAATGATACAAGGTCTCAAGTCCCATGGTTTCCTCATTGCCACAGATCTGAAGCACAGAATCCGCTGATGTATAGACAATCAGCTTTCCTTCATTCACTTCCTGTTCACCCAGCTCCTCCAGAATCTCCGTTCCGCTGGCTGCCTTATTGCCGATTATCTTTCTGCCGCAGCGCTTTTCCAGTTCGTCAATCAGTTCCTTGGGAAAGCCATGCTCTGTAAATGTGATAAATGGCTTATCTGTCCGAATGCCCATCATCTCCCAATGACCGGTCATGGTATCCTTACCATTGCTCGCCTCATTCATCGCCATGAAATATCCTTCCGGATGTTCTGCCGGCTTAACCTGCTTAAGGGCCTTGAGATTGGCAAGTCCCAATCTCTGCAGATTCGGAATATCCAGATGTTCCACTGTTTCCGAGATGTGCCCCAGCGTATCCGCACCGGCATCATCAAATCTGGCTGAATCCGCCATGGACCCGATTCCAAGGGAATCCAGTACGATTACAAATACACGATTAAAACGCATATCACTCACCCTCGTATTATAAAGTAGTAGTTTTTATAGACCCTCTCCAAGGTCTTCATAACTATTAAGGTCATAGTCTATTCTTTACCTCTTCTGCAGGTTCGACTATGATATATAAGATGCTGTGGATTGGTTTCAATCACCTACCACTTGATGGTTTTAGGAAGGCTCCAACCACAGTCTCTTTGTTCATTTGTTAATCAGTTAGATACCGCATGACGGTTTATTTAGAACGAGGATACAATCGCAAGGAGCACCCTGTGGTTCTAAAACAGCATTAATACATTTCAAAGGAGATTATTATGATTTATGTAGGAATTGATGTCGCTAAGGATAAGCATGATTGCTTTATCACCAACTCTGATGGAGAAGTGTTGTTTAAACCATTTACCATTACTAACAACCTAGATGGTTTCAATGAACTTTATCAAAAAATTGAATCTGTTACGGAAGATGCAACAAAAGTAAAAGTAGGACTGGAAGCCACTGGACACTATAGTTACAATCTTCTCGGATATCTCATTGATAAAGGTTTGGCCGCCTATGTTATCAATCCGTTACATACCAATCTGTACAGAAAAAGTCTAAGCCTTAGACAGACGAAAACGGATAAAGTAGATGCCCGCACGATTGCTTCCATGCTCATGTCTGATGTGAACTTAAAGTCCTACTCAGACATATCTTACCATAACGAAGAGCTAAAGTCATTAACTCGTTATCGTTTTGATAAAGTAAAAGAACGTGCCAAGCTAAAGTCTTCCGTCTCAAGACTTGTCTGTATCTTATTCCCTGAATTAGAAAAGCTTGTGCCAACACTTCATATGGCATCTGTTTATTCAATGCTTTCTGAATTTCCCGGTGCTAAGCACGTAGCCAGCGCACATCTTACCAGACTTACAAATCTTCTTTCGGAAGCTTCAAAAGGTCGATATAGTAAAGATACTGCCATTACTTTCAGAGAAGCTGCAAGGGCTTCTATTGGCTCAAATATGCCAGCTAAATCACTTGAACTAAAACACACCATCAAGTTGATTCAGGAACTTGATTCCGAGATTGATGAAATCGAAAATGAAATCAAAGTCATCATGGATGAAATCAACTCACCGATTCTTAGTATTCCTGGAATTAATTATCGCATGGGTGCTATGATCATTGCCGAGATTGGTGACTTCAGTCGTTTTGATTCTCCTGATAAAATCTTAGCTTATGCTGGATTCTCACCATCAACATATCAATCCGGACAACTGGATGGTGCTTACGCACATATGGAAAAACGTGGTTCCAGATACCTGCGATACGCTTTGTACAATGCCGCCAAGTATGTCTGCCACTGGGATCCAACATTTGCAGGGTATCTTGCCAAGAAACGAGCTGAAGGCAAGCACTATAACGTTGCCATATCACATGCTGTAAAAAAGCTGGTTCGAGTGATTTATCATCTTGAAAAAACAAAGCAACAATACATCAAAGTAGCTTAATCAATTTTAATTCGATACTCCTTTTTGAGCACCTGTCACGATGCTCTTTTTGTCATGCAGTTTTCAAGGTTCATGGAACTCTAACTGAGTTCAAAATATATCTAAAATACATTTCTGTATTTTATTCAAAAAATATCATTTTAAGGCTTGACTTTTAATAGTTAGTCTTTCTACTAATTTTTGCTATATTTGATAGTTTACTTTTTTACACTCTCACACAGTCGCGGGTGATTTCAGCAAGGGAAGATACTCCGCACATAGCCATGGTATCTGCAAGCTCACTTCCGATCTTCTGAATATAAGCTTCGACCCCTTCTCGGCCTCCGCCATAGACAGCTGTGACGAAAGGTCTGGCTATGATAACCGCATCTGCCCCCAGTGCCAATGCCTTAAATACATCGGTACCGGAACGGATTCCGCCATCCACGAAGATTTTCATGGAACCGTCCACTGCCTTTGCTATTTCTTCCAGAACCTCTGCCGTTGCCGGACACTGGTCCAGGACTCTTCCTCCATGGTTAGATACCACAATAGCTGCTGCACCGGCCTCTTTAGCCTTCAAAGCTCCTTTTACCGTCATAATTCCTTTTACAATAAAAGGTACTCCTGCTGCCTTCACGATCTCACGAAGTTCCTCCACTGATTTACTTCCGGCCGGCGGATTGAAATTTTTCAAAAATGGAAGACCTGCCGCATCAATATCCATGGCAGCCGCGAAAGCACCTGCATCCTTGACAAGCGCCATCTTTTCACGAATCATCGCCACATTCCATGGCTTCACTGTAGGAATTCCCAGTCCCCCTGCCTTTTTGATGGCTTCCGTGGCTGCCACCATCACATTGCTGTCCATTCCGTCTCCTGTAAAAGCAGCAATTCCAAACTCTGCGCAGGAAGAAACTAATATATCATTGTAAGAAACATCATTCAGTGAATCGCCGTAATGCATATTCACGGCTCCCACCGGACCTGCAAAAAACGGATACTGAAAATTCTTTCCAAACAACGAAAGAGAGGTATCGATGGGACGTTTCTCCACCAGTGTATCCATCTGGACACGGATTTCCTTCCATTTGTCATAATTCCGAATCGCCGTATCTCCGATTCCTTTGGCTCCCGGACCCGGCATCTGATTCTTGCAGGCTCTTCCGTTGCATTCCGGACAGGCCTTACAGTAATTGCCCATTTTTCCTCTTGCCAGTTCTAAACATTCTGCATAATTCATTAATCTGGTTACCTCCCTGTCACTTTCATGTGGTCTCGAAATCCTTTTGTACTTGATTCTGCGAGAAATTTTTTGACAGCTGCATCATTTCCGGTAAGCAGCTGTCCACCACTCAAAACAGCCATTTCACATATGATATAATAAAAACCTATCCCTTCTTCGGCCTCTTCTCAAATCCATGCACCCAATTTCCCCTTAAAAACAAAAACAGGAAAATCACGGAGCTGATGCTCCAGGTCAGTGGGTATGCCCAGAATATGACCCGGATATCCGGAATCAGACGCACTGCCAGTGTGATGTAGCTGACACGGAACAGACACCATACACAGAGCAGAACGATCATGGGCACGGCAGCATTGCCGGAACCCCGGAGTACAGCCGCGATACAGTGAGTAAATGCCAATAAACAATAAAACAACGCAATGGTTCTGGCCTGCATCACCCCATAATGTATCACATCCGGATCACGGTTGAATGCTGCAATCAGCACCGGTGCCGCCGTATATATGGTGATACCAATCAGTTCTGCAATGGAGATGGAGCAGAGGATACCGAACTTCGCACCTTTCTTTGCTCTGTCATACTGCTTTGCCCCAAGATTCTGTCCCACAAAGGTAGTTATCGCCATAGTAAAGCAGGTCACCGGCAGGAAGGCAAAACCTTCTACCTTAGAATAAGCTCCGCAGCCTGCCATGGCCATTTTACCGAATGCATTGATGTTGGACTGTACAAACACGTTGGCTATGGCAATGACTGAGTTCTGGAAACCGGAAGGTACACCATTCTGAATAATCTGCCTCAGCATATGTCTGTCAAAACGAATCTTCCTAAGCTCCAGCCGGTAATCTTCCTTCACCCGCATCAGATGCACCATACAGAGAATCGCGCTGACAAACTGGGATATAGCCGTTGCCAGGGCTGCCGATCCCACTCCCATGCCAAGTCCTGCGATAAAGAAGATATCCAGCACCACATTCACACAGGAGGAAATAATCAGATAGATCAGCGGATGGCGGCCGTCCCCCACCGACTGCAGGATTCCAACGAAAATATTGTACATGACTACACCCAGAGAACCTGCAAAATAGGTTTGAAAATATACTATCGATTCCGGAAGTACATCTGCTGGTGTTCCCATCAGTACCAGAATCTTCGGTGCCAGATACATTCCCGCAGCCGTCAGTGTGATTCCGGCCACCAGACCGAAGGCTGTGGTTGTATGAATCGCTCTCTGGAGATAATCCTTGTTTTTCGCCCCATAATACCTGGCAATTACTACACCGGCTCCCATGGCAATACCGTTAATAAAACCTACCATCAGGAAAATCAGGTTTCCCGACGAACTGACTGCTGCCAGTGCATTGCTGCCAAGATAATTACCTACAATCAGGGAATCCGCTGTATTATACAGCTGCTGAAACAGATTCCCCAGAAACAATGGTATGGCAAATAAAATAATCTTCTTAGAGATACTTCCCTCTGTCATCCTCGTTTTGCTTTCAGCCCCCATAAAACCCCCAAAATTAATCATATTTATGCACACAGTCAATGACTATTCATCGCCCCTCTGCACGCATATGTTCTCGATCTCATTATAGCCGACTGCCAGCAAATTCTCAATACTTCTTGCGCTGAGTGTGTAGCCCATTGGCTGTGATTAACATTGCTAATCGGAACACATCGTTTTTATGTTTCTTTATATTTTTGCTGTCAACCTGATCTCCATTTAACTTGCGTTCTTTTAAATCCAGCCACGCTTTCGCCTTAAATGGTATCAGGCAAATATTTGATGAAGAACACTGCTGTTGTTCTCGTGTTGCCTTCCCCAAAGATATGAATTTGCCATAACCTTGAAACAAATACCGCAGCCCTCTATGAATGGTGCAAACGGCGATGCACCGCATCGATTATCCGCATCACCCCATATCCCAGACAACCGCCCAATGTATTCATAACTACATCGTCCAGCTGGCAATATCCTCTTTCTGTCACAAGCTGCATCCCCTCGATCATCATCGACAACAGCATACTGATCAAAAGCATCTTCCTCCATTTGGCACACCGCCTTTCTGCCAACGGCAGCAAAACTCCAAGCGGAAGAAACATAATCACATTCTCAACCATATATGCCCTGGACTGCCAGGTTCTGCCCCATGTCTCAAACAGCTGCCAGTCAATCCCCGTTCTGGAACCCGACTCCCGCGAAAAAAACGCCTGAATCCACACAACCGTTTCATATACACCCAATAAAAAATAATAATACACCTGCGGTCGCTTCCATGCCTTCTCCCCGGCAACCAGCCGCAATAACAAAAGCATCATAATCGCCGCTCCGACTCCCATGGGAAGGTACGAAACCGGTTCTTTTATATCATCTAACAATATTTTCCAAAATTCCAATGAGGTTCTCCAATTATTGTTTTTGTTTTATCATGATACCCATAAATCACTAACTCACAAGCATGCAACAGCCCCTCTTTCCGTCTTCACAATATTTTTCATCTCCACCACTTGTACCCCTTATACCCAACTGCCTTCCTCAATTATACCGTTTTCTCCTGCTTATAGGCAACCAGTTCTGTATTGGAAGGGTCCAGTTTCAGGAGTTTGTTGACATCCTTCAGTCCGGACTGCGTGACCGCTATGGAGATGTCAAACTATAACTTCACAGATACGCAGAAAGAAAGCTGTGCTGTCAGTCTCATGCGCGATACGGTCAAAGAACTCGCTTTGCGTGATACTATTTCCTATGAAGCTGCACTGTTACGCTTCACAAATTAAAAGGTATATGAAACACTTTTCGACTATGATACCGGAATTTGGAGAGAAAGCCCCGACTATCTTCTGAATCTCTATGACTATTGCAATTCTAAAAAGACTGCCTAAGTTTTCTTTCTGCTTGACTAGCACTACTACATCGGCTATACTTTCAACAGTGATCAGGTTTCGGTAACCTTGCGAGGTCCGAGGCCGGGAAGATGACCTCCGGGCCACCTTCTTTCTCCCCCAGTTGTGTACGACTGGGGGATTTCTATGCCTTACCACCAGACGATTGTGCTTATTTCGTTCGTAATATAAGCACGGTTGTCTGGTTTTTGCTTTAGAACATAACGATAAAAAGGCAGTAAGGGCTCTTTCCACACTTAGTTGATTTCACAGCGAAATTGTTCATGAAGCAGTACTTTTGCCTTCAATAATTCAAAACTATTTCTGCCATACATAATACGTTTTATTACTTTGAGTTGCGGTCTTTTGGACGGCCCATCTTCTCCTTTACCTTGTCCGGCACATCAATCAGTCCGAACCGATAGAACATTCCGTATATGTAGGTCATTCCCCGGATATCACCCAGAGCTTTCGGGCGGTCTACTACCTCCCCTTTAATATTCTTCAGCGCCAAAACTATAGAACTCCACGCCAGACTTTTACTCTTCTCTCGGCGGTCGATCCACAGTTCTTTTGTATACTCGCCATTCCTGCCCTTTTTAATTTCGTAAGAGAATGGCAACCCGGAGTAGGTCTTAAATTTCACTCCAGCATAGGTCAGAACCACACCCCAGAAGTTTTCTTCTGTCGGATCAGCCCTTCACCGCTTCATCGCTCTGTATCTCCGCTGCCGCTCTGCTCCAACACTGATCTTATCTTTTTCTGTACTGGGGAAGTACACACCTTTTTTATACGGAAGATATGAGGTAACGGAAGCTTTGGAAAGTTTCAGGGTGTTTGCAGTTGAGAGTATGGAGGTTTTGTAGTCCTGTGTTTCTCGGTATTCTTCAAAAGTGTTTTTTACTTTTTCCGCCACTTCTGATTCATACACACCAGCCGTGATAAGCAGCTTTCTTACTTTTATTGGGTTTAATCCCAGCTCATCACCGATGGCCTGCAAGGACATCTCAGAATCATAAAGTGCCACAGCACTTTCCATCTGCTCTTTCAGATTTTTCCCGGC
>ENA-UPTB01001951-UPTB01001951.1-human-gut-metagenome-genome-assembly--contig:-NODE-1951-length-15700-cov-90.282468_pt1 | contig 15700 bp, 7 predicted proteins | sample MGYA00250046_ERZ773369 | MGnify/ENA primary metagenome ERZ773369 (study PRJEB29103, sample SAMN06111938) | human gut metagenome | biome: human gut; feature: ankylosing spondylitis patient; material...
GGAAAAAGATTCTCCTCCATCCCCACTACAAACACATTCTTGAACTCCAATCCCTTGGCCGAATGTACAGTCATCAGGGTTATCTTCTCATCGTCCCCATCCTTATCCGAATCCTGGTCGGTAAGAAGGGAAACTTCCGAAAGGAAGTCACCCAACAACACGTTCGGTTTTCCTTCCTCCTGCCGTTGGGCACAAAAATCACTCATACCGTTCACCAGCTCCTCTATATTCTCCTTACGGCTCAGATTCTCGGGAGAGTTGTCCTGACACACATCATTGATGATGCCCGATTGGCGGATAATGTCGGCACCAATCTCATAGGCATTCTTCTCCGCAGCATCTGTGATAAAGGCGGATATAAGTTCGCGGAATGCCTGTAACTTTCCCACCGTACCTTTATTGAAGTTCAAGCCATACGCCAACGGCTCACAAAGCACAGTCCACAAACTGACATTGTGCCCGGTGGCGGCAGCAATGATTTTTCCCACTGTCGTATCTCCGATACCCCGTGCAGGATAATTGATAATACGTTTGAAAGCCTCTTCATCATTGGGATTCACTATCAGACGGAAGTAAGCGATAACATCTTTGATTTCCTTGCGTTGATAGAACGACAAGCCTCCATAAATACGGTAAGGCATACTGCGTTTGCGCATGGCTTCCTCAAAGATACGGCTCTGTGCATTGGTACGGTAGCGTATCGCAAAATCAGAGTAGGCATAGCGCTTTTCACGCCGCAGTTCAGCTATCTTATTCACCACAATATCCCCTTCTTCCACATCACTGTATGCCTGGTACACACCAATGGCCTCTCCCTTCTCCTTTTCCGAGAACACTTCCTTGCGTATCTGCCACTGGTTCTTTTCTATCAGGCTGTTGGCCGCGCGGACAATGGTCTGGGTGGAACGGTAATTCTGCTCCAGCTTGAAGACCTTCGTATCGGGATATACTTTCGTAAAGTAGAGAATATTGTCAATATCGGCACCACGGAAGGAGTAAATACTCTGTGCATCATCCCCCACCACACAGACATGCTGATGGTTCTTGGCAAGTTGCAGCACGATGCTGTGCTGTGCAAAATTGGTATCCTGATACTCATCCACCAGAATGTAACGGAACTGCTCCTGATAACGTGCCAACACCTCGGGGTGGTCTCGGAACAGCAGGAATGTGTAGAACAGCAAATCGTCGAAGTCCATCGCATCCGCCCGCCGGCAACGCTCCCAATATCTCTGGTAGATGTCGCGAAGCGCCGGAACCTTGGCAGCACGGTCTCCTTCGTAAGCCTCCTTGTTGTTGGCATAGCCTGCCGGAGAAACCAGATGATTCTTGGCATTCGAGATACGCGCCTGCACCATCCCCGGCTTGTACACTTTCTCATCCAGCCCCATTTCCTTGATAATGGAACGTATCAAGCTTTTACTGTCTGCCGTATCGTAAATGGTAAACTGCGAAGTGAAGCCGATATACCCGGCCTCGACATGCAGAATGCGCAGGAACATGGAGTGAAAGGTTCCCATCCACAGATGGCGCGCCCTCTCCGGCCCCACCTGACGGGCTATACGCTCCTTCATTTCGCGCGCCGCCTTGTTGGTAAAGGTCAATGCCAGAATGTTCCAAGGCTGGTAGCCATTCTCCAGCAGATACGCAATCTTGTAAATATTTTTGCAAGTTTATTTACAATTTTGTGTTCATCATCCATGGAAAAATCACATACATTTTCCAAACCTGGTAATAACATTTGCTGATATACACGTGGTTTTGTAGTGTCATATCGAAAACTTATCAGCTTCTCTAAATTTGTTAAAATATAGAATGGTTTTTCATTCTCCGGAGAATTCATCTGTACATACGATTGTGCTTGAACCTGATAACGAGTACTTTGCACATCAGCAGGGGTTCTTTTCACCTCAATAACACAAAGATATTTTTTTGTACGACGATTCCTAACAACGTAATCCATCTCTAACGTTCCTGTGTATTGATGATGTAACACTTCATATTCACTGTTCAAACTTAGATTCTTTAACGCTTGATTAAGTGCATCCTCACACAACGGATGAAATATTTTCACTTCTGAATCTACATAACTAATCATTATATTTCTGCATTGTTGTCCTTGAGCCAACTCTCTACACTGCCCTGCTTTTGTGGCAGCTCGCCCGACACAAGGGCCAGATAACGGCGGTCGGTCACAATGTCGCGCCAGTTGTGCTCCAGTATCTGCTCAGCCTGCAATGTTTTGGCATACACCAGCAAACCCGAGGTGTCGCGGTCGAGACGGTGCACCACGTGGGCGGTACACTTTTGGTGTGTACGGTGAAAGTAGTCGTCGAGCACTTGCTTCACACAAAAGGCGTGGTGCGAGGTGGCCATTGACAATATGCCGGGGGCCTTTTCTATCACAATTATCTGAGGGTCTTCATACACAATCTTTACAAACTTTGATTGTAGTTCGCCCTTGGGCTTGCGCTTTGATATTTCGACCACCTGGCCGGGACGCAGTTCGAGGTCGAACTGTCGTGTGTTTTTGCGGTCGACGCGCACACCGCCTCCGCTCAGTATGGCTTTGGCGCGGCTGCGGCTCACACCGTTGAGGGCGTGCTCTATAAACTGGAGCAGCTGCATGGGCTGCTTTACGTGGTATGTGGTATATTGCAGTTGCATGGGGATATGTATTTGGTATGGTTGATGGGGGGGAATGGGGGGACGGGTAAGTTTGTCAGGTTTGTACGTTTCCTTTTGTCTTTAATTATATAATACAGAACATACTTACCTGTTAACCCGTTAATTATCTTCGTTTTGGCCTCAGCGTGATGAGCGGCACCAGCATCTCCTCCATGGATATGCCGCCATGCTGGAAGGTGTCGGTGTAGTACTGCACGTAGTGGTTGTAGTTGTTGGGGTAAGCAAAGAAGCGGTTGCCCGTGGCAAATATGTACGCTGTGCTGAGGTTGGGCTGTGGCAGGAGGAGGGCCTTTGGCTCGCGCACCTCGTACACGTCCTTGGCGTTGTACGACAGGTTGCGGCCTAACTTGTAGCGCAGGTTGGTGTTGACGTTGCGGTCGCCCACCACTTTGGAGGGTTGGTCCACCTTGATGCTGCCGTGGTCGGTGGTGATGATGAGGTCGTAGTCGAGTTCGGCCAGTTGTCTGAAGAGTTGGCGTATGGGGGTATGCTTGAACCACGACTGGGTGATGCCGCGGTAGGCACCCTCGCTGCCGGCCAACTCGCGCACCATGCGGCTTTCGGTGCGTGCATGGCTCAGTATGTCGATAAAGTTGATTACGAGCACGTTGAGGGGCGTGGCGGCAAACTGCTTTATCTGCGTCAGCAACTGGCTCACGGCTTGCGAGTCGTTGAGTTTGTGGTAGGTAAACTGCTCGCGACGGCGGAAGCGTTCGAGCTGATGGGCTATCAGTGCCTTCTCGTTAAGGTTCTTGCCCTCGTCCTCCTCCTCGTCCACCCACAGGTCGGGGTACATCTGCTTTATTTGCAGCGGCATGAGTCCGGCAAATATGGCATTGCGCGCATACTGTGTGGCTGTGGGCAGTATGGTGTAATAAAGGTCTTCGTCGATGTCGAAGTCGTCGGCCAGCTCGCCCGATATGGCGCGCCATTGGTCGTAGCGCAGGTTGTCGAGCACGAGCAGGAACACCTTGCGGCCGGCTGTGAGGCGCGGGAATATGCAGCGCTTGAACAGGTCTGGACTCATGAGCGGACGCTCGTCGGGGTGTTGCACCCAATGCTCGTAATGCCGCTTTATAAACTTGGCAAAGGTGGCATTGGCCTCTTCCTTCTGCATGCGCAGCAGGTCGTCCATGGCACTGCCCGTCGAGGCCAGTTCGAGTTCCCAATGCACCAGCCGGCGGTAGAGTTCCTTCCACTCGTCGGGGGTAAGCTGTTCGCTCAGTTGCATGCCGATGCGCCCGAAGTCCTGACGGTAGCCGGTTTGTGTAACCTCCTGCACAATCTCGCGTTGGTGTATATTCTTTTTGAGTGTGAGCAGTATCTGCTTGGGGTTGACGGGCTTTATCAGGTAGTCGGCAATTTTTGAGCCGATGGCCTGGTCCATGATGTCTTCCTCCTCGTTCTTGGTCACCATCACTACGGGCAGGTTGGGCGCGATGTCCTTCAGCTGCATGAGCGTTTCGAGCCCCGAGAGTCCGGGCATGTTCTCGTCGAGCAGCACCAAGTCGAAGCGCTGCTCGCGGCAAAGGTCTATGGCGTCGGGGCCATTGCTGGCCGTCACCACCTCATAGTCTTTTTTCTGTAAAAAGATGATGTGGGCGCGGAGCATATCTATCTCGTCGTCCACCCAAAGCAAACGTGCGGTCATTGTGTGTGTGATTAAAAAGGAAATTAGCTCGCGATGCGGGCTGATACACAGGATATAATATATAAGGAACTGTCCGGATATAATAAGGGCGGGCTGAAAGCCCAATGGAGCACATAGCCCAGGGCAAGCGAAGCGACACCCTGGGACTCCAGCATAGTTGAGTCTACGCGCCCTGTAAGGGCAAAAGCTTTAATCCCTTATATTGCCTTAGCTGATAGCTTAAAGCTTTTGCCCTTACAGGGCGCGACTTCTCCAACATGCCAACCCAGGGTGTCGCTTCGCTTGCCCTGGGCTATGTGCTCCATTGGGCTTTCAGCCCGTCCTTGCTAAATCCGAAAGTTCCATAATGCACATATCATCTGCACATCAGCGAGCTTCGCATCAAATTCTGTACCCCCACTGGTCGAGCACATCGCCCCAGTTGTCCTCCACAAGCTGGCGTGTGCGGTCGGCGTATTGGTACTTGTTCTTCTTATACCCCTTCTTCGAACCCACATACTGGGCTATGGCCGTTTTGGCGTTGTCCCAACCAGGGAGCGAGAGTGTGCGGTATATCTCTTCGGTCATGCCAAGGGCATCGGCCTCAAAGTCCTCAAACTTCACCTCGATGAGGTTGCCCTCGGGAATGAGGTGCTTGTCGGTCTCATATTGATCGTGCAGCTTGCGGTAGGTGGTGAGTATGTTCTGCTCAATAGCCTCGTTGCTGAACTCCTCAAGTTTGAGCGGCTGAATGGTGTTGGTAAAGAATGAGCGTGTGCTCTCAAACACCGTGTAGGGATTGCGCATGAGGTAGATGAACTTGGCGTTGGGGAACATCTTTACCAACTCCTTTACACGGCCCGTGTGGGGCGGGTTCTTCGAAAGGAACTGCTCGCCGCCGGTGTTCCACAGCGAAATCTTGATAAGCTTGCGGAAAGTCTCCTCCCACACATTCAGTTCGGCCGGGGTGATGTCCTTAAATATAAGGTACTTGTCGCAATACTCCTGCATGTACTTAGGGAAGAACCAGAAGTTGTAGAAGGTGTAGGGGCACATGTTAGAAATGGCAAACTCCTCCTCTTGCGGCAGGTCGACGGCCAGCTCCATGTTGTCGGTCGGGCGCTTGTCGGGCATGAGCCACGACATGTTCTTCTTAAAGAAAGGCTGGCCGAACATCATCAGGTGCGGAAACACCGTTTGATAGGTGGTGCAATAGCCAAAACGCTTGTCGCACGAGAGCACATTGTGCACAAAGGTAGTGCCCGAGCGCCAGTGGCCGAGTATAAACACGGGGTCGTGCTTGAGCGGTTCGTTGGCCAAGAGCTTTTGATAGCGACGCTCCTGCACGGGGGCGAGCACCGAGAGCAAGCGGCACACGGCCTTGGTCAGGCGATATTTGCCACGCCAGGGGGCATCGACCTCGCGGCCGGCTGTAAGTTCCTTAAAGGTTTTCCAATCTGCTCCTACGAGCGTATTGATAGGGAGTTTGTTGAATTCTATAAGACCCATTGTAGAGTGTGTTGTTGCTTTTATATAAGATATATACGCGTTGACGGAATTAGCAAGCGAGTTGACAAGCTGACGGGGTGACAGGTATGCTTGCCGAGCTTTTTAAGCCTCTTGCCAGCCATAGGCAGTGTATGGCATACTTACTTGTCAAGCTGTCAACTTGTAAACCCGTTAACCAATAATTCCGCCAACGGGTAAGATATGGGTGCAAAGGTAGTACTTTTTTGCGTGTAGGAGTATGTGTCAATGCACAATAATGCACACGCCACAGGCACGCGGGGTACGCGGGGTGAGGGGGCATTACTCCACGTCGAAATATATGGTCACGCTCTTGTACACATCGAAGCCGTGCACCACATCGCGGGCTGCCAGCAGGGTGCGCCGCACGCTTGTGGGGGTGAATTGCAGCGGCACCTTGAGCATGATTTTGCGTATGTACTGCATCTGCACACGCGCCACCACCGGGCGGTCGGGGCCCAACATGCCGTCGGCAAAGTGGGGGCGCAGCAGGGCTGCAAGGTGGCGTGCCGCGTGGTCCACCACCGCGTCATTGCGGTGTTTGAGGTAAATGCTTATGATGCGGCTGAAGGGCGGATAGCCAAAAGCCTGGCGCTCGGCCAGCTGCTGGCGGTACATGGCCTCGTAGTCGGAACGCCTCACATAGTCGATGATGGGGTTGTCGGCCTGCTTGGTCTGCACCACCACCAGGCCGCGGCTGCCACGGCGGCCGGCACGCCCCGCCACCTGGCTCATCATTTGGTAGGCACGCTCGTAGGCACGGAAGTCGGGCTGCCCCAGCATTTGGTCGGCATTGAGCACGCCCACCACCTGCACGCGGTCAAAGTCAAGGCCCTTGGTCACCATCTGTGTACCAATGAGCAGATTGGTGTCGCCCGAGGCAAAGCGGTGTATAATGCGCTCGTAGGCTGTGCGCGAGCGTGTGGTGTCGAGGTCCATGCGCTCCATGCGTGCATCGGGGAAAGCCTTGGCGGCCTCATCTTCTATCTTCTCCGTGCCATAGCCCATGTCGCGCATCTCGGTGCCGCCACAGGCCGGACACTGGGTGGGCACACTGTACTGCGCCCCGCAATAGTGGCACACCAGTTTGCCCAAGCGCTGGTGGTAGGTAAGACTCACATCACAGCGTGTGCAACGGGGTGTCCAGCCACAAGCCTTGCACTCGAGCACGGGGGCATAGCCGCGACGGTTCTGAAAGAGTATGGCCTGCCCCCCACCCTCAATGGCCTTGCGCACCTCGGTGGCAAGCCTCGGGCTGAAGGGTGACTTCATCAGGCGTTTGCGCCGCAATTCCTTCACGTCCTCCACCACTATTTCGGGCAACTCCACGCCCCCATAGCGGTGGGCCATGCGCACCAGTCCGTACTTGCCGCTCAGGGCATTGTGGTAGGTTTCGATGGCTGGCGTGGCCGTGCCGAGCAGCACCTTGGCTCCAAGTTGGTGCGCCATGACAATGGCCGTGTCGCGAGCATGGTAACGGGGGGCGGGGTCCTGCTGCTTGTAGCTCGTTTCGTGCTCCTCGTCTACAATGACAAGGCCCAACCGCCTGAAAGGCAGAAACAGCGACGAGCGCACACCTACCACCAACGGGAAAGCCTCGGGGATGAGCTGGCGCTGCCACATCTCCACACGCTCGGCGTCGGGAAACTTGGAGTGATACACGCCCATCTGTGTGCCAAACACACGTTCGAGCCGCGAGGTGAGCTGGGTGGTGAGCGCTATTTCGGGCACAAGGTACAGCACCTGTTCGCCACGCGCCAGTGTCTCCTTTATCAACTGGGTATACACCTCGGTTTTGCCGCTCGATGTCACGCCATGCAGCAGGCACACCTCCTTGGTGGCGAAGGCCGCCACTATCTCGTCGTGGGCACGCTGCTGCTCGACGCTCAACGGTTTGTCAAGCATGGGGGCGTCCTGCCCTGCCCGCTCGGCCACAGAGGGGCGCAAGCGGCTGGTTTCGACGGCATACACCTCGAGCACGCCACGCTTTTTGAGTGCGGCAAGGGCTGTGGCAGCATTGGGCGTTTGGCACAGGTCGTGGCGTGTCACGGGCTTTAGCATCTGGGCGTTGCCCAACTTTACAGCCGCCGTCACACCGGCCATGTCGAGATAGTTCACAAACAAGGCATGCTGGGCCGGGGCGCGCTGCAAGGCGTCGAGCGTGAGGTGGAGTGCCACCTCCGTAAACAGTGCGGGGGCCAGACGCACATAGGCCTCGGTGCGTGGTTTGAAACTGTGTGTCATGCTTTCGCGCACCACCACTGCGCCCAGTTGCATCAGGTGCCTTATGGGGCGCATCAGGGCGCGCTGCCCAAGGGCTTTCTCTATGGCCAATATGTTGTAGCCCTTGTCGGCACTCAGCACGCGGCAGATGTCAGCCTCTATGGGCGTGAGGGGCTCCTCGGCCGACGGCACATAGTCGTCGTTGCGCAGCAGTGTGGTCTCGCTCTCAAGTTTCAGCCCCGACGGCAGCGCCGCCTTCATCACCTCGCCCTGCGTACACATATAATAACTGCTTATCCACTGCCACAGCTTGAGTTGTGCGGGCAGCACCACGGGGGTATTGTCGGCCACATCGCTCACAGCCTTGAGCTGGCCCGCACCCTCGGGGGGCGTGTTGCTCAAGGCCGTCACGATGCCCGTGTAGTAGCGGCGTGCGCCAAACTGCACCACCACACGCACACCGGGCTTTACCCGTGCGGCCAACTCAGGCGGCACGGTGTAAGTAAAGGTGGTCCCGACAGCAAGGGGCAGAAGTATCTGGGCATACATGGGATGGTAGGGGTTAATGGGTTAGGAGGTTAATGGGTTAGAAGGTTAGAGGGTTAATGGCATGGCGCGCAGCACGCCACTGGTGCAAAGATAGCACATTCTGCACAAATATGCCGCCACGCTGGCGCAAGCATATAGCGCAACACCGAACGGGGGAAACGCCGTTTACACTCTTTCAACTCCTTTCAAACCGCTTTCACTTATTCAAAAATTCCAAATAATTGTCCAAAATCACCCCTGGCGCCATATTTTTCTGCAAAAAACGTGCAACGTATACCAAAAGGTCGTACATTTGCGCCAACAATCAGTTGGCAACGGTGCAACACGCGGCGCAAAACCGCCACACGGAATGCTACCGTGGCCGTAACTATTAAAATTGACACTACAATGAAAAAGGTATTCTTAACAGTAGCTCTCGCTGCCGCTTCATTGGCAGCCAGCGCACAGGTTTACGTAGGTGGTGAAGTAGGTTTCTGGCGCAATGCTGACGACAACCACACTAATTTCAATATCAAACCCGAGATTGGTTACAACCTCTCAGACAAGTGGGACCTCGGTATCGGCATTGGCTTCAACCATGACTACTATGGCACGGGCGAATATAAGGGCGAGACTCTCTCAAAGACTAAGGTTAACAGCTTTGAGGTTGACCCGTACGCTCGTTGGAGCTTTGTAAAGTTCGGTCCCGTTAAGCTCTTCCTCGACATGGGCTTCGGCATCAACACTTACAAGGTTAAGGGTGAAATAGCAGGCCACGACTGGGATAGCGACGCTCAGGTAGGTTGGCGCGTAGGCGTTCAGCCCGGTGTAAAGGTTTCTTTGGCCAAGAACGTTGACTTCATTGCTCACATGGGCTTCCTCGGCTACCAAGAAGCTGACGATAACCTCTGCTCATACGGCGAAGACGGCTTCGGCTTCAACTTCTCAGGCAACAACCTCAACTTTGGTATTCTCTACAACTTCTAAGTTGTTACTGTTACATACATAAAGACATTACACGGCACTGCTTGCTACACGCAAGTGGTGCCGTTTTTGCGTTGTGCGCGACCGCAACATGGCAACCCCAAACGGCCATTTTGCGCCAATTACGACCAAAACATTGCAACTTGGGGCAAGACAAACCCTTTTATCATGTATATTTGCAGCACAAACGTGATATAACAAAAACCTTATAACAAGCAACATGACACAACAACACATCACGGGACTCACCCCGCAACAGGTGGCCGAAAGCCGCGCCAAGCATGGCGCCAATGTGCTCACACCACCCGAAAAGGAACCACTTTGGAAACAATTTCTCGAGAAATTCACCGACCCGCTCATCATCATACTCATGATAGCCGGCGCGCTGAGCATCGGCATTTCGCTGTACGAGCGCTTTGGTCTGGGCGAAGGGGCCGAGGTATTCTTCGAGCCGGTGGGCATTTTCGTAGCCATATTCCTGGCCACGGGACTTGCCTTCTACTTTGAACTGCAGGCCGACAAGGAGTTCACCATTCTCAACCAGGTGAACGACGACGAAATGGTTGAGGTCATACGCGATGGCAACGCCACACACATTGCACGCCGCGATGTGGTGGTGGGCGACGTGGTAGTAATCAACACGGGCGAGGAGGTGCCGGCCGACGGCGACCTTATCACAGCCGTATCGCTGGCCGTCGACGAGTCGACCCTCACCGGCGAACCGCTCTGCCGCAAAAGCACCGACGAAAAGGACTTCGACGCCAACGCCACCTTTGCCACCAACCATGTGCTGAAGGGCACCAAGGTGATGGAGGGCCACGGCTTGATGCAAGTCACTGCCGTAGGCGACCACACCGAACAGGGCAAGGTGTTCGAGGCGGTACAAATTGACTCGAGCGTGAAAACACCGCTCAACGAGCAGCTCGACGGACTGGGCGACCTCATTACCAAGGTGAGCTACGGCATAGCTGCCCTCATTGTGGTGGGCCGCGTTATCATGTGCTTCGTGGGCGGACTCGAAATTAACGGTGTCAATGTGCCGGGCATGGAGCTGTTCACCACCAGCGCAGGCATTGCCGCCTTTATAGCCTACTTGCTGCAAACCTGCATGATAGCCGTCACACTGATTGTGGTGGCCGTGCCCGAAGGCCTGCCCATGGCTGTCACACTGAGCCTGGCATACAGCATGCGCCGTATGCTCAAGACCAACAACCTGGTGCGCAAGATGCACGCCTGCGAAACGATGGGTGCCACCACCGTCATCTGCACCGACAAGACGGGCACACTCACACAGAACCAAATGCACGTAGACGAGTTCAAGGTTTACGGACAGGCTGCCGAGGCCATGATAGCCGAGGGCATTGCCACCAACTCTACCGCCGAACTCGACTTCAGCAACAAGAGCAAACCCAATGTGCTGGGCAACCCTACCGAGGGCGCGCTGCTGCTGTGGCTCAACGACCACAGCACCGACTACCGCACCCTGCGCGAAGGGGCCAAGGTGGTGGAGGAACTGCCCTTCAGCACCGAACGCAAATACATGGCCACTGTAGTGCAGTCGGCCGCCGTGCCGGGCAAGCGCATGCTCTACGTCAAGGGCGCACCCGAAATTGTGTATGCACTGTGCCACACGGCCGAAGTAAAGCTTGACGAACTTAACGCACAACTGCTCAGCTGGCAGAACCGCGCCATGCGCACACTGGGCTTTGCCTGGGCCGAAGTGGCCGAGGGCGAAGAGCCCATCAAGGACGGCAAAGTGGCCTGTGCCTCACTCCGCTTTGTGGCTGCCGCAGCCATTGCCGACCCCGTGCGCAGCGATGTGCCCGCCGCCGTCAAGGAGTGTATCAACGCTGGCATTAGCATCAAGATTGTAACGGGCGACACCCCGGGCACTGCCAAGGAAATTGGCCGCCAAATCGGACTGTGGCAGGACACCGACAACGACAGCCACATCATCACCGGCCCCGAGTTTGCCGCACTCAGCGACCAAGAGCTCGAGGCACGCATCAACGACCTCAAGATTATTGCCCGCGCACGTCCTATGGACAAGAAGCGACTGGTCGAAACCCTTCAGCGCAAGGGTCAGGTGGTAGCAGTAACGGGCGATGGCACCAACGATGCCCCCGCGCTAAAGGCGGCCCATGTAGGTTTGTCGATGGGCGACGGCACAAGCGTGGCCAAGGAGGCCAGCGACATCACCATCATCGACAACTCGTTCTCGTCAATAGGCAAGGCTGTGATGTGGGGACGCTCGCTCTACCAAAACATTCAGCGCTTCTTGCTCTTCCAGCTTACAGTCAATGTAACGGCCTGTCTGCTCGTGCTGTGCGGTGCCTTTATGGGCACAGAGTCGCCGCTGACGGTCACACAAATGTTGTGGATAAACCTCATCATGGACACCTTTGCAGCCATGGCACTGGCCTCGCTGCCACCGTCGGAGAGCGTAATGCTTGAAAAGCCGCGCGACCGCAAGGCTTTCATTCTCAACCGCGAAATGCTTGGCGAGATTGTGGGCGTAGGTGGCTTCTTCTTTGTCATGCTGCTCGCCCTGCTCTACATCTTCCAGCATGCCGACATCACACAGCTCACCGACTTGTGGAATCTGCAGTTGAGCGCCAAGGGCCACGTCACGCCCTACGAGCTCACCTTGCTCTTCACCATCTTCGTCATGACGCACTTCTTCTATCTGTTCAACGCACGCGCCTTCCACACCGGTCGCAGCGCACTGCACTTCAAGGGCTGCAAGGGCTTGCTCGTCATTGCGCTTATCATCTTGATAGGACAGGTTATCATGGTCGAGATACCGGGCATACAGCAGTTCTTCAACGTGACGGGACTCAAGCCCATCGACTGGGTCATCATCGTCATTGGCTCGTCGCTGGTGCTTTGGGTGCGCGAACTGTGGCACCTCATTCGCAAGTAAGCAGTGTTAGCCGCTTAACGCGGAGAACACAAGGACACAAGTTTTCAAAGTGAACATAAGGGCTGACGCCGTAGCGTTGCAAGTAGCAACACTCCGACGTCAGCCCATTATCATATTGGCACATTACATAAATGCTGCTCCCCTAACACAAACACTACCTCTACAAGCGCCAAACGCAAGCACCAAACGCTACCACCAAACGCAAGCACCAAACGCAAGCACTAATGGGGGCGACGCGTCTCGCGTCGGGAAAATGCAATGCAATGCTCACACACTGAATAAAGGCTCACAGACAGCTAATTACACGCTTGCCTGTGAGCCTTTGCCTTATTTTCCCGACGCGAGACGCGTCGCCCCCATTAGAGGTAGCGTTTAGAGGTAGCGTTTAGAGGTAGCGCTTAGAGGTAGCGCTTAGAGGTAGCGCTTAGTGCTTGCGTTTAGAGCTTGCACTTAGAGGTAGCACATTGCCAAGCACTGCGGGCACCCCCATTAGCACAACATTCCCCAACCGCACAGTTACGCGCAGTTGGGGAATGTTTTTATAGTTCAGCTGATGCCAAGCACGGCATCATAGCAAGCAGAGCTTACTTCACAACAACCTTCTTGCCACCCTTGATGTAGAGACCTGCGGGGAGTTTGCCGCTCACGCGCACACCACTCAACGTGTAAGTGGCACCAGTCTTGGCCTCAGTCTTGGCATTGTTGATGCCAGTAGCCATGCCAATACCATATTCAAGCGTTATGGCAGGAATATTGTTGCCCTCGGGGTCGAGGAAGTAGCCCTCGGGGATTTCGATAGTGTATATACCCTTCTCAGTCTGATTTACCGGGATAGTAAATTTGCCCCAGTTGTCATCATCGGCCAAAGCGTCAACGCGGTCAATCTGCTCACCGTCCTTCTTGATGGTAATCATGCCTGAGCCAGTACCTACGCCGTCCGTTTCATAATCAACAAAGTCGATGGTCACATCGCCAAGGCTGGTTACTGTGCTGCCGTTCACGGGGTCGGTAGTGTAGTTCACCTCAACAGGTACGTCCTCACCCTTTACTGTGAAGAAGCCCTCGTAAGACTTTGACACCACGCCATCAAACTGTTCGCCCGAAGTAAAGTAGCCTGCAGGAATGACGAGCGTGTAGCCGCCCTCCGCCTTGATAGGCTCCTCGAGCGTGAGGCGCATGGTGTTGGAAGTGGCAAAATAAGCCTTGTCGGTAGCCTCCTGGCCATACTTTGCAACAGCCTCCTCATAAGAGGCATTGTTGATGTAGTCAGCAATCTCCTGCACCTCGGGGTCGTCATATACATAGGTGGCCGATACTACCGGCACATCAACGGTGTTGAGCATGTCGAACACGTGAGCCTCGGCAATGTCAATGCTGCCAAGCCCTATCACATCGGGGGCAGTCACGTCGAACTGATAAAGCGAGTCAAGGTCCTCAGTAACACCCTGTACGGGCAATACGGTGAGTTCAGCACCATTATAGTCGAGCGTAAACTCGATGGCGCGCAGTGTGTTCTCGCGCAATCCGCTGTTGCCACGCACACGCTGGCCGTTCTGATCCTCGGCCACCACGTTGATGGTTACAAAGCGGTCCTCAATGCCAGCCGCTGTTGTGGGGTCGATGCTGAGCACCCACTGGTTAGAGTATCCCTCGCTGTCGGGCTCAACAGCCTCGTAAGCGGTGAAAGGTATGAATTCGCGCATCTGTCCACCGGCTATACCCGTCTCGTCCTGCTTAATCTTTACAAGACCGCTGTAGTTGAGCGTAAGCTTGAAGTTGTCGGCACTGCTGATGGTGCTGTCGGCCGGTGTAAAGCTGTCGAGCGTGATGTCGCTGTACACATAGTCGGGCTCAGAGCCAGTGAAGTAGAGCGTATCGGTGCCCACCACAATGTCGCGGTAGGGGTTGAAATTCTTGCCAATCTGCTGGTAGCCTGTCACCACCACGCGGTAGGTGTGGCCCAAATAGAGCTTGGTGTTGCCTGCACCCACCACCTGGCCTTCCCAGCCGGCGTCGGTGTGGTTTTCGATGTGCGTCTTAGTCACCACGTATGCCTCGTCGCCCTCAGCAGCGTTGAGGTCGAACACATCATAGGTTACATACGAAATGCTGTCGTTGCCGGTCACGTTGTCGTAATTAGTAGTAATCACAACGGGGGCATCAGCCACAAATACGCCAAGCGAGGCACCCTTCAAACTTACCGGTGCAGCCTCAGCCGATGCCTGATAAGTCATGTCGAGTACGGCAAAGCCATTGTACTTGGCCGAGAAGAGCGCGCTGTAGTCCTTGCCATCGGCAGCCTTGAGGTCAATCAGGCTCATGTACACATTCTGCTTGCCGCTCACCTCGGCGGGCACAGGCACCGAAAGGGTGTAGGCACCATCAATGTCGGTGTCGGCAGTCTCGGTGCAAGCCTCCTTGGCCACTGTGGCCACCTTGGTGCTGCCATCGGTGTCGGTGTAGGTAAAGCGCACACCGCTAAAGCTGAACTTCTTGTAGTCGGTGGCATACACCTCAATCTGCTTGGTGTCGCCCAAACGGCTGCCGCTCTCGGGCGTGATTTGGGTTTGTACGTTGACTGTCTCAACGCTGTAGGGCATGCTGCACGTAAATGTGCCGCGCGAGCCCGAGCTGGCGGTATACACGGGGTTGCCCTTCTTGTCGCACACGCTGCTCACGGTGAGCAGCATTCTGTCGTACACAGTGGTGATGCCGAGCATGGTCTGCGGGGTGCGTTCCTTGTCGGTAAGGTCAATCACGAGCTTGTTACCCTCCACGCTGAACGGGGGCACCTCGGTGTAGCGTGCGCTGGCCTCAGAGCCTGAGCTGGTGTCGCCATAGTTAAGCGTCACCTTGCCGTCGGCCACCACAATGTCGCCATCGAAGGTGAGTGTTACAATGCCGTCGGCATCGCCCTTGGCCCAGAACGAGCGGAAGGCGTGGTCGGTGCTGAAGTTGCTCTTCGACACCAGGGCCACGGGCTTGGCACCGCACTTAAAGCTGGCAGTGAACACACCGTCTGTGCCGTACTTCACACTTTCGTTGCCGTCGATGCAAAGGCCCGACAAGCGCACGCTGAAGGTGTCACCCTCCTTGAGGGTGCCGTTGGCCATGAGTGCGTAAACAGGCTCCTTCACGCTGAAGAACACTCTGTTGCTGTTAATATTGAACTCGATGGGCTTGCTCACCGAGCCGGC
>ENA-UPTB01001952-UPTB01001952.1-human-gut-metagenome-genome-assembly--contig:-NODE-1952-length-15696-cov-9.569883_pt1 | contig 15696 bp, 13 predicted proteins | sample MGYA00250046_ERZ773369 | MGnify/ENA primary metagenome ERZ773369 (study PRJEB29103, sample SAMN06111938) | human gut metagenome | biome: human gut; feature: ankylosing spondylitis patient; material...
TTTCTGACCCGCATGAGCACCAAGAACGGCCGCAAGGTCATCAATGCTCGCCGTGCAAAGGGCCGCAAGAGCCTGACTGTCTGATCTGAGCCCGCGTGGCAATGGGTCAGCGCAGAACTGAACATGCGCAAAAGACCGCTGATATTGAATTGGCGGTCTTCTTTTTTATCCAATTGTGCGTTTTAACTAAAAAGTTTCGCAAGAATTGTACCAGAAAAACGCCCGGACAGACTTTCCTTGCGGGCGTTTTTTTGCTATACTGACAAATGAGCTTTGCCTTTGTGCAGGGCTTGTTTGATTCTCGAAGAGGGAGGCGCCAACAAATGCGCTATCGTCCCATCCGCCGCAACGCGGAGTTTGGCCGCGTGTATGCCCGCGGCAAGTCTTATGTCAACCCGGCGCTGGTGCTCTACGTCCTCAAAACACGGGGCAAAAAAACCCGCGTGGGCCTGACGGCCACCAAAAAGATCGGCCACGCCGTCCAGCGCAACCGCGCCCGCCGCGTGATGAAAGCCGCCATTGACGAGCATCTGGATTACAACATCGGCGGCTATGACCTCATCTTTGTGGCCCGGGGCATGACCCCCCGCCTCAAGAGCTGGCAGCTCTCCAGCGTGGTGGCCAAACTGTTTGCCCAGGCCGGCCTGCCGGATAAGGCAAAGCAGCCGGGTGCCAATCCCCCTGCCACGATCCCCCCGGCCCGCAGGCCGGAAAGCAAGTGAACCCGCTCTCGGCATGGTCCCGCCGTGCCCTGTGCGTGCCCATCCGCTGGTATCAGAAGTGGATCAGCCCGGGACTGGGGCGCAACTGCCGTTTTACCCCCTCCTGCAGCCAGTATGCCATCGAGGCCATCCAGACCCACGGCTGCATCAAGGGGCTGCTGCTGGCCGCGGCCCGCATTGCCCGGTGCAACCCGCTGGGCCGCTGGGGCTACGACCCCGTGCCGGAGCCCGGCCGCTGGCGCAACCCGGCCCGGAAGCTTTCTCCGGCCAGACTGTTTTCCACAAGACACGGAAAATAAGTGGAAAACAAACCTCTCCGTCACGCCTGCGGCGTGCCACCCGTTCCCCTTTCGGCACTTACGTGCCACCTCCCCCGGCCGGGGGAGACTTTCCGAACAGGGGAGGTGGAGCAGAAAGGCGATTAAAATTTGCTTCTTGTGACGCGCTGCGCTGTGGACAGGCGTCCTTCGATAAAAATAACCGCTCCGCGCCACAGACGGGGCAGAATGGACGAAGCTATGAACCCTTTATACATCCTCGGCGTGCCACTCGGTTATGTGATGGAGTGGATCTACAAGCTGATCCCCAACTACGGCTGGGACATCATCCTCTTCACCCTGCTCATCAACATCGTGAAGATTCCCCTCCAGCTCAACCAGCAGAAGAGCATGGCCAAAATGTCGGCTTTCCAGCCGATGATCGCGGACATCCAGAAAAAGTACAAGGATAAGCCCGAAAAGCAGAACGAAGAGATCATGAAGCTGCAGCAGGACTTCGGCTACAATCCCATGTCCGGCTGCGCCCCCATGCTCATCAACTTCCTGGTCATGTTCGGCGTCATCGAGGTCGTGTACCGCCCGCTGCAGCGCATCTTCCACATCGGTTCTGCAGCCATCAGCGCCGCCAGCGAGGCTCTGACGGCCCTGGGCATCAGCTTCACGACCGTTACCTGCGACACCAATATCATTGCGCAGGTCATGGCGGGCGAGCCCACGGTGAGCAGTGCTTTCACTGCCGAACAGCTCAGCACCATCACCGAGTTTGGCCAGCACATGGATTTCTTCGGCATCGATCTGACCCGTGTGCCTCAGTATAACCTCTCGGCCGATAACCTGCCCCTGCTGATCCTCCCCATCCTGGCCATCGTTACCATGTTCATTTCCACCCACATCAGCATGAAAGCCTCCGGCCAGCAGATGCAGGGCAGCATGAAACTCACCATGTATATGATGCCCCTGATGTACCTGTTCTTCTGCTTTACCGTGCCCTGCGCATTCTCTCTGTACTACGTCATTTCCAACGTCATCATGACCGTGCAGACCCAGGTCATGCGCAAGATCTATGACCCCGAGAAGATGAAAGAGCAGGTCCAGGCTGAGATCGCTGCCCGCCGCAAGGAAGAAAAGCGCGGCGTGAAGAGCACTACCCTCAAGGTCAAGGACGAAAAGACCGGGGAGATCGTGGAAAAGAATGTCTCTGCCAGTGAGATGAACAAGCGCCGCTTGGAGTATGCCCGCCAGTTGGATGCGGAAAAATACAAGGACGAGCGCACGGTCCCGCTGAGCGAGCTGGAACACAAAAAGGAGGACTGACCGTATTATGATCCGTACTCAGGAAGCAACCGGCAAGACGGTTGACGAAGCCCGCGCCAACGCCTGCGCCAAGCTGGGCGTGCAGGCCGACGATATCAACGTGAGCTATGAAGTGCTGGAAATGCCCCAGAAGACGGGCTTTCTGGGCCTGAAGCTGACCCCCGCCAAGGTCCGCGTGACCGTGGAGGAGGCAGACCCCGTTCCCGCGGCACCCGTGGTGGAGGAAAAAGCTGCTCCGGCTCCCGTGGCCGAGGAGCCCAAGGCAGAGGAGAAGACCCCTGTGGAGGAAGCTCTCGCCGCCCCTGCAGCAGAAGAAGCTCCCGCCGCGCAGCCCGTGGAAGAGGCGGCGGCAGAGGCTGCCCCTGCTGAGGGCGAAGAGGTGGAAGTGCCCATCAATATCGAAGAGAACAACAAGGTCAAGGCCGCTGTGGACTATCTGCGTGAGGTCATCGCGCGGATGGGCGTGGAGAACGTGACATTCAGCGCCGTGCAGAAAGGCGAGGCTACCATCATCCGTCTGGATGGCGAGAAGCTGGGTGCTCTGATCGGCCGCCGCGGCGAGACCATGGAGAGCCTGTCCTATCTGGCAAGCCTGGTGGCCAACCGCCTGGAGGGCGATTACATCAAGCTGGGCCTGGATGTGGCCGGCTACCGTGATAAGCGCGAGAGCGACCTGACCGCTCTGGCACAGCGCATTGGTGCCAAGGTCCGCAAGACCGGCCGCAGCTTTGCCATGGAGCCCATGAACCCCTATGAGCGCCGCATTATCCACTCTGCCATCGGCAAGATGGAGGGTGTCCGCAGCGAGAGCAAGGGCGAGGGCCGTGACCGCCGTGTGGTCATCTACTCTACCGCTCCCGACGCACAGACCGAGAATACTTACGGCGAGCGCCGCGGCCGTGGCGGCCGTCCCAATGGCCGTCGTCCGGGCGGCAATCGCGGCGGCTACCGTGGTGGTGACCGCAATGAGCGCGGTGGCCGTTCCGGCGGTTATCGTGGCGGTCGCGGCGGCGTCAGCCGTGGTCCCCGCGGCTCCAGCGTGCCGGAGCGCACCTATGCACCCCGTGACGCGGAGAGTGCCGCCCCTGTGGCACCCAAGCGCACCGAGCGCGTGGATGATTTTGCCGATCTGAGCTTCGGCAAGATCGAGCTGTAATTTGGATCTTGAGAGCCCCTTTCCCGGCCGGGAAAGGGGCTCTTTTGGATGTTTGGGAAACTTGTCTGAATTTGCGGGAGATTTTTCTCCAGGTTGTCCATTGTAAAGAGTCAGACTAAAGCTTTATACTAGGAGCACGGAGCGCTTTGGAAATTTGAGCCCCAAAGCAGAAAAGAGAGGATATTATGCAAGAGAATAAGATTTCCCGCCGCAATTTCCTGCGCGTGGCCGGTGCATCGGCTACGGCTGCTGCCGTGAGCGGTCTGGCCCCCTCGGCTGCTGCCTGTGACATCAAAAACCTGTGGAGCATGGACCTGCAGATCCTTGCTACCAGCGATACCCACGGCAAGTTTGACCCCTGGGATTACGCCGCCAACAAGGAAGACGCTTCCGGCAGCGTGGCCCAGCAGGCCACTGCGATCCGGGAAGCCCGCACCAAGACCACGCTGGTGGTGGACGCGGGCGATACCATCCAGGCAAACTCGGCAGAACTGTTCCTCAATGACGATATCCACCCGATGATTGCGGCCCAGAACGCCATTGGCTATGATGTCTATGTCACCGGCAACCATGAGTACAACTATGGCATGGCCACGCTGGAAAAAGTGCTCTCCCAGCAGAAAGCCAAGGTGCTGACGGGCAATGTCTACAGCCCGGAGGGCAAGCCTCTGGCAGACGGCTACACCATCATCCACAAGGGCGGTGTCAAGATCGGCGTCATCGGCATGGTCACCCCCAACATCACCCGCTGGGACTCCAAGAACCTTGAGGGCTGGACCGTTACCAACCCTGTGGACGAGAGCCGGAAGATCATCGACCAGATCAAGGATCAGGTGGATGTCATCGTTGGCGTTATGCACATGGACGTGGAGAACGAGTATGGTGTTTATGGCTCCGGTGTTACCGACCTGGCCAATGCCTGCCCGGAGTTCGATGTCATCGTGGCAGCCCACGGCCACAAGAGCATCCCCAACCAGATGATCAACAACGTGCTGGTGGTGGAGAACAAGAACGCGGGCGCTACCGTGTCTGAGATCCACCTCTACCTGCAGCGCGGCCTGGACGGCAAGTGGAAAGTGAAGAACCGCACCTCCGAGAACCTGCTGATCAAGGATTACGCGCCGGACCCCGAGCTTACCGCTCTGCTGGCCGAGTACGACGCCCGCGCCAAGGAAGACGCCGTGACGCCCATCGGTGAGCTGCGTGGCGGCGACCTGGCCCCGGCCAATGAGATCGACTGCCTGCCGCAGGCCATGATCCAGGATACCGCGCTGCTGGACTTCATCAACGAAGTGCAGATGTACTATACCGGTGCACAGGTCTCTGCAACGGCTCTGACCTCCATGACCTCCCAGATGAAAGAGGGCACCATCCGCAAGTGCGATATGGCCAGCATCTACACCTACCAGAACACCCTGTACAAGCTGCAGATGAACGGCCTGCAGCTGCGCAAGTTCATGGAGTGGTCGGCTGCGTTCTTCAAGACCTGGGAGCCGCAGGATGTCACCATCGCCTTTGATTCCTCCGTCCGCTACTACCTGTACGATGCCTTTGCAGGCGTCAAGTATGATCTGGACATCTCCAAGGAGCCTGGCAACCGCATCCGGAACCTGACCTGGATGAACGGCAAGGCCGTGCAGGATACCGATAGCTTTGTGGTGGCCGTGAACAACTACCGCGCTACCACCCAGCTGCTGGCCTATGCGGATATCTTCGCCGAGGGCGATGAGCTGCCCAAGTTGCTGGAGATCGACGTCCGTGGCGATGTGGGCGGTGTCCGCGAGTTGCTGGGCGAGTACATCCGCACCGTCAAGGGCGGCACCATCGAGCCCCATGTGGACAATAACTGGAAGATCGTGGGCAACAACTGGAAAGCTGCCGACCACGAAAAGGCTGTCCGCTTGCTGCGTGAGGGCAAGCTGGCACTCAATGAGAACGCCGACAGCCGCACCCTGCCCGGCAAGGCCATCACCACGGCAGACATTGCCGCGTTCTGATGCCTGGTTCCCCGGCAATTGACCCCTTAAAATAAGCGAAAGGACGTGCAGCTATTATGGCTGCACGTCTTTTTTGTGCAAAGATGGCTAAAAACCTCGGCTGATATTCGCCATAATGTGGAAATTTTGGTGGGGGGGGGGTAAACTTGCTTAAAATCATATCTTTTTGAAACGAAATATTGTATAATAGAGTTAAATGTGGATGAGTCCGATGCAAAACAGCAGGCTTGGCCGGAGAGGAGACCCCGATGCTGGAAAAACTGAAAAAGCTTCTGTTGTATGCCGGGGCAGAGCCAGAAGATTTTGCACGCTGTCAAATGGATGTGCAGATCGCCAACCGACATCGGCTGACCGCGTTTCTGGGCACGGCTTGTGCCTTTTTTGTGGCGCTGACCCTTGGTTCCTGTATGGTGCCGCTGCTGTATGACCATATCCCGGTTTTTGCAGCGGCCCTCATTGTCAGCCTGGGACTGCTGGCCGTGGAGCAGATGCTCCCGCAAAAGCTGGGTCTGTTTTTAAACTGGGAGATCTACGCCTTTGGAGCCATGGTCTATGGCCTGGGGATTTTCCTGGGCACGGTGCAGACCCCGGATCAGCGCGCTACCGCGTTTTTTCCGTTTCTGCTCTGTGTGCCGATGTTGTTTATGATGCGGCCCATCCTGCACATTGCCAATGTGTTGCTGTTCGACGGCATTTTTCTGGTCTGCGTCACCCGCTTCAAGGACTGGCGGGTCATCCCCATGGATGTCTGCAACGCGTTGGTGTTCGGGGCCATCTCCTGCATTGTGTCCACCTTTGTCATGAGCATGATGTACGGCAACTTTATCACCAGCAGCAAGCTGACTACCGTGGCGGAAAGCGACCTCAACACCCGGCTGCACAACCGCAATGCCTACGAGAACCGCCTGCGGGATTACCCGCTCCGGTGCAGCAACAACCTCACCTGTGTTTACATCGACGTCAACGGCCTCCATGAGCTGAACAACACCTATGGCCACGAGGAGGGAGACAAGATGCTCCGCACCGTGGCCTGCATCCTGCGGGAGATCTTTGGGGAAGAGGACAGCTACCGCATTGGCGGAGATGAGTTTGTGGCCTTTGCGCTGGACAGCCCCGACACGGAGCTGAACGAAAACATTGAGCAGTTTGTCCGGCAGGTGGAGGAGGCAGGCTATTCCGTGGCCGTGGGCACTGCCTCCCACAGCGCGGGCGGCATTGACATTGACGCTCTCATCAAAAAGGCGGAGCAGCGGATGTATCTGGACAAAAGCAGACATTACGAACAGCTGCGGCGCGGCACCGAAGAATGAGCACAGCGCAGGGAAAACTCCCACAGGCGCTGTGCTTTTTTGCGCCCTTATATTTCTTTTTCCGGTGGTTCGTGGTACAATATACTGTAATTGAAATTTTGGAGCGGGAGGGAACCTCATGCAGAATACGACCATTGCCGCCATTGCCACGGCACCGGGGGCGGGCGGCATCGCGGTGGTGCGGCTGTCCGGGCCGGAAAGCTATGCCGTGGCCGCGCGGGTGTTCCACCCGGCCAACCCGAACAAGAACGTGGAGGAGGCCAAAGGCTACACTGCCCTGTTTGGCTCCTTTGTGGAGGGAGACGACGCCTTTGACGAGGGCGTGGCCCTGTTTTTCCGGGAACCCCACAGCTACACCGGGGAGGACGTGGTGGAGCTTTCCTGCCACGGCGGCAGTGCGGTGGCCCGGCGGCTGGTGGAAGCCTGCATCGCGGCAGGGGCTGCCCCGGCAGCTCCCGGCGAGTATACCCGCCGCGCGTTCCTCAACGGCAAAATGAGCCTGACCCAGGCGGAAGCCGTCATGGACATTATTTCGGCAGACGGCAAACAGGGAGCGGCGCTGGCCAACGCGTCCCTCTCCGGCGCGCTGGCGAAAAAGATCGGCGCCGAAAAAGAGGCCCTGACCGGCCTGCAGGCCCATCTGGCTGCCTGGGTGGACTTCCCGGAAGAGGATGTCCCCGAGCTGGACGACGCCCACCTGCACACGGTGCTGGGGCAGGTACAGCAGGAGCTGGGCGGCCTGATAAAAAACTATGACGCCGGGGCCGTGCTCCGGGAGGGCGTGGACTGTGCCATTGTGGGGCGGCCCAATGCGGGCAAATCCACGCTGCTCAACCTGCTGGCCGGGTTTGACCGGGCCATTGTTACCCCGGTGGCGGGCACTACCCGGGATGTGGTGGAGCAGGCGGTGCAGCTGGGGGATATCCGGCTCAACCTGTTTGACACCGCAGGCCTGCGCCAGACCGATGACGCCATTGAGGCCGAGGGCATCCGCCGCAGCTGGAAGAAGCTGGACGAGGCCGGGCTGATCTTGGCCGTCTTTGATGGCTCGGAACTTCTGACCCGGGAAGACCTGGCCCTGGCGCAGCGCTGTGCGGGCCGCCCGGCCATTGCCCTCGTCAACAAGGAGGACAAGCCGACGCAGTTTGATGCAGAGGCCATTGCCGCCGATTTTGCCATGGTGATTCCGGTCTGCTGCCAGGAAGAGGGGAGCCGCAAGGTCATTGCAGCGGCGGTGGCCCGTCTGCTGGGCACCAACCAGATCGACCCACACGCCGCCAGCCTTTCCGGCCAGCGGCAGTTGGCCGCCGCCACCCGTGCCCGGGACGCCGTGGCCGGGGCGCTGGACGCCGTGGAGGGAGGTTTCGGGCTGGATGCCGTTTCCGTCTGTGTGGACGACGCGCTGGATGCCCTCTGTGAGCTGACCGGTGAAAATGCATCGGAAGCGGTCATCAACGAAGTATTTGAACGTTTTTGTGTGGGAAAGTAGAACCTCTCGGCCGTTTTCAGCGGTAGCTCCCCTGACAGGGGAGCCTTTGGCAAAGAGGGGAAGTTTATTGGTTTTAAGGGAAAGTTTCAAATGAACCATTTAGGAGATTATGACGTCATCGTCATTGGTGCGGGCCATGCCGGCATTGAGGCAGCCCACGCCGCCGCCACGCTGGGGGCAAAGACGGCAGTCTTTACCATGAGTCTGGATGCCATCGGCAATATGCCCTGCAACCCCAGCATCGGAGGAACTGCAAAAGGTACGTTGGTGCGTGAATTGGACGCTCTTGGCGGTGTGATGGGCCTGGCGGCGGATGCTACTTATCTGCAGAGCCGGATGCTGAACAAGGGCAAGGGCCCTGCCGTCCACGCCCTGCGCGTCCAGACCGACCGCAAGCGATACCACGAATATATGAAGCACGCGCTGGAGCTGACGCCCGGCCTTGCCATCCATCAGGCGGAAGTCGTTTCCATCGAGGTGGAGCAGGGGAGAGTCAAGGGCGTGGTGACCCAGCTCAATGGGGAATATGGGGCCAAGTGTGTTGTCATTGCCACAGGCACCAACCTGGGCGGCAAAATTTTTGTCGGGGATGCGTGGTATGCGTCCGGCCCGGACGGAATGCACGCGGCCAACGCCCTGACGGAGAGTTTGAAAGCGGCGGGCCTGCCCTTGCGGCGGTTCAAGACCGGCACCCCGGCCCGTGTCCACCGGCGGAGCATTGATTTCTCCCAGCTGGAGTGCCAGCCCGGCGACCCGGACAGCGAGCTGCAGCCGTTCAGCTTCCTGACAGACACGCCCATGCACAATAAAGTGGAGTGCTGGATCGCCTACACCAACCCCACCACCCACAAGATCATTCTGGATAACATCCAGCGCAGCCCCCTTTACGGCGGTATGATCGAGGGCGTCGGCCCCCGGTACTGCCCGTCCATCGAGGATAAGGTGGTCCGCTTTGCAGGCAAGGATCGGCACCCCATTTTTGTGGAACCCTGCGGGGAGAACACCGAGGAAATGTATTTGCAGGGCGCTTCCAGCAGCCTGCCGGAAGATGTGCAGAACGCGTTTTACCGCAGCATCAAGGGCTTTGAGCACATTGAGATCATGCGCCCGGCCTATGCCATCGAGTACGACTGTGTAGACCCCACCAGCCTGGAAGCCACACTGGAAAGCAAGCAGGTCCGGGGCCTGTACGGTGCCGGGCAGTTCAACGGCACCTCCGGCTACGAGGAAGCAGCCGCGCAGGGTTTGCTGGCAGGACTGAACGCCGCCCGTAACGCCCTGGGGAAGGAACAGCTTATCCTGCCCCGGCACACCAGCTACCTCGGCACGCTGGTGGATGATCTGGTCACCAAGGGCGTCATGGACCCCTACCGGATGATGACCAGCCGGAGCGAGTACCGCCTGACCCTGCGGCAGGACAACGCTGACCAGCGCCTGACCCCCATCGGCCGGGAATACGGCCTGGTGCAGGATGACCGCTGGGCAAAGTACCAGCACACCCAGAACATTCTGGAAGCCGAGCGCCGCCGCCTGCATGAGACACATCTCCGCACGGCAGAGCTCCGGGCCGCCATGGAGGAAGCCGGGCTTGCCCCGGCGGCAGAGGGCGGCATTGCCGAAGAGCTGCTCCGCCGCCCGGAAATTTCGTACCCGCTGGTGGCAAAGCTCATCGGCTGGGGAGAGGGGATCACCCCCATGCTGGCCGAGCGGCTGGAAACGGAGATCAAATATGCGGGTTATATCGCACGGCAGGACCGGATGATCCGGGACGTGGCGCGGCACGAGAAGACGCTCATCCCGGAGGATTTCTGCTACGAGAATCTGACGGGCCTGACGCTGGAAGCCCGCGAAAAGCTTTCCCGCATCCGCCCCAAGAATCTGGGGCAGGCGGGGCGCATCCCGGGCGTGTCGCCCTCGGATGTGGCACAACTGAGCATTGCACTGGCGGCAATGCGGAGAGGCTGAATGAGATGGAACAACTGGTACTGTATGAGGGCCGCCCCGCAGACTGCACCGGACGGTTGGAAAAAGAAGTCCGCACCTATGATTTTCTGGACAAGCTGGGCATCCATTACTGGCGCACCGACCATGCATGGATGAAAGCCGATACCATGGAGGATTGCCATGTCATTGATGCCTGCCTGCACGCGACGGTCTGCAAAAACTTATTCCTCTGCAACCGCCAGAAGACGAACTTCTATCTACTGATGATGCCGGGAAACAAGCCGTTCAAGACGAAAGAGCTCTCTCATCAGCTGGGCATCGCGCGGCTGAGCTTTGCGTCCCCGGAGGATATGGAGCAGTATCTGGACTGCACGCCGGGCTCTTCCTCCATCATGGGACTGATGAACGACCCGGAGAACCATGTGCAGCTGCTGCTGGACAAGGATGTGAAAGCAGGGGAGTTCATCGGGTGCCACCCCTGCATCAATACGTCCTCACTGAAACTGTACACGAAAGATATTTTTGAAAAGTTTCTGCCTGCGGTACATCACGAGCCGATTTTTGTGGAATTGACGGGAGAATAAAGTTATGATCGACAAAGCGAGACTGGAACAGAAATGTTCCATGTGGAACATCGCCCTGACAGGCACCCAGCTGGACCAGCTGGACGCCTTTGCGCGGATCCTGGTGGACTACAACCAGAAAGTCAACCTGACTGCCATCACCGACCCGGAGGGCATTGAGGATAAGCATTTCCTTGACAGCCTGCTCTTTGCCTCCCAGCCGGAAGTGGCAGGGAAGATGGTGGATGTGGGTGCCGGTGCCGGTTTCCCCGGCATTGTGACAAAAATCTACAAGCCGGAGCTGGAGCTTACCCTGATGGAGCCCACGGGCAAGCGGGTGGAGTTTTTGAAGTATGCCTGCGCCCAGCTGGGTCTCACGGGCGTGGAGTTTGCCAAGGAGCGCGCGGAGGAAGCCGCCCGCAAGGTGTGGCGGGAGCAGTTTGATCTGGCCTCTGCCCGTGCCGTGGCAGCCCTGCCGATGCTGGCGGAGTACTGCCTGCCGCTGGTAAAAGTGGGCGGCAGCTTTTTGGCCATGAAAGGCGCTTCCGGAGAGGAAGAGCTGGCGGCCGCCCGGGGAGCCATCAAAAAGCTGGGCGGCGAGTACAAAGAGACCCGCACCCTGCACCTGCCGGGGGGCGATACTCGCACTCTCATCCTCTGCAAAAAGATTTCGCAAACTCCGACAGCCTACCCCAGAAACGGCGGAAAGATCGCAAAAAGTCCGCTGAAATAACGCAGAACTGAACAAAATATGCAACGCCCTGCCGAACGAAACTTCTGGCAGGGCGTTGCTTTTTCTGTTACACTGAGTGCAGAACGCCTGTGTTTTCCACGTTTTCCCGGGAAAGGGTGGAAAACAAACCTGCAATCACTGCGAAAGGGGAAGAATTATGTTTGAACGGAAAAAATCAGCGGGAAAAATCCACGCACTGCCCATCGACGCCATCCGGCCCTCGCCATTTCAGGCCCGCACCAGCTTTGATGAGCAGGAGCTGGCCGGGCTTGCCCAGAGCATCCGGGAAAACGGCCTGCTCCAGCCCATCTCGGTACGGAAAACAGCCGATGGCAGCTATGAGCTGGTGGCGGGGGAGCGGCGGCTCCGTGCCTGCAAGCTGGCAAAGATGCAGACCATCCCGGCCATCCTCTGCAATTACAGCGACGAGCGGACCGCTGCCCTGGGCCTTTTGGAAAACCTGCAGCGGGAAAACCTGAATCCCTTTGAGCAGGCGCAGGGCCTGCGGGACGTGATGGTGCTGTGGGACTGCACCCAGGCCGAAGCGGCCAAGCGGCTGGGCATGGCACAGCCCACCCTCGCCAACAAGCTGCGGCTGCTGCAATTGACGGCCGACCAGCGGCAATTTGTGCTGGACAACGGCCTGACGGAGCGCCACGCCCGGGCGGTGCTCCGCCTGCCCGAGAACCGCCGGAGTGAGGCGTTGATCATGATCGCCAAGCGGAAAATGAACGCCCGCGCCACCGACCTTTACATTGACCAGCTCCTCAACGAGACACCGGGAAAGCACCGCATCTCCATGGTGAAAGACGTGCGGATCTTCGTCAACACCATCGACCACGCCATCCGTTTGATGACAGATAACGGGGTTCCGGCTACCTCTCACCGGGAAGAACGGGATGGATATATTGAGTATACGGTGCGCATTCCGACTGCGGCAGCACAGAAATAAGGAGAATTTACACGTTTTTTCTGCTTTTTTCAGCCGAAAGCGGTTCAAAAAGCGGCGCTGATGTGCTATACTAAGCTGTATAGGGGGCCTGCTGCGGGGAAAACGGCGGGTTCCAGCCTCGTAATGTTCCATGTGGAACAAATCTTTTTCCCGGGAGGAATCAAAAGCGCGTGGCAAAAATCGTTGCAGTTGCAAACCAGAAAGGCGGCGTCGGCAAGACAACAACGGCCGTCAACCTTTCGTCCTGCGTGGCAGCACTGGGAAAAAAAGTGCTGATCGTCGATCTGGACCCACAGGGCAATACCACCACGGGCTACGGCATCCCCAAACGGAGTGTCGAGCTGGGTACTTATGAAATGCTCATCGGGGAGGCGGAGCCCAAAGACGTCATCCGCAAAACCGAGTTCCGCACCGATGTCATCGGTTCCAACACCCGTCTGGCGGGCGCTGGCCTGGAAATGATCGACCTGCCCGGCCGAGAGAGCCGCCTGCGCAAGGCGCTGGCGAAAGTGCAGCAGGATTACGACTTTATCTTCATTGACTGCCCGCCCAGCCTCGACCTGCTCACGCTCAACGGCCTGTGTGCCTGCGACAGCGTGCTTATCCCCATCCAGTGCGAGTATTATGCGCTGGAGGGCCTGTCGGAGCTCATCAGCACCCTGAAAACCATCCGCAAAAAGTATAACCCGTATCTGGATATCGAGGGCGTGGTCTTCACCATGTTCTCGGAGCGGCTCAACCTGACCATGCAGGTGGTGGACCAGGTCAAAAAATACTTTGGCCACAAAGTTTACAAGACCACCATCCCGCGCACCGTCCGGATCTCGGAAGCGCCCAGCTATGGCCAGCCCATCAATTTCTATGAGCCGAAAGGCAGGGGTAGCGAGGCTTATATGGATCTCGCCATTGAGTTCGTCAAGAACAACCGCCCGCATGACGCGGCACCCAAGCGCCGCCGCAAGGCGGCCGAGGAGCAGGAGCCGCCCAAAAACGCGCTGGAAGAAGTATAAACACAGGGGGAAGAGAGATTCATGGCAAAAGGAAGAGGAGGCCTTGGCCGGGGGCTGGAAAGTCTGTTTGAGGACGCCGCCCCCAGCTTTGAGGCTGACACCCGGATCGAAACGCTGCCCCTGCGGGAGATCGAGCCAGACCCGGACCAGCCGCGCAAGACCTTTGATCATGACACACTGGGAGAGCTTGCCGCCAGCATCGCGGAGCACGGGCTGCTGCAGCCCATCGCGGTGCGTCCCCACGGGGTGGGGCGGTATCTCATCGTGGCCGGTGAGCGCCGCTGGCGGGCCAGCCGGATGGCGGGCCTGACCGAGGTGCCGGTCATCGTGAAAGACGTTACCGACGAGCAGGCAATGGAGCTGGCGCTGGTGGAAAACCTCCAGCGCGAGGACCTGGACCCGGTGGAAGAAGCGGCAGGCATCCGTGAGCTGATGACCCGCTGCAACCTGACCCAGGAGCAGGCGGCCCAGAAGCTGGGCAAGAGCCGGAGCGCTCTGGCCAACAGCCTGCGGCTGCTTAACCTGCCGGAAAATGTGCTGGAGCTGCTGAAAAGCGGTTTTATCACCATCGGCCACGCAAAAGTCATCCTGAGTCTGCCCACGCCGGAGCTGCAGGAGCAGGCCGCGCAGATCATCGCGGACAACCAGCTCAATGTCCGGCAGGCGGAAGCGCTCTGCAAAAAGCTGGCCAAACAGCCCGCGCGGAAGCTGACGCCGCCCACGCCTCAAAGCACCCTCCCGGTGGAGGTGGAAGAGAGCCTGAAGCAGGCCCTCGGCAACGAGGTGCGTGTGGCCTACCACGATGGCAAGGGCAAGCTGACCGTCCATTTTTACTCGGATGAGCAGCTCAAGGCTTTTGCCAACCTGCTGGGCCAGTACCAGACGTAAAATGCGATCCAAGGCGGGCACCCGCCTTTGAACGGCACAGGGGAGGGCAGAACCTCTCCGGTGCGAACCGAAATAGAGTAAGGAGAGTAAATCATGCTTGATATCAAATTTGTCCGTGACAACCCGGACGCGGTCAAGGAAAACATCAAGAAGAAATTCCAGGATGCAAAACTGCCGCTCGTGGACGAAGTCATCGAGAAAGACGCCAAGTACCGCGAGTGCCTGAAAGAGGTCGAGTCTCTCAAGGCCGCCCGCAACAAGCTCAGCAAGGCCAACGGCCCGCTGTTTGGCCAGCTGAAGAAGTGCACCGACGAGGCCAAGAAAGCCGAGCTGCAGGCCCAGATCGACGCCAACAACGCCGCCGTCAAGGCTGATGCCGACAAGATGGCCGAGCTGGAGGCTGAGGAGGGCAAGCTTGCCGCCCGCATCCAGGAGATCATGTACACCATCCCCCAGATGATCGACCCCAGCGTGCCCATCGGTCCCGATGACAGCTATAACGTCGAGGCACAGCGCTTCGGCGAGCCTGTCGTGCCCGATTTCCCCATCCCGTACCACACCGAGATCATGGAGAGCTTTGACGGCATTGATATGGATGCTGCAGGCCGCGTGGCTGGCAATGGCTTCTATTATCTGCTGGGCAACATCGCCCGCCTGCACGAGGCTGTGCTGGCTTACGCCCGCGATTTTATGATCAACAAAGGCTTCACCTACGTCATCCCCCCGTTCATGATGCACGGCAACGTGGTGCAGGGCGTGATGTCGTTCCCCGAGATGGACGCCATGATGTACAAGATCGAGGGTGAGGATCTGTACCTGATCGGTACCAGCGAGCACACCATGATCGGCCGTTTCATCGACCAGACCCTCGACGAGAGCAAGATGCCCCTGACCCTGACTTCCTACAGCCCCTGCTTCCGCAAGGAAAAGGGTGCCCACGGCATTGAGGAGCGCGGCATCTACCGCATCCACCAGTTCGAGAAGCAGGAGATGATCGTCGTCTGCCGCCCCGAGGAGAGCGCCGACTGGTACGAGAAGCTGTGGCAGATGTCTGTGGAGCTGTTCCGCAGCATGGAGATCCCCGTGCGTCAGCTGAACTGCTGCTCCGGTGACCTGGCGGACCTGAAGGTCAAGAGCTGCGATATCGAGGCATGGAGCCCCCGCCAGCAGAAGTATTTCGAGGTCTGCTCCTGCTCCAACCTGGGCGATGCACAGGCACGCCGCCTGCACATCCGCATCAAGGGCAAGGACGGCAAGACCTACCTGGCCCACACCCTGAACAACACCTGCGTGGCACCTCCGCGTATGCTGATCGCCTTCCTGGAGAACCATCTGCAGGC
>ENA-UPTB01001956-UPTB01001956.1-human-gut-metagenome-genome-assembly--contig:-NODE-1956-length-15679-cov-10.115498_pt1 | contig 15679 bp, 13 predicted proteins | sample MGYA00250046_ERZ773369 | MGnify/ENA primary metagenome ERZ773369 (study PRJEB29103, sample SAMN06111938) | human gut metagenome | biome: human gut; feature: ankylosing spondylitis patient; material...
AGGGCGGCAGCCAGACCGTCGCCATCAGCTACGACAGCCGTATCAAGAGCGACGTCTTTGCCAAGACCGCCGCTGAGGTGCTGGCCGCCAACGGCATCAAGGTGCGCATCTACAGCGCCCTCATGCCCGTGCCTGCCCTGAGCTTTGCTACCCGCTACTACAACTGCAATGCGGGCATCATGGTCACGGCCAGCCACAACCCTGCCAAGTACAACGGCTACAAGGCCTACGGCCCGGACGGCTGCCAGATGACCGATGAAGCCGCTGACATCGTGTATGCCGAAATTCAGAAAACCGACATCCTCACCGGCGCCAAGCTCATCTCCTTTGAGGACGGCATGGCCCAGGGCCTGATCGAGTACGTCGGTGACGACTGCATCAACGCCCTGTACGCCGCCATCGAGGCCCGCTCCATCCGCCCCGGCATTTGCAAGACCGCCGGCCTCAAGCTGGTCTACAGCCCGCTGAACGGCTCCGGCCTGGTGCCCGTCACCCATGTGTTGAAGGACATCGGCATCACCGACATCACCGTCGTGCCCGAGCAGGAGAAGCCGGACGGTAATTTCCCCACCTGCCCGTACCCCAACCCCGAGATCTTCGAGGCCCTGCGCCTCGGCCTGGAGCTGGCAAAGAAGTCCGGCGCTGACCTGATGCTGGCCACCGACCCCGACGCCGACCGCGTGGGCATTGCCGTCAAGTGCAAGGACGGCAGCTATGAGCTGCTCTCCGGCAACGAGGTGGGCGTGCTGCTGCTGGACTACATCTGCGCGGGCCGCATCGAGCAGGGGACCATGCCCAAGAACGCCGTCATGTGCAAGTCCATCGTCTCCACCCCGCTGGCCGACAAGGTGGCCGAGCATTACGGTGTCGAGTGCCGCAACGTGCTGACCGGCTTCAAGTGGATCGGTGACCAGATCGCCAAGCTGGAGGCCGCCGGTGAGGTGGACCGCTTCATCTTCGGCTTCGAGGAGAGCTACGGCTACTTGGCCGGTCCCTACGTGCGTGACAAGGACGCCATCATCGGCTCGATGCTGATCTGCGAGATGGCTGCCTACTACCGCGCCAAGGGTTCCTCCATCAAGGAAGAACTGGAGCGTATCTACGCTGAATACGGCCGCTACCTGAACAAGGTCGACAGCTTCGAATTCCCGGGTCTGTCCGGCATGGACAAGATGGCCGACATCATGCAGAACCTGCGCGACAACCCGCCGAAGGACTTCGCCGGGGACAAGGTCGTCAAGGTCGTGGACTACAAGAAGCCCGAGGAGACCGGCCTGCCCGCCGCCAACGTGCTGATCTACACGCTGGAAAGCGGTGCCACCGTGGTGGTGCGCCCCTCCGGCACCGAGCCGAAGATCAAGACCTACTTCACCACCAAGGGCCAAGACCTGGCCGAGGCCGAAGCCCAGAAGGAAAAGCTGGCCGAAGCCTGCAAGCCGCTGCTGGCGTAAAAGTTAAATAAAAGGCTCCCCTTGAGGGGAGCTGTCAGCGAAGCTGACTGAGGGGTGGCTCCCGTAAGGCCACACGCTAAAGTAGCCACCCCTCACCCGCCTGGCGGCGGGAGCTCCCCTCGAAGGGGAGCCTTTTTATGTGTCCGCGGGCCGATATGGAATCAGTACCTACGGCATCTGCGCAACCCCACCCGTAGGGGCGGATTCTGTATCCGCCCGTGCGCTTGCCGCATGTGTAGGCCCATTTGGAAACATTTTAGAAATAGTTGTAAAATCTGCTGCACACCGTTGACTTTTGCCGGTGGTACATTACAATAAAAGTATACCTATTATATAAATCGCATCAAGAAGGAGGCTTGTCTATGTCTGCCATTTCCCGCCGTGCCGCCGGTTTGGCGGCGGTGCTGCTTTGCGCCGGGGCGCTGGCCGGGTGCGCCGCACCTGCCTCGGAATCCGCCGCCGGACCCACGCCGGAACCGGAATCCTCGGCAGCATCCACCACGCTGGACGCCAACCGCCGTGAACCGTTTGACCCGGAATACCTGACGCAATTGGCGGTAGCGGCCGAGCGCGCGGCCAACTACTGGCAGACGGTACTGGACGAGAACGCCATCCGCTATATCACCACCCGCGTGGGCATGTCCGGCGTGGTCGACCCTGCCGATGACGAGGAGGCCGCCGACCTGCTGGACAATACCGACGCCGGCAGCGGTACGGACTACCGCACCAAAATCGACGATGGTGAGGCCTTTCTGGTCAAGGTCAGCTTCTATGTCGTCTACTCGCCCGAGGCTGACTACGGCGGCACCCAGTACCCCGACGGCACCAACAGCATCTACGTGTTTACCCCGGTGGACGACGCCCGGCCCTGCGAGGCCATCAGCGGCTGGTACAGTACCGACAGCACCGCCGCCATCCCGGAACTGAGCGACGAGGCCCGCGAGTTGAACTTGAACGAATGGCAGCACACGATGCTGGTGCACCAGTGCCGCGCCCTGGCCGCGGCGGGCATCACCGATTTTGCCGCCCCTGCCGACTGGACCGAGGAGCAGACGGCCTATTACCTCGCCGCCCGCAGCCGGGACTACGGCCCCAACCTGCTGGGCTTTACGGCGGAACAGGCCAACCGATTGCTGACCATCGACTTTACCGCCGAGGACGATTGGAACAGTAACGCCCGCTTTTTTGCCATCGATTGGCCCGGCACCACCGCCACCGCCGACGACCTGCCCGAAACGCCCGCCTACACCTGGGCGTATGCCAACAACAACGGCACCATCACCGCCACCGGCAGCGTGGACGGCACCCCCGCCGTGCAGTACACCTTTTCCATTTATAATGGCAGTGATTTAAAATGGGACGCCCGCACCGTGTGCACCGGGGGAAAGAGCCTGTAAGTCAACACAAAAAAATACTTGACATCGCCCCAAAAATCCGCTATAATATTTCAGCAATCGTTCAGATGGCTGCTCCGCCCGCACAGGATGGTGGGCGCTGGTAGCCGCAATTCGGAGATTGTGATGAGCACATATATCAAGTATGGCTCCTTTTATCATGATCGAGAAAGAGGTGAATTTAACCATGAAGCAGGGCATCCATCCGAACTATGTGGACTGCACCATCACTTGTGCCTGCGGCAATGTGATCCACACCCGTGACACCAAGCCGGAGATCCATGTCGAAGTTTGCAGCAAGTGCCATCCGTTCTACACCGGCAAGCAGAAGCTGGTCGATACCGGTGGCCGCGTCGAGCGTTTCAAGCGCCGTTTCGCCAAGTCTGGCAAGTAATTCTGTTTTTGTACCCCGGATGTTCTTTCATCCGGGGTATTTTTGCTATAGAGTGAGGTTTGCGCCATGGCCGACTATAAAACCATACGCGGCACTTCCACATTTGAATATGAGGAAAAGCGCAGCCGCTTTATCGCCACGGCCGCCTTTGCCGATACCGAGGAAAAGGCGCTGGCCGTGCTGAACGCGGTGCGCGCCGCCAACCGCACGGCGCGCCATAATGTCTATGCCTATGTGCTGCAGAACGGCCGCACGCGGTATTCTGATGACGGCGAGCCCGCCAAAACCGCCGGGACCCCGGTGCTGGAGACGATCGGCCACGCAGGTGTGGCCGATGTGATCGTTGTAGTGACGCGGTATTTTGGCGGCATTCTGCTGGGCACCGGCGGGCTGGTGCGGGCGTATACGGCGGCGGCCTCCGGCGCGCTGCAGCAGGCCGAGCTTGTCAGTATGCGCCTTGTGGTGGACTGCAGCGTCCGCGTGAGTTATGCCCAGTTTGAACAGGCCCAGCGCATCATTGCGGCGGCGGAAACAAGACTGGACGAGCCGGTCTTTGACGATGCCGTGACCCTTTGCTGGCGAATGCCCGCAGGGCAGGAGGGGGCGCTCTGCACCGCACTGAACGAGCTGACGCGCGGCGGGGCTGAGGTGGAGATTTCCAAACCGCAGTACGCCCCGTTTTGAATTGCGGCAGCTTGCGGCGGCCAGAGGACTGGCCGCCCTGCGGTATAATTGTAGGGGCCGATGCTTGCATCGGCCCGCGGGGCGTTGGGGACGCCGCCCCCTGCAACCGTGAAAATATTTCAAAAAAATCCCCACAAAAAAAGAGTGTTTCCCATACTTTTGTCGTATTTATAGATAGAGGATCAGGAAAAGGGGGCGCACTATGACGATCCGTGAAGAGACCGAGGCCATTGAACGGCAGATCCTGAGCAGCTGCGCGACCCTGAGCGCGAACAGTCTGGGCCGCCGCCTGCCGCTGACGGAGGACCCGATCCGGCCCTGCTTCCAGCGCGACCGGGATCGTATTCTCCACAGCAAGGCCTTCCGCCGGCTGAAGCAGAAAACACAGGTATTTCTCTCGCCGGAGGGGGACCACTACCGCACCCGGCTGACCCATACGCTTGAGGTGTCCCAGATCGCGCGCACGGTCTCCCGCGCGCTGCGGCTGAATGAGGACCTGACCGAGGCTATCGCCCTTGGGCATGATCTGGGCCACACTCCCTTTGGCCATGCGGGTGAGCGCGCCCTTAACCGACTTTGCCCGGGGGGCTTTACCCATTACCGGCAGAGCCTGCGCGTTGTGGATTTTCTCGAGCGGGACGGTCAGGGCCTGAACCTGACCTGGGAGGTGCGCAACGGCATTGTGACCCACACGACCGGCGCCTGGGCACGCACACCGGAGGGCTGTGTTGTGCGCCGTGCGGATCACATCGCATTTTTGAACCACGATATTGAGGATGCGATCACGGCGGGGGTGCTTGACCCGCGCCGCCTGCCGCCCGAGGCAACGGCCGTGCTGGGTCATACAAAGTCCGAGCGCATTACCACGATGATCACCGATCTGGTGACCCACAGCAGTGATGGCCAGATCTGCTTTTCGCCTGAGGTCGATGCCGCCTATGAGGTGCTGAAGGACTTTATGTATGCCACGGTCTATGTGGACCGGGAGGCTAAGCGCGAGGAAAAAAAGGTGGACAAGCTCATCAGTGAGCTGTATGACCGCCTGAGCAACGAGCCCGCCCTGATGCCGAATTTTTACATGCAGATCGCCTACAACGAGGGGGTGGACCGCGCCGTGACCGACTATATCAGCGGCATGAGCGATGAGTTTGCCACCCGCCTGTTTGAAGAATTGTTCATACCGCAAAAGTGGCATGTTTTGTAAAGATAATAGATAATAGATAAAAGATAAGAAAAAATGTGGAGTTTTCTCCCTTTGGTCGAAAACGAAAATGGAGTAGAGGAATTTTGAGCGGTGCGCAGCGCCGCGGTTCACCAATTTTATTATCTATTATCTTTTATCTATTATCTAAAAAAATTGGGAAAGGAGGCCGGGCTCGTTGATCCCTCAGGAATACATACAGGAGGTCGTTCGCCGCAACGATATTGAAGAGGTCATCGGCCAGTATGTGCAGCTGCGCCGACGCGGACGCACCCTGAGCGGGCTGTGCCCCTTCCACAATGAAAAAACGCCGTCCTTCGTTGTCTATCCGGACACCCAGAGCTTTTACTGCTTTGGCTGCGGCGCAGCGGGGGATGTCATCAACTTTGTGCGCAAATACAATAACCTCGGGTATGTCGAGAGCGTCAAGCAGCTGGCGGCCCGCGCCGGAATGCCCCTGCCCGAGGAGGATGACCGTGAATCCCGCGCGCGCCAGCGCCTTTTGGAGATCAACCGCTGCGCTGCCCGCTATTTTTATGAGAATCTGAACGCTCAGACGCCGGAGGCTGCGCTGGCCCGGAAATACTGGAAGGAAAAGCGCGGCCTGTCCGATGCGGCCATCCGCCGGTTTGGGCTGGGCTATGCGCCGAATGAGGGCTTCGGCCTTGTCAACTACCTCAAGCGCCGCGGCTTTCAGGACGATGAGCTCGAGCATTCCGGCCTGATACGCCGCAGTGAGCGCGGCAACCTGTACACGATCTTTCGCCACCGCGTCATGGTGCCGATCATTGATGTGCGCGGCGCAATCATTGCGTTCGGCGGCCGCGTGCTGGATGATTCCAAGCCCAAGTACATCAACAGCCCCGAAACGATGGTCTACCACAAGTCCCACACACTTTTTGCGCTCAACATCGCCAAAAAGTCCAAGAGCAAGCGCTACATCCTCTGCGAGGGCTACATGGATGTCATTGCAATGCACGAGGCCGGCTTTGACACGGCGGTCTGTGCCTGCGGCACGGCGCTGACCGCTGAGCAGGCCAAGCTGCTGAGCGAGTACGCGGACGAGGTCGTTCTCAGCTACGACTCGGATGAGGCCGGCCAAAAGGCTACCGAGCGCAGTCTGGGCATCATGGCCAACACGCCGATGAAGGTCAGCGTGCTGAGTTATCAGGGGGCCAAGGACCCGGACGAATTTATCAAAAAGTACGGCCGCGAGCGGTTTGAGATGCTTTTAAACGGCACGGCTAACCCAACGGAGTTCCAGCTGAAAAAAGCGAAGGCCAAGTACGACCTGCGCAGTGATGACGGCCGGCTCAGCTATATCCGCGAGGCCATCGGTATCCTGACCGAGCGGGGCGTCAGCCCCACGGCGCGGGATGTCTACGCCGGGCGGCTGGCGGACGAGACCGGCGTGTCCAAGCAGGCCATCGTATCCCAGATGCAGGGTGCAGTCCAGACGGCGGCGCGCCGTGACCGCCGCAGACAGCAGCAGGAGCTGTCCAAGCAGGGAATCGCCGCTGACATCCGGGTGCCCTACACCAGCAGCGGGGAGTCTGCGCTGGGCGCAGCGGCAGCGGCCCGCCAGCTGGCGGCAGCCCTGATGCAGAACCCGGACGAGATTCCCTATGTGCGCCGCCGCCTTGATATGGCGACTGTGCTGGTGCCGGAGCTGCAGAGCGTTCTGCAGGCGATCTTTCAGTGTGCTGACAGCGGCCAGCCGCTGAACCTGACAACGCTGCAGCAGCTGCTGGACGACAAGGCGTTCCAGCAGATCGCGCTTGCAATGGCGCAGAACCACGATGCGCCGCTGCAGCATCAGGACATCGACATGTACCTTGACCGGCTGGAAAGCGCCAGACCGCTGGACGAGAAGGTCCGCCAGATGGACGACAGCCAGTTCTCCGACTTTTTTGCCAACATGGGCAAAAAGAAGGGTGCCAAGGCTGAAGAACCAGAAGAATAACGACATTCCGACAGATTTGTTGCAACAATATAAAAGCAAAAGGAGAACCTACTTATGGCAGAGAAGAAAGACTCGATCCGCACGCTGATTGACACCGGCCGCCGCATCGGCAAGCTGACCAGCAGTGAGATCAGCGATGCAATGGAGGAAAACGGCAACGTTCTGGATGTTGAGGCAATGGAAAAGCTCTATGAGGAGCTTGAGAGCAACGGCATCGAGATCGTGGACGACACCCCCGTGGAGGTCGATGATACGGTCTCCGGTGCAGATGACGGCGCCGATGATTATGAGGACGGCCTGACCGCCGACGGCATCACGATCGACGACCCCGTCAAGGTCTATCTGAAGGAGATTGGCCGCGTGCCGCTGCTCACCCCCGATGAGGAGACTGAGCTGGCTCTCAAGATTCAGGCGGGCGGCCCCGATGGTGAGAAGGCCAAGCAGCGCCTGAGCGAGGCAAACCTGCGTCTGGTCGTTTCCATCGCCAAGCGCTATGTCGGCCGCGGCATGCAGTTTCTGGATCTGATTCAGGAGGGCAATCTGGGTCTGATCAAGGCTGTCGAGAAGTTCGACCACACCAAGGGCTTCAAGTTCTCCACCTATGCGACATGGTGGATCCGTCAGGCCATTACCCGCGCCATCGCCGATCAGGCCCGCACCATCCGCATCCCCGTTCATATGGTCGAGACGATCAACAAGGTCAAGAAGGTCTCCAGCCAGCTGCTGCATGAGTACGGCCACGACCCCAGCGCCGAGGAGATCGCCGAGCGTCTGGAAATGCCGGTGGATAAGGTCCGCGAGATCATGCGCGTGGCGCAGGAGCCTGTCAGCCTCGAGACGCCCATCGGCGAGGAGGAGGACAGCCATCTGGGTGACTTCATCCCCGATGATGATGCCCCTGTACCCGCCGAGGCTGCCAGCCAGACCCTGCTGAAGGAGCAGCTGGCCGATGTGCTCAAGACGCTGACCCCGCGTGAGGAGAAGGTCCTGCGCCTGCGTTTCGGCCTTGAGGACGGCCGCCCTCGCACGCTGGAGGAGGTCGGCAAGGAGTTCAATGTCACCCGTGAGCGTATCCGCCAGATCGAAGCCAAGGCGCTGCGCAAGCTCCGCCACCCCAGCCGCAGCAAGAAGCTGCGCGACTTCTTGGATTGATGAATAAATGAAAATGTCCCCGCGCCGCTTGTTTAACAAGCGGCGCGGGGGTTTTGGTTTGTGGGGGATGGCCGTCGCACTGTAGGGGCGGATGCTCGCATCCGCCCGCGGAACGTTGCGGTTATCGAAGCTTGCTGAACTCGGCTTCTACCTGAGAAATAACAGAAATTTGCTCGTCGATTTGCTTTTGAATCTCATCCCGTTTCCATACAATAACTTTGTTGAGAAGGTCGATGCTGTCCTGTAATTCTTGAATTTGTGATTGGATGGCCTTCTTCTCTTTGCCTTTGAATAAGCCAAGGGCCTTCATCTCACTCGTCAGTGCCGCGATTTTTGCGTTTGCCTCCTCGACCTGTGAAATTTCGGGAATTGCGGCCTGCTCGTTTTGCAGCTTGGTTACCTCGGCCTCGGCGGATGTGCGGAGGCTTTCCAACAGCTGCTTTTGCTCGGTGTGTTCGGCCCAGTACTTTTCTCGCGCGGAAGTTTCGCAGATTTCGGCTTGCTTGATTTTTTCGGCGAGGGCTTCTTGGAAGGATTGGCCATAACTTATTTCGTTATTAAACTGGCAGTATGCGCACCATACATGCCCATTGTCTTTATATTTGGCACGATACGACTCGGATGGGTTGTTGACATCATAATCGCAAAGCTTTTCACACGCATTGATTTCTTCTTTCATAAGAACTGAACTCAAGCAGGGAATGTCCGTAAGTAAGTCTTTCCACTGCATCATCAGACGGTGGATGTCTGAGGTATAATCGATACCACCAATGGTGCCAACTGAATCGTGGACAATTTTGAGCAACGCGTTGATTTGCTCCTTTATGGTGCGATAAAGATTATCGGCAACCTCCGCTTTCATGGCATCGGGAACAAGTTCGACGGCTCTTTTTGCAGCTACAATAGCTTGGGAAATTTTCATGTCTTTCGGCGAAGCGCCGCAGCCGATGATTTTTGCTTTGATAATCCACGCCTCGTAACTGTTTATATCTGTTTCAAGGGCACGGTCGCAATAGTCAAGAGTTCCTTTGTAATCGCCGCTTTCCAACGCGGCGTTCGCCATGTCAAGAAAGTTGCGGACTTTATTCTGTTTGACAGTGGAATCATCAAGAGAAACCGTGCCTGTTACTTCGACGGTTCCCTCAATCATCATCTTCTTTGCTTCTTCCACGGAATACTTACACCCGCAGGTTTGGCAGACGAACACGCCGTCCTGCTTGATTAAATCGGTACTGCCGCACATTTCACAGGTTAGTTGTTTCATTGTATACTCCCTTATTAAACCAGATAGACACGCAACAAGTTTTTCGCGGCGACTTCGACACGGCGAACCTCGGGAAAGGACTCGAGGTAGGCGCGGCAGACATCACGCCCCTCGCTGCGGTCTGAATATCCATATTCACTTGGCCGAATCATGGCTTGTTTGTCGTGATTGCTATTGGCTTTTTTGTGTATCGCATTCCAAAGGCTTTCAATCTGTTCCTGCGTAGGCATTTTCATTTCCTTCCTTTATTTCAAAATTTTGCACTTCTTATTCCGCTCGTCCAGCAGGAGGGCAATCTCCGCGGCGGACTGCGTTTTGTCCGCGGTGGTTTTCAGCACGTTGACTTTATCCGCAATTTCCCGTTCAAGTGCCGCAAGCGTTTCATCGCTCATGGGGTCGCTGTAGCGCAGTTTCTCCGCCAGCGCCTGCAAAGCGGCTTTGGCATCGGGGTGGGGTTCAACTTCTGCCAGAAGTTCCACATCGGTTTGCAGGTTTTGCAGATACAATGTTTTCTGCTTGGCCTTTTCGCTAACCCTCTTTATGTGCCTGCGCCCGACCGTGGCGGTCAAAACAACAAGCAACACCGCGACGATAAGCACAAAAATCAGAACCGCAATCAAAATCGTTTTCATGTTCAGCCCTCCCGCTTTGCGCCGCACCGCGGGCAGAATTTCCCCGGGCGCGTAAACACAAAACCGCACTGCGTACAGGCTTTGGGCATGTCCTGCGGGGCACCGCATTCCTCGCAAAAAGCCGCACCGAGCGTCAGCGGTGCGCCGCACTGCTCGCAAAAGCGCGCGCCCTGCGGCACATCGGCAAGGCCTTTCAGCGCGTCGGTGACCGTTCCGCCGATCGCGCTGCCGACCCCAGCCATCATGCCAAGGCCGAGGCCCATGTTTGCGAACTGCCCGACGGCTTCGTTGCGGGCAGCATCCTGCGCCACATCGAAACTGCGTTCCTGCTGATAGGTGTAACCTTCCTGTCTGCGCTTCGTCGCCTGCGCCTGCGAGTCAATGACGACCTTCTGCGCCTCGGTCTGGGCGCGGATAACGTCGGTCTGCTGTTTCAGCTTCGCCTCGGCAATGTCGGCGTATTGGCGAAAATGCAGCTCCTTGAACTTTTCGTACTGCGGGTCGCCGTCGGGTTTTACAATGGCGGTGACGTTGAACCGCACCGGTTCCACGCCGTAGTCCAGAAAATCGGGGCGCAGGCGCTCGCGCAGTTCGGCGGAGAAGCGCTCGAGATTCTCGTCGATTTCAAAAATGTTGATGGCGTCCGCACGCATGACCTGCGCGATATAGGTCTTGACCTTTGTCATCAGTATGCCGCGGAAGTAGGCCGTCAGCCGCTCGCGGTCCAGTACGCGCTCTGTGCCGACGAGCTTTACCAACAGCTTGCGGGCATCATGCACGCGCAGGGCCACCTCGCCGTTGGCACCGATGGAGAGGGGAAAGCCGTAGGTTGGTTCGCGGTACTGCACGCGGCTGTCGGTGCCCCAGCGGATGGCCATCTGCTCCGTCTTGTTGATAAAGTAGACTTCACAGTGGAACGGTGTTTTGCCGTCGGTGGGCAGGCTTGTCACTGCGCGCAGAAGGGGAAGATTCTGCGTTTCCAGCGTGTGCCGCCCCGGGCCGAACAGGTCAAGCGCCTGCCCGTTTAGGAAAAAGACGGCTTCCTGCGATTCATGCACGATCAGCTGTGAGGAAGTGTTGAAATTCTCGCACGGGTGCTTCCACACAAACACAGTGTTGTCGCCCTCGTAGCGGAGAACGTCGACAAGTTTCATAGTTACACGTCCTTTCAACAAGGCTCTTTTAGAGACATTATAAGGCTCTTATAGCTGATTTTCAAGTGGCATAACAGATTTTATGCTATCATGGAAGGGAGCTGAAAGAGAACTATGTTTGACAGCAGGCAATTGGGTATGGCGCTGCGGGAAGCGCGGCTGGAAAAAAATTACACGCAGGAATATTTGGCGGAACTGCTGAACATCACACCGACCCACATGAAGCATATTGAAAGCGGACACAGAAAGCCCTCCATCGAAGTGTATTTTAAAATGGTGGAGGTGCTGGGTTTTTCTACAGACAGCTTTCTGTTGAAAGAGGCATCTGCCAAAACTGAAACCGCCCGGCGGGAGCTTGCCCTGCTGTTGATGCAGTGTGATTGCGACCAATTACGGGTGGTACAGGCCACCGCACAGGCTCTTTTAGATACTGCGCGGGAACGGCGTGAGATAGAGAAATAAGGAAAAGCACGGTACTGCCTTTTCGGCGGAGCCGTGCTTTTTTGCAAAGGAATGCGCTGCCGTTGCACTATTGTCAACACTTCCTTGAAATATGCTTGATTGTAAATGTTCTGTGACTGTGCTACACTTGCCCTTGTGCGAAATATAAAAACACGGAGGAAATAGGAGAATCATGGAACAAAAACAAAACAGAAGCTCATTTTCCGGCAAGATCGGCTTTGTGCTGTCGGCGGCCGGTGCGTCGGTGGGCTTGGGCAACATCTGGCGCTTTCCGTATCTGGCAGCCAAATACGGCGGCGGCATCTTCCTGCTGATCTACATCGTGCTGGCGCTGACCTTTGGCTACAGCATGATCATGGCCGAGACAGCGCTCGGCCGCATGACCGGCAAAAGCCCGGTCGGTGCGTATGCGTCGTTTGCGGGCAAGGGCCGCAAAAACGGCTTTCTCGGCTTTGGCGGCTGGATCAACGCCATCATTCCGGTGTTGATCGTGCCGTACTACTCGGTCATCGGCGGCTGGGTCATCAAATATCTGTTTGAGTACCTGCGCGGCAATGCGCAGGGGGTGGCTGCGGATGGCTACTTCAGCACCTTTATTGCGGACGGCGCTTCCGCAGAGATCTGCTTTTTGCTCTTTGCGATCTTCACGCTGGGCATCATCTTTGCGGGTGTGCGCAACGGCGTGGAGCGCGTTTCCAAGTTTATGATGCCGGTGCTGGTCGTGCTGTCGGTCGTGATTGCAGCCTACTCGGTAACGCGGCCCGGCGCGCTCGCCGGTGTGAAGTACTTTCTGGTGCCTAACCCGGCCAACTTCTCATGGATGACGGTCGTGGCGGCGATGGGCCAGATGTTCTACTCACTCTCGATCGCCATGGGCATCCTTGTGACCTTTGGCTCCTACATGAAAAAGGATGTTGCCATTGAGGAATCTACCCAGAATGTGGAGATCTTTGACACGGCCATCGCCATCATGGCAGGTCTGATGATCATTCCCGCGGTGTTTGCCTTCTCCGGTGGGGACCCGGATACGCTGCAGGCCGGCCCGGCCCTGATGTTCATCACGATCCCCAAGGTGTTTGCCAGCATGGGGTTGGGCACGGTGGTCGGCGTGCTGTTCTTCCTGCTGGTGTTGTTTGCGGCGGTTACCAGCTCGATTGCCCTGACTGAGAGCGCTGTCTCGACCTTTGAGGATGAGCTGGGCTGGAGCCGTAAGCGCTCCACGGTGCTGGTCGGCGTGATCATGGTCGCGCTCGGCACGCTGTCCAGCCTCGGCTACGGCCCGCTGGCCGGTGTGACGGTCATCGGTATGCAGTTCCTCGACTTCTTCGACTTCCTGACCAACTCGGTCATGATGCCGATCGCGGCTATCGCCACCTGCCTGCTGGTCTCCCGCGTGATCGGCGTGGAGCGCATCGAGGAGGAGGTTGAGCTGGACGGCCAGCCCTTCCGCCGCAAAAAGGTGTTCCGTTTCATGATCCGCTGGCTCTGCCCGATCTTCGCCGCCGTCATTCTGGCAAGCTCGGTTGCAAATGCCTTTGGGATTATCAAGATGTGAAAATAAAAAAGCCTTCCCCCACAGGGGAAGGCTTTTCTCGTTGTAGGGGTCAGCGTTCTCGATGCTCCGGGAGCGTTTCCGCAGCCGCTTACTTTTTCGCTGGGCTGTACCGCAAAACCTTCTCCGAAAAATGCTTCGTGAAAAACTGCACAAACGGTCCCAGCCCGAACGCGCAAATCAGCGTGCCCAATCCAATCAGCCCGCCCAGCAGGTAGGCAAGCAGGGCGCACAGCGCATCGGTAAACACGCGGCAGCCGAAGTAGGGGAGCGGCAGCCGGTCAGACATCATCAGCGAAAGTGCGTCATAGGGCGCAACGCCCAAATCCGCCGTCTGGTACAGGGAACACCCGAAGGCCACGACCAACACGCCGACAGCCACCCAGAACAGCTGGGCGGGCAGGGTGTCGGCAGAGCCGAAGGCCGCCGTCATCGCATTGCTCGTGAAGGTGACAATGAAGCCGATGCAAAAGCTGTTGATGATGGTGCCCAGCCCGATGTACCGCCGCCCCCAAATCAGCTGCGGCACAAACAAAAACAGGTTCATAAGCACATTCTCAATACTGAACGGCAGGCCGGCCAACTCAGCCAACCGCAGATTCAGTGCGCTGATGGAGTCATTGCCCAGATGGGAGAACTTGAAAACTGCAATGCCGATGCCGATGATGACGACACCCGCTATCATGCCCAGAATGCGCCGTGCGCTGATTTTCTGCTCCAAAATGCTCATGTCAAAACATCCAATCTTTATAGAATGAGAAATAGTACTATAACTATGTCGTAAAAAACACCTGCTTGTCAAGGGTAAACCTCTCTAAAAACTGTCGGGGATCCTTGTGAAAACTGCTGAAAGTGGGGGTGTATATCGGCTTTGCTGAATTTGTCAAGTGCGGGCGGACGGTGCAAAATCAGCAAAATGCTGAAATTTTGTTACACCCACCCGGGCGTTCGACTGAAGCGAAAAACTTCATAAAAAAGCTGAAAAACCCTTGACAGCAAGCCTTTTTCCCTGTATACTGGTACAGTATCACAAAAATGGAATAGAGCGCCCTAAAGAGATTTCACAAAAACAGTGAAATTGAAAAGTTTGTGAAAAATGACGAATATGCCTACCTTTCACAACGCTTTTTCGGGCGGCTTTCGCCAACTTTGTCAATCTATGGAATAGGAGTGGTCGCGTTTTATGGTTAAGGTCAAGCCCGTACAAAACGGCAGAACGACCCGCATGAGCTTTTCCCGCATCAACGAAGTGATTGGCATGCCCAATCTGATCGAGATCCAGAAAAACTCTTACAACTGGTTCCTGGAGGAGGGCCTGCACGAGGTCTTTCACGACATTGCCGCGATCGAGGACTACACCGGCAATCTGGTGCTGGAGTTTGTCGATTACCGGCTGGACAAGAACCCCAAGTATTCTATCAAGGAATGCAAAGAGCGGGATGCCACATATGCGGCACCCCTGTATGTCACGGCCCGCCTGCTGAACAAGCAGACCGGCGAAGTGCAGGAGCAGGAGATTTTCATGGGCGACTTCCCGCTCATGACCGATGCCGGCACCTTCATCTCCAACGGTGCAGAGCGCGCGATCGTCTCTCAGCTGGTCCGTTCTCCCGGCGTTTTCTACGGCTCCAGCAAGGACCGTACCGGCAAGGATCTGTTCACCGCCACCATGAACCCCAACCGCGGCGCATGGCTGGAGTATGAGACCGATTCCTCCGATGTGTACTATGTCCGCATCGATAAGAACCGCAAGCTGCCCGTCACCACGCTGCTGCGTGCGCTGGGCCTGTCCACCGATGACCAGATCAAGCAGTTCTTCGGCGATTCCGAGCCGAAGATCAACGCCTCCCTCGAGAAGGACATCACCCACAACACCGAGGAAGGCCTGCTCGAGGTCTACCGCAAGCTGCGCCCCGGCGAGCCGCCGACGGTCGAGAACTCCCGCGCACATCTGAACAACCTGTTCTTTGACCCGCGCCGTTACGATCTGGCCCGCTTCGGCCGCTACAAGATGAACAATAAGCTCAGCCTGACCCGCCGCATCGCTGGCTATAAGGCGGCTGAGGATATCATCGCCCCCCTGACCGGCGAGCTGCTGGCCGCCAAGGGCGAGAAGATCAATATGGCCAAGGCCGAGGAAATCGATGCCGCCGGTGTTACCCGCGTGGTCATTCTGGTCGAGCACAAGGGTGAGGAACCTCATCCCTTCATCGTCATCTCCAACGGCTGTGTCGATGCCCAGAACTTCTTCAGCTTCAATGTTGAGGAGGAGGCCGGCGTCAACGAGCGTGCCAACTTCGCCGAGATCCGCAAGATCCTCGACACCACCTCCGATGTGGAGGAGCAGAAGGAGCTGCTGCGCCAGAACCACGATGT
>ENA-UPTB01001958-UPTB01001958.1-human-gut-metagenome-genome-assembly--contig:-NODE-1958-length-15674-cov-12.740335_pt1 | contig 15674 bp, 18 predicted proteins | sample MGYA00250046_ERZ773369 | MGnify/ENA primary metagenome ERZ773369 (study PRJEB29103, sample SAMN06111938) | human gut metagenome | biome: human gut; feature: ankylosing spondylitis patient; material...
ATTCGTATTACTTATCGTGATCTATTGCGTCGACATCAATGACGAGTTAATTTTACCACTTCAAACTTATCCCCTGGATAATATTTATCAACGGCTTTAATAATATTTTCAGATGTACTGTCACCTGTAAAAAGAAGTTTTTTATTTTCAAACTCAACAACCATGATAATTGATGCTTTGTTTGAATCAGATAAATCTGGTTGATATTTATCTTGGACATCTATTATATTTCCTACATATTTATAACCCGCATGTTCAGTAACCTGATTGCTATGTTCTATCTTCGTTGCTACTTTTAACATTTCATTCTTTGTCGGACCAATTACTTTAATCCTTCCTCCACAAAACACATATTCTTTTCCTTCTAGAATAGGTGTTTCTATCGGAATATTTTTTTCCATAATTAAAGTAACTAGATTTGATACATTATTTACTGAATGTTCTTGCATATCAGAATATACTCGACTGCCGCTTCCGTTAATCCAGACTTTATCAATAATTTTTTTCCCTTTTTCCTGCAGATATTGAATACATCCCTTTATATGATCATCATCTATATGTGAAAAAACTAACAAATCAATTCTTTCTTTTTTGTTGTTGATTTCCTTTACAAGATTTCTAAAACCCTTTTTAAATGTTGAAGTACCTGCATCAATAACAATATTAACTGTTTTCTCAGACATACATCTTACCCATATACAATCTCCTTGATGTGCTTGCAATACTTTAATTTCTATCATCCTAATATCATTTCTCCAATTAATACGCTATATAGTCATTTTTCAGTATATATTTTTATTATACTCCAATTTTAGCTCCTTTTCATCCCTTTTTAATGCTGAAAAACACTGCCTTAGTTTGTTTCATATAGAATACTTAACTTCTATACACCATAAAGAGCTGACGTATATTGAAAACATTACTTCTCAAATATCCTCTTTCACATTCTTCTTTCGATATCCAGAAAGTCAGTTCCAACTCTTTGCTCCACAATTTATATTTTCTCATGATAAACCTCCATTCTTATTTGATTTTCTGCAACAAAAAAGGTGGCTATGGGTCATTCAAGAGCCATTGCCACCAGTGACGGTAAACTCTATTCAATTTTCATCTGCTCCTTCCTAATTCTATTTGTGTATAAAAAAAGCACTTCAGTACAACATCTGCCAAAGTGCCTTCGTCATTATAAATCTATTTTCATTATGTTATCCTTACAAAATTACTTCTTCAAAGCAGTTTTTGTTTCTGAAATACCATCCCTGTGTTTCTTTATTTGTTTTAACAATTCTTGCGCCTCATGTATATCTTCTAAACTATTTACCATTGTCAGTTTTCTATTTGGCATCTGTGGAAATTTTTCGGATAATTCTTCAAGTGATGCTTCACTGAATCTAATCATTTTATTCCTCCTAACTTTATTGCATATAATTCTGAAAAAAAGTTTTTATAAACCATATTCTGAACAGAATATTGAATATCATCAAAATATCTAGCTAATATACTAGCAACTGAATTCATCATGTATGCTATATTTTTATCCATAATACCAGTATATTGCTGCACTACATCATATACATCACAAGTGAGATAACCATAAAATTTTACCACGTTATTATATTGCCACACAATCGGAACCACTGTAGTACAAGTATATTGATTCTTATAATTAGGATTTTCATTATTGTAGCTATCATCATTTAATAAATTATTATTAATATATGATGAATTCCTCAAACAATGCAAAAAGTCTGTATTACCATATATTGTATATTCTCTCTTTCCTACCTCCCTATTTCCACCAACATAAGTTCCCTTATCTCTAAAAGTAGTCATAACCTTTACATCTTTAATTTCTTTTATATCAGTTACTATCCGATTTAACTGCTTTATTGCTATAGATACACCTAAATTAACATTTTTTGTTTTTAAATAGTTATCCAATGCTACCTTTAATTTCTGAGTACTTTCTCCCATAAATTCATTATAAACTTCTACAATGGCTTTAATGTACTCGCTATCATAGGTTCTCTTAATTTCTTCCAACTCATCATTATCAGTAACTTTTTTATTAAGATGTGCAAGTTTTTTTATCTTACTTACATATGAGTCATTTATTGCTTGCAACTTCAAAGAATAAAAGTTGTACTTATTTGTTATTTCCAAAAAAGTTGTAATCACTGTTTCATTCAGTTTTTTTAATCCATCTATATTATCAGATAATTGCTTTTTCTCGTTTATTAAATCCTCATTTTGCTTGTCCCTCTCTTCGATTTTCTCTTTGTATGCTACTTCTATTTTTTCTTTATCCCTTGCGTTATTGGCTTCTATCAACGTTATTTGCGATGAAAATTTTTTATATAGGAACCCCTCATATAACGAACACACAATAAGAAATATACTGTTTCCCACAATTACTGTTACAATAATATACCACTCCAACGTTAATGTTCCTGATTTGACTGATACCCATGAAAAATATAGACTTAATATTGTCATACACCAACTTAATATTTTAGGTATTTTCAATAAACCATTTTTTATTTTCATAAGTGCTTTATTTTTATCACTCATGGTATTTCTCCTTTACACCTTTTATGATATTACTCCGATAAAATGATATACTGATTCAATCCTATTTTCTTTCTCAAACCGTGAGTTTATTTTACAATAAATTTCATTTTTTTTCCACAACTATCTTTAGCAAGGCTGCAAGAAGAATTACTCGTCTCGCAGCCTGTTATTATTTCAATATCATATCAAGCATAAAAACCATGCTCTTCAATGCCTTTTTCCAAAATACAGTTGATCAGTTCCTCAAGTTCCACTTTGTTAATCTCGCTGACAACGATCAGCTTGGCAAGGGTATCCTTCGTAACGGATACCTCATAGCGTTCCTCATCTGCACGAAGCTCATGGACACAGATGCCAAGTCCTTCTGCAATCTTGCACATAACACCAAGCTCTGGCTCCTTAACCCCTGCCATAATGCCAAGGATTATTCTCTCCGGCACACCAGAAATTCTGGCAAGCTCTGCAATCCCGATTTCTTCCTCTTTCATTACATTTAATAACTTGTCTACTGTTGTAAACATATCCCTTTCCTCCCTACTCTGCTTTTCTTCCAAATAAAAATGTATCTTCTTTTTCCTTTTTTGGGGCAAATCTGCCCTTGACTTCCAAAAGCCTTTTTTCCATGATGGAAAACATGGCTTCCACCTGCTCTTGTGTGTACTCATAATTGGTGCGGTTGGAAAGGTTCTCAAGCCTGCCGATTGCATCAATGACTTTGTTCACACGATACTCCCCAAGACGAACAAACTTGTCCGCCTTGCTCTCATTGTCCTGTACTTTCTTTGTTTCTTCTGCTCCCATTTGTTACGTCCTCCTTTTATTTTTTCTTTCCTGTAAATTTCTTATTAGGAAACTCCATGACAAACTTAAACTGCACACCGGACTTTTCTTCTCCGTCCTTTGTGTAGTGGTATTCTTCCGTACCGCTCGGAATGATATAGACATCGTATTTCTTGCCCGCCTTGCTTGTAAGCCCCTTTAACAGTGTCTTCTTCCCGGCAAGCAGGCTTTCCACCTGTTCATCTGACAGGGCAACGCCCATAATCCGGCTTACATTCATGCCGCACTTATTCTTACAGAAAGCTCCGTATTTTCCCTTTACTACTTCTCCGCCGCAGTTCGGACATTTACCAAGTACCTTCTGCTCCTGTGCAAACATCTTTTTCTGCTCGTCACTGACTTCGTGGTAGGTGTGGATTAAGTCAGATACCATTGTTTCAATATCTGCCATAAAGTCCTCACGCTCCATCTCTCCCTTTGCAACAAGGGTAAGGGCATTTTCCCAATCAGCGGTAAGTTTCGGTGACTTTACCACATCGGGAAGCACCGTAATCAGCTTCATTCCATCCTCTGTCGGTATGATCTGCTTTTTCTCACGCTTCACGAAACCGTCCTTGACTAACTTCTCTATAATGTCTGCTCTGGTGGCAGGTGTACCGAGTCCTTTGCGCTCCACATCGTCAGTCATGTCCTCGTTTCCGGCTCGTTCCATTGCAGACAAAAGGGAATCTTCAGTGTAATGTTTTGGCGGCTGTGTGAAATGCTCGGAAACCTTTGTCTGCTCCACTGCAATCATCATGCCCTCATGAAGCTCCGGCAGCTTCTTTTCTTCCTCTGCATCCAATTTATCCTCTGCGGTTTTATAGGAATTTTTGAAGAAATCCTCAAATTCCTTCCATCCATTTTTCCACACTTCCTTGCCGGATACCTTAAATACAGTATTGTTGCAGGTAATCTCTGCCTTTGTGGAATTATAAATATGCTTCTCCCCGGTCGCACACAGCAGACGGTTAGCACACAGGGAAAGTATCTTCATCTCACTCTCCGGTATTGCTTTTAAATCCTGTTTGATGATCTCCATGGTCGGAATGATTGCATGGTGGTCTGTCACTTTCTTGCTGTTCAAAATCCTCTTTATATCCGGATTGAATATGATATCCTGCTCAAATAACAGGGAATTGAAAATCGCTTCGATCGCATTTTTTGCAGTACCTTCCATGTCATCGGAAAGATACTGGCTGTCTGTTCTTGGATAAGTCACTAACTTTTTCTCATAAAGGCTCTGCGTATATTCCAATGTCTGCTTGGCAGTAAAACCAAACAGACGGTTTGCATCCCTCTGGAGTGTTGTAAGGTCATAGAGCTTCGGCGGTGCTACCCACTTTTCTTCCTTTACCACGGAAGTGACAAGAGCCTGTCCGTTTTCACAGGCTCCTGCAATCCTCTCTGCTTCCGTTTTATCACTGATATGCTCTGATACCGCATCCAGACCATTCCCCATGATGTGAGCCATATAATAGGCTTCTTTCTTGAAATTCATGATTTTACTTTCACGATCCACCAGCATGGCAAGTGTCGGTGTCTGCACTCTGCCAACCTTCAATGCCTTACCGCCATATAATACCGTAAAAAGTCTTGTCCCATTGATACCCACAAGCCAGTCTGCTTCCTGCCTGCATAATGCTGAATGATACAAGTTATCATAGTCGCTGCCTGGGCGAAGATTATGGAAGCCGTCACGGATAGCACTTTCCTCCATGGAAGAAATCCATAACCGCTTCATCGGTTTTCTGCACCCTGCCATGTTGTAGGTCAGGCGAAAGATCAGCTCACCCTCCCTTCCGGCATCGGTAGCACATACAACGGCATCTACCCTGTCATCATGCATGAGCTTTTTCAAAATCTGATACTGTGCTTTTGTATCACTTTTCACTTCATGCTGCCATTCCTGCAGAATGATCGGAAGGCTCTCATAGCTCCATTTCTTCCATGCTTCCTCATAGCTTTCCGGCTGTGCCAGTTCTACCAGATGTCCCACACACCATGATACCAGATACTCATTGCCTTCCAAATATCCGTCCTTACGCTGTGTGGCACCAAGAACTGCCGCAATGCTCTGTGCCACACTCGGCTTTTCTGCAATAACAAGCTCCATCTCTATTCCTCCCCATTTTCTTCATCATTATTGTTGTTATCTTCATTGTCATATTCCGTATTGTCCTCTGATTCTGCATCGCTCACAGTATCATCTCCACCATTTAGGAAAGCTTCGTCGGAATCCTGCTCGGCTTCGTCCTCGTCCTCATAATCATAGTCCTCGTCAAGCTCGTCCTCATCTTCATCCTCATCAATAAAGTTTTCCTTTTTCTTCTTGGACTTCACAACATATACCACGCCGATCACAGCTACCGCAGCGATGCCCATTAAAATATATGTAAAGCCGGAACCGTCTGCTTTTGCGGTATCCTCTTTCGGCTCACTTGTATCTTCCGTGCTATCTTCGGTGCTGTCCTCAACACTTTCTGCTCCCTGTGTTTTATCTCCTGTGGTATCAGCATTATTGTTGGATAATGCGCTGTCTTTGGTAGGGATTGCAGATTCCAATGCCGCTGAATTTTTCGGAAGTGTCTCGCTGTTATCCGTTGTGGTATTCAGCAGGTCGTTTTCACTGACTTCTGTAAGGAAATACACCTTGTCATCTTCCCCATCACGATCAATCACAAGATAAAATACCTTTTCTGATGCAGTCTGGATTGTGTAAAATTCCTTGCCTTTTTCTGTGGTCTGGCTGTCACTGCTCTGGTCTGCATCCTTAGAAGTATCTCCCGTACTTGGAGATTGCTTTGCTGTTGCGGAACTGCTTGAAGTTGTTCCACTGCCTGTCTGGGAAACTGTATTTCCATTCACATCCGTTTTTGTATGTTCTGTGACCTGTGCGGTTGCAGAGCTAGGTTTGGTTGCCGACGCATCCACCGGGAGCTGCTGTGCCGGATCTTTTTCACTGCTGTCCTTATTCTCCGGATCGGTGTAATACGGATTGGCTGTTTTATAGATTTCAGAGGTATTTCCTGCATTATCCATGGCAGAAATCGTGAAATACTGATACCCTGCATCGAACTGTTGCAGACGGATATTCAAGGCTCCATTCGTATGCTCTGTAAACTCATAGCCATTGACATAGATTGCCTTGATACCGGAATCCGTATCATGTGCCTGAATGCTCAAAAGACCGTCGCTGACTGCCGCATTTAAGGTAGGATTGGTAAAATCAAAACACTTGATATAACGGTTTTTCTCGTAGGTCTTGCCCTTCTGGTCTGTGACCTGCACATAAATGGTGCTGTTCTCGGAAATCTCTATGTACATATCCTCGGTAATATCTGTCCAGCTTCCATTCTGTCCGACTTTCGCCTTTACTGTCTGAATGGTAAAATTGCCGGATACAATAGTATCCTCCACCTTGACTGTTACTTTCGTGGTATCGTTATGCCACCCAGAAGGTGTATTGATTGTAATTTTTACGCTCGGATTGATATAAGCACATTCCTTATAATCCTTTGCACACACCTCACAATCCTCATCCACCGCATACTGACTGCATTTTTCCTTGCAGGTGCATTTTGCGGAAGGCTGTGTTTCCTCGGTTGTGCCTTCTGTGGAATTTTCCGTTGTATTCTCTGTGGACTGCTCTGTGTGATTTTCTCCACTACTGGAACTGTCCTTGTTATCATTACCGGACGCTATGCTTTCTGCACTGCTTTCCTCTGCCGCACTTTCTGTTTTCTGCTCTGCTGTATCCTCCGCATGAACCTCCACAGTATTTGCCCTGTTTGCAAAAAATGCCCCAATCGGCATACAAAAAAGTATTGCCGACAGTATCAGGGACATTAGTGCCTTAACGGATAACTTCTTCATTTTCATTGGTCGAATCCTCCTTTTCCTGTTCCCGTTTCTGTAATAAATTTCTGACTTCATCCTCACTGAGCTTATTAAGCATCTGCAATCGCTCGGATGAGATTTTATATTTCCGTATGATCTTCATGGCTTCGGCATCCTCCGCCATCTGTTTCTGCTCTGCAAGGTCTTTTTCCTTTTCCTGTAGCTGTGCTATCTGCTCCCTGACCTTTTTAAGCTATGAATTGATTCGCTCTACTGACAAAAATAATTCCTCCCTTCGCTAATTCAATCTTCCAAAACCATAAAAATGGCTCTGCCAGTAAGAGGTATCGATTGAGGTGTACGGTTGCATCATCATAAGATTCCGGTGGTATCACATTGCCGGTTCCTCCTCCGGTGCCGCCCGGTGTTTCTCCATAAATGGTCTGCTCTCCTGCTTCAAAATAAAATAACGGGTTATAATACTCCCCGTTATACAAACACTCGATATGAAGGTGACTTCCAGTACTACTTCCCGTATTGCCACTTTTTCCAATGTTAGCACCCTTTTTAACGCTCTGCCCTGCGGACACATTCAGGCTGTCCATGTGGGCATATTTCGTGGTATATCCCTTGCTGTCCGTAATCACCACATAATTCCCATAATAGGAATCGTAAGCCGCTTCCATAACCATTCCGTCATGTGCTGCATGTACCATGGTTCCGGTCGGTACTGCTATATCAACACCCCTGTGAAGCTCCTCGTCTCCGGTGTTTGGATTTTTCCGGTAGCCATAATAACTGCTGATATAGTAATACCAGTAATAATCAACCGGAGAAGCAAAGACCTGTAAGCCGCCTTTTGTCTCCGTATAGGCTCCAAAAATTTCCGTCTGTTCGCTGTCCATGCGTCCGGCTACAATGCTCTCAAGCGGTGTGACCGTAAGTGTGACACGAAGAATTGTTACGGTATATTCTTCTTCCTCCTCATACTCGTATTCCTCGGTACGGGTAGTCCCGTCCGGATTTGTTACTATTCTGGTTCCGGTCTTTGTGACTGTCCTTGTCCGTGTTTCCTCTACTTCCTCGGTAGTGAGTGAATACATGGCATCAAATAATTCCTGAATCTCACTCTCTATTCCTGCGGCAGTAAATTCCGTATGGACTGCGGAAAGATAACTGATCAGTGTGTACGGATCATGCCCGATTGCACCAAGGTTATAATCGTATTCATCATATCCCGGATAATCAGTTTCAATCCGGTCAATCTTATTTTGCAGTTCCATTTCCTTTTCTGTAAAAGATAAATCTGCTGCATCAATCTCTGCCGGAAGGCTAAGATATGTGCTTGCCATTGTTGTTGTCACAGTTCCGGTAAACATGGAACCGCAGCTTGATAGTGCCGACATGATCATAATGAGCAGAAGTGCAAAAATACCCACTGTGATAATCAGTGTTTTATTTTTCGTGGCAATTTCCTGTAACTTCTTTGCAATCCCGGTTGCAGCATTGGCTGTCTTTGTAAATGTTTCCTTTGCAGTCTTGGCTTCTGCTCCTACCCGCCTTGCCTTGACATACTCACGCTTGATGCGCTGTTTCTGTAGCTGCCTTTGCAACTGCTTCTTTGGACTGTTGCCCTTTAGATGTGGATTTTCACTGATGAATTTCTCATACTCCAGCTTCATATCCGCTGTAACCTGTTTTTTGTGCAATCGCTCTAAGCGGTCACGCTTTCTCTGTGCCTTGCTCTTGCGGTGATACTTCATATAGTGGTAAATATCCTCGGCTCGCTGTTCCGTCTTGTGTGCGCCCTCCACAGCAGAATTATCCTTTTCTGTCTCTGCAATCTTACGATGCACAAAATACATATTTTCGGTCTGGAGCTTGTGAACCGCAGTTTTTCCCAGTCCATCCGGTTTAAATGGCTTCTCCACATCCACCGGAACCACAACATACTTTGCTTTTCCGGTCTGTTCATCAAAGACACGCTTCATCTCATACTGCCGCTTTGTCGGCATCTTGTCCTTTGCTTTCTGCAACTTTCGGCGGTTCTTTTCCGACTTATCAAAAGCCTTCTGTACTTTTTGGTCTGTAAATTCGTCCGCCTGCCCCTGCGAAAATGTGGCATCCTTTGTCTGGAAATCTCCATAATCGGACTGCTTTGTATTTTCTGACTTCGCACGCTCTCTGTGTGCGTGTTCTCTCTGCACACGCCCTTTGTGATATTTTCCTTTTTCCTCAGACCGTTGGTAGGTGTCCCTGACATGAACCTCATTTTCCATCGTGCTGTCAGAATCCCCCGGCTGTTCCTCCTGCATGAAACTGTTTTCCTTTAAGAATGCCTTTTCCGCATCGGCTTCTGACTTCTGGACATTGTGACCAGAAGTGTTCTGTTGCTGTTGCAACTGACGGTAATATTTCTTTTTATTGCCCGTTTTTCTCTCTGCTCCAGTTTCCGACTTTTGGACATTGTGACCAGAAGTTACATTTTTTGTATCACTGCCATGGTTCGCATCCCGTGGCAGATTGCTCACAGGCTTCTCATTGGCACGAAAATGATTTTCCGTAGGAAAGGTGTTATCCTGCCTGTGTTCTGTGTGTTTTGCTCCAGTCACTTCCTTATCCTTGGAAAATGTCTCTTTTTCAAATGCCTTTACTGCCTGCTTCTTCTGTCTTTTTTCTGCCATTTTATACTGCGTCCTCCTTCTGCACCGATTCCTCCGGCTTGGTATTCATAATTCTGTAAGTCTTGGTGTCTGTCGGATATTTGTCTACAAATGGAATTACCACATTGTCAAACAGTATCAGACCACTTCCCGGCTCGGAGTTGGTGACATAGGATAACTGCTTATCGGATAGTCCCAGTTTATCAGCGAGGATTGCCTGATCCTTGGCATTCTGATTGAGCAGATATACAAAATCGCTGTTACCCAAAATACCCTCAATCTCCTCAGAACGAAGAAAATCGCCAACATTCTGTGTCAGACCTGTCGGAATACCGCCCCATTTTCTGAAACGCTTCCAGATTTCCACAGAATAAATGGCAGTCTGTTTTTCCTTCAGAAGAAGGTGAAACTCATCACAGTAATAACGGGTTGCAATCTTTCGCTCCCTGTTCTGTGACACTCTGTTCCACACCGCATCCTGCACGATCAACATTCCCAGTTCCTTTAACTGATTTCCCAAATCTCTGATGTCAAAGCACATGATACGGTTGCAGCTGTCCACATTGGTATGGTGGTTGAAGTAATTCTGGGAACCATGCACATACAGCACAAGGCTGTTTGCGATACGCTCTGCCTTTGGATTTTTGTGTGCTAACAAGGCATCATACAAATCTTCCAAGCCCCGTTTGCAAGGGTGGGTGTGTTGCGGGTAGGGTAAGCTATACCCCCAGCCTTTTGTATGGTTTCGGTATCATTTCGGGTCGGTTTTTAACGCTCCTGTTCGTGCTTTTTCTGACGGCTCGGTGTGCCGTGTAGTATCTGCTCGGTGTTCCGCTTGGCGGTGGCAAGCTGCTCATGCTCGGCTTTGGCGGTGCGGTAGGTGTTGTAAGCTGCGTTTTTCTCGGAAATGAGGGCTTCAATCTCCGTATTCAGCTTGGAAATGGCAGGCAGCTTCTTTCCCGGTGCAAGCACCTTTAGCTGGCGCAGGGTGGCTTCATAGATGATGAAATCTGCTTCATTTGCCCGGTAGTAGGTTTCTGTCTTTTTGCCTTTCAGCTTCTTGTGTTCCTCAATAGTCGGGCGGGTTCGGCGGTAATCGCTGACAACCTTTCGCAGATTTTTCTTGTCGGCTATGGTCTGCTCAATGCCCCGCAGACTTTCCCTTGCTTCGGAAAGGGCTTTCCGGCTGCTCTCCACGGCTGCGTCCAGCTTGTCAAGGTCAAGCAATCCGTTCTCCATGAGAAAGTTGTGGGTAGCCGCCATCTGTTTGAGATTGTGCAGGGAAGCCCAGCGGTCATAGCCTACGCCCTTGCCCTCGGCTCGTTTCGTTTCCCGGTCAACCATGCGCTGTAAACCGTCCTGTTTCGGGGCGATTTTGGCGGATTTTTCCCTCTGCAAATGCCCCGTCATGCTACCGGGGTATTCGGGTATGGGTGTGGTCTGTTCGGCGGCTCTGTGGGCGTTCTGCTCCAAAAGGGCAAGGACGGCGGTACGGTCAAAATCATCCCCCAGCTTCCGGGCGGTAATGGGCTTGGTTCTGTCCGGCGTGAGATAGGACAGCCGCCCCCGGCTCTCCTTGACGGAGATTCCCGACTGCAAAAGCAAAGCTGAAAATTCGTCAAAGGTGCTTGCCCGGTCAAGGGTGTTGCGTATGGTCTGCCGCAGCTTCGCCTTGTCGGTTTCAAACTTGGTTTGCCGGGGCGTGATACCGTCCGCTATCATCGGGGCATTGGCTTTATCAAGGGCAAGCTGCCCTTTCTTCTGCGCCCAGTATTCACGCTCGGTCACTCGGTTCTTACTGCCATGCAAGAGGTCAATCTGATACAGATTTTCCCGGTGGCACATCTCCATGACTTCGGACTTGAAATATTCCATAGCTGCGTCTGTGCAGCGGTGCTTCATGCCGCATTTCGTGTCCGCTGGTCTGTCCATGTAGGGCAGAAGCGGGACAGCTTCAATTCCTCATGCGCCAGTCCCTCCATTTCCTCGTAAAGCTGCTGTATGGTTTTTCGGATATGGTAGCCCGCTGCACTGCGGCTGCGTCCGTACCGTCTGCCGATTTCATGCTGCGGCATACGCTTGAAAAAGGACAGATAGAGCATTTCCTGCTTCTGCGCTGGTAGACGGGAGAGGGCTTGTACCAGCAGCCCATTGCTTAGGATAACGGTATCGCCGCAAAGATGGACGATGTATTCCTCGTCCGGCTCCGGGGCTTTGAAATATTCATCTGTCGTGCCTAAAGGATAGTGCTTTTCATCTGTGATGTAGTCAAGGGATATTTCTCTTTTGTGTTTCCTGCTCCATGTCCGCAGCGCTGTGTAGCTGGCATTGCGGATAACAATTTTACAAAAAGCGTGGAATGTGTACTCGATATGCTCTTTGTATTCTTCTGTGCAAGTCATAGGAAATTCCCCCTTCCCTCCGCAAAGAGTTGTGGCTGGTTGATGGTTGCTTTTTGTGATGACAAAGGGCGGCAGCATTTTTTGCTGTCGCCCCTTGATTACCCATTTGCGAAACCGGGCGGGGCTGTCAACGGCGGGCTTTAGCCCGTTCATCTTGACCGTTGACTGCTCCGGTTGGGTTTGCTATTTGTGTTTTAATCACTTACCTAAAGAAATTATTTTTCTTTCCACGACTTTTCAAGAAAATCTGTTAATTCTGGGATTTCCATCTGTTTTAGACCAGTTATATTTCCATTTCTATCTCTTTCTGTAATAATGCCAATATCACCGTTTGCAGAGTGTACCTCAGTTCCTTCAAAAGTTCCATCGGTAGCCCGGTTATCAGCAAAATAGCAGACTGACTTACCATTAAAAAACAGCTGGTTTTCGTCAGAATTATAGGTTAAACCGTATTGCTCATACTGTTCTAAGTTATTAGCAGTTTCTTCGTAAATCTGTTTGTTGATTAGTTCATTAAATGCCTTTTGTTCTTCCGTAAGCCCTTTTTCATAGTCTTGGTCAGTGGTATCCCGAACATTTTCAGCTTTGCTTTTTTCAGGTTGAGTTGAAGAAAAAACAGCATATACGCCACCAACCATCAAAAGCATTACGGCAAGAGTGAGAATAGGAACAATTATTTTTTTCTGTTTCATCATAATATTAAATCCTTTCTTTTTGCAAGTTGATAAGTATAGTATAGTGTTTTCCTCCTTTCACCCATAAGAGCAGCACCATCACAGAATGTTACACATGATTTGCAGTTTTTTAAGCTCTAAAGTATAAAGAGTAGCTACCTCACACAAAGATAGCTACCCTCAAATTTTATGCAGCTTTACTCGAAAATATCTTTTGGTGCAGTAGGTAATAAATCGCCTTTCTTCCAAATAAGCTCACAATTATTAGGTGTACCATAATATACAGCAATGTAGTCCTTTTTTTCATGGTTAAACCCATAATTCATTATTTCGGTTTCTCCATCGGATAATTCTTCTTTGATAACCGTTCTTAATACAGAAATATACAAGTTTCTATTTTCGTCTGTGTAAGTCTTAATTGTTCCTCCACAGTATCCGTCAAGTAGTTCTAATCTAAAAGTAATCTGTTCATCGGTCAGTGAATATGCCGAGATTGAAATTTGCTCTGGGCTTACCATGCTATTTTGTCTTATAAACAAGGCATAATATGTTCCAAATATCGCTGTAAGGACGATAGTCGTTATTACAATTCCTATGATAAATGACCTTAATAGTGAACGTTTCCATGAATGTGCCATCTTCCCCATGACACTGCTTTGTATGCTTTCAGCATTTTCCTTTGTATCAACCACACATTCTGTTTTTAGCTTCTGAAAAATATTGGAACACTTTTCACATTCCTGCAAATGCTCCTCAATCATTTTTCTGCTGTCTGCTGAACAAACTTCATCATAATACAGCGGCAACATATCTTGAATGATGTCGCATGAAATTTTACTCATAACTTTCCTCCTTTACTTGTTCAATGATTTTTAATTTAGCTCTATGAAAGGTTACTCTTGCCCAACTTTCTGTTTTACCAAAAAGTTTTGCTATATCCTGATAACTTAATTCTCCTAACACCCGTAAAGAAAAGACTTCCTTATATGGCTCTGGTAAATTGTGTAGCAGTTTATGTATTCCAAACGCCTGCTCTCTTTGTCCTAACAAAATCTCTATGGAATTAGTATCAACTATTTCATTCTCTACAGAATTAAGGTCGATATTTCTTTTCCTGTGCTTCTCATACAAGAAAAATGAATGCTTCGCAATTTGGCACAGCCAAGTCGTTATTTTACAGTCACCTCGAAAGTTCTCATAGCTTTTCATAGCCTTAAAAAAAGTATCTTGCGCTAATTCTTCTGCAAGTTCTTCATCGTGGCAAAGAGCTAACAGATATTTATATACATCTTCAAAATATAAGGTATATATGTCACTAAAATTAGGGGTATTCAATTATGCACACCTCCTTTCAGCAATAAGAGTAGGCAAGTAACATTTTGTTACAAAAAATATTTGAAGATAACATCAACAAAATATATTATAGCGTGACCGTGTTTGATTTTCAATTTCTGTAAATGCAGAAACATGGAGTGTTCCCCAAATTATACGGAATAGCAGGGGTACTGTCATATCTAATTTATTGTTGCTTCTTTACCAACCATGAGCATTTGCACCAGGATTATCGTTTCCATATCCTTCGAGAAGATTGATAACTCCCCACACGCCTACACCTGCTCCGATTGCAGTTACTACTGTTTTAAGTCCTGTTACTGATGTTGTAAAAAAGCCCATTTGTTTGTCTCCTTTTTCTTGAAAAATAAAATAAAAAAGGGAGCTGTTCTGATTTGTGATTTTTCAGAAAAACTCCCATAACAATAGTTCTAATATTTAGTTGTAAAGTCACTTCTGGACATTGTGACCAGAAGTTACTCAGCAATTTCTCCGACATCGCATACCTCATCGACCACATCATTCTGCTTGAACCGCAGCTTGTTAAGGTTTTTAACGTATTTTTCAATGTCAAATTCATTCTTTTTGTCATAATCGGATAACAGCGGGTACTGCTTATGCTTCGTTATATCAAACTTATCTGAGAAAAATGGTCTCACACCTCTAAGCTGCATGATACATTTGCTGCCATCCATGACCGCAATCTCGTCCTGACTCATCAGTTCCTTTCCGGTCTTTTGATAATTCAGACCGTAGGACTGGCTCGTACCTCTCGTATCCGAGGTATTGTAAAGGTCAATCGTTTCTTTTCCAAGGATTTCTGCCAGATCTTTCAGAGTATCTTTCTCTTTTCCTCCCAAAAACAGGGTTGTGTCACAGTTTCCTTCAATGGTCGATGCGTTGTCCTTATACAGAGCCTTGAGCTGTGACTTTGACTGCAAAATAATAGAAGCTGATATTTCCCGGCTACGGATAGTAGCAATCAGCTTCTCAAACTGTGGAATCTGCCCGATGTTCGCAAACTCGTCCAGTAAGCACCTGACGTGAATCGGCAGTCTCCCGTTATATACATCATCTGCCTTGTCACAGAGCAGATTGAATAACTGCGAATACATGATACTTACAATGAAATTGAATGTTGCATCGGTATCCGAGATAATGACAAACAATGCTGTCTTTTTTTCTCCCAGAGTATCAAGCTCCAGTTCATCATAAGAAGTCAGGTCACGCAGCTCCTTAATATCAAATGGTGCCAGCCTCGCACCACAGCTAATCAGAATTGATTTTGCTGTCTTTCCAGAGACGAAAAGTCAAGGACTTTTTCATCAAATTCAAAAAGAAGTCACATTTTGCGGACTTCTTCACGGAGCATA
>ENA-UPTB01001963-UPTB01001963.1-human-gut-metagenome-genome-assembly--contig:-NODE-1963-length-15613-cov-53.434604_pt1 | contig 15613 bp, 14 predicted proteins | sample MGYA00250046_ERZ773369 | MGnify/ENA primary metagenome ERZ773369 (study PRJEB29103, sample SAMN06111938) | human gut metagenome | biome: human gut; feature: ankylosing spondylitis patient; material...
GTCATACTATCAAAGAACTCTTTGGCTGGCAACGTAAAGCTGCTTAGCCATTATCTCAAATTTTAACGAACTATTGTGATAAAATGGTCGCATAATATTATTATAACGACTTACAATTTCACCTTTTATATGTTGATTTTCAACCAGTATGATAAGACAGCCACCAATTATCATAGTGGTCAATATCGTAATAGCTAAAGAAGAATGACCCTCTGTTACCGTTTGAGAAAAGTAGGATGTTAGTATTTGCATGTTCCTATTTCATTCTATTCCTTGCCAACCACCAAAACGATTCTATCAAATTCTCGTTATATACCAACTGATACTTCCAGCGGTTATGCCACCATCTACAACTCTTGTCTATAGCATACTTCAGCTTCTTGCCTATAGTATCTATGCCCGTGGTAGTCATTGGCAGTACATCTTTCTTCTCGAATATATCAGAAAGGATGCGCTTGGCTAGAGTAGTGTCCGATTGATATGTATACTGTTTGTCGTCAGAAGCAAAGCAAACAGCATCAATACCAAGATATTCCACACAAATAGTGGCAATGGCATTAAAAAACCGTAGCATACGTTCTTCCTTATACACTTTGAATACTAAAGCCCAATCAATCTTGGAATGATACCTATGGAAGAACGTACCGACATCAAGCACATGCCTAAGTGTTATCTCGTTCGAAGCAAAGTGTTCACCTGTATGGCGCAACAAAAACAAGGCATTGAATGTAGGCGAAGGAAGCAGCACGTTGTCTATCGGGCTCGGCAAACACTCCTTCTTATCCAATACCGACATCAGAATTTGCTCAAACCTGATGTTACTCTTATGCGACACATCATCAATAAACTTGGCATGATTCTCAACCTCCACACCACCATAATTAAATGTGGAGTGTTTGTGGTATTCGCGGTGTACCTTAATGTCAAGCTCCTTCTCTATCAAAGCATCAGCCTCATCCTTCTTGCCAAACAGATACACATCAATGTCTCCCGTAGGTCGATGCTCGGGCTTCGGATAACACAGACTGCATCCATACCCTTTAAGCAGCAGCATCCTTATCCCCTGCTGCTTATAGAAGTCAGCCAACTCACCAATCCGCTCCCAATGCCTCACATACATCCTCTCCATCATCGTCGACAGCCCAATCCATTGCAGCAACATCGGCTTAGGAGGGCGCGTCTCAGATGGCAAAAGCCCGATGGCATCAAGCAAAATAGCGGAAACTCCCTGGTGGAGAGCGAGAGGATATAGAGTTTGCCAGTTGGGGGAGTCTGGCAATATAGTATCAGATATTGCAGAATCTAAGCCACTGCCTATACGCACAAGCTTCAATAATGTTTGATTATTTTTCATTGATATCATTTCGTTTTTCACTCTTCATTTAAACAGCTATTGGCTTCTTCGTCCTTCACTTCTCACTCTTCACCTCCATATAGAACTCAATCTGGCACTTCTGCACAAACCCTTTTTCGAATCTTGAGGCTATCATTGGTCTGGCATTCTTCTTCATCGCCTCGCGAGCATCATTATCAGTCAGCATACGCAGCATTGCGTTGTATAGAGAATCGACATTCTTCGACGGAACAATCAAGCCATTCTTCTCGTTCTCGATAATCTCACGGCTACCATTGATATCTGTCACAATCGAAGGCAACCCCATAGCTCCAGCTTCAAGCACAGTATTAGGGAAACCTTCACGGTATGACGGCATCACAAAGCAGTCGGCATTAACATACATCTGCAGCAAGTCGTCGCCATATTTAGGGCCGCAAGCCTCAATGCCCTCATTTGTATCAATAAGCTTGCGTGTGGCATCACTCACTGGGTCGAGATTATGCTCATAGTTGCCCACAAGCACAAGACGTGTATTCTTATGCACGTCGTGCAGTCTGACAAAAGCCTCCACCAATTCGTTGATGCCTTTATCTCCAACAATACGACCGACAAACACGAATGTAAACACCCCAGCATCCTTCTTGACAAAGAATCTATCAGGAGAGAATCGCTCCATATCCACGCCCATAACGTTGCCATATCCCAATACCTTCATAGGCTTCTTCGTAATGCCCCCATTCTTTAGGTCATTAAGCACCCCTTGTCCTTCAGGAATCACATGCGTAGCACAGGCGCAGGTAAGCCAATCCGTCATCATCAAAATGCGTCGTTTCAATCCCGTAGCAGTAGGCCACACAAGTCCTGTAAACGTATGAATACGCACAGGCACCCGTGTTAGCCATGCAGCCACCATACATACCATTCCAGCCTTAGGAGTCATAGAATGCACCACCTGAGGCTTTTCTTTCATAAAAACACGAATCATCTTAATGAGCGACTTCAAGTCATTTACCACAGAGATATGTCTCTCCATCGGCACCTCCACACAATGGAATCCATCCTTATCCCTAAGCTCATCAAGTTCCGGTCCAGGCGACGTTATAGCCACCATGTCATACCCCATCGCCCGCATCTTTATCATCACCTCACGACAGAAACCTAAGGATTGAGATACAGTGACAGAGCGAATTATCTTGTTTTTGTTGCGAGTCATAATCTTAGAATTATCTGTAGATACTTTTTAACAGTATCCATGCATTATACTACGTATATATTTCAGTTTATTTTCAATCTCTTCAGTCGGGGTAAATGCCCCATGAACAAACTTTTCGAAGAAAGTATAGCTATCAAAAATTGAACATATATCCGTTGCGATGCTCTTTGCTTCATATTCCTCTTCGGCAGGATCGTCCGTCTTTATTAGGTATGGCTGAATAAAATCACAGAAAGTAGCATAATCGGACTCTGTGTTCTGATATTGGATTATCAATTCATCACACATAAGATTGGTATCAATACCAACATATTCATCACCTTCTCTGTAATAATTTTGAACATAACAACCCGATTTAAGGAATCTATTAAAAGGAGTTCCTTTTGGGGATATTTCACTTGGTGATGGCTTACCGTTTATCTTTATGTATTTCGCTAACGACTTTCCTGCAAGCATTTCAAGTTGTTTCCTTTCAAATAAATCCAATGCAATATCATCAGGTTCGTAATCATCTGGGTATGCATTATAAAAGGAAGCTAATAGATGATTTATCTTCTCGAGAAACTTTCCTTTGCTAATGGAATATTCAAACAAAGATATTAGTTGTTTTCGCAATTCATCCACGTCAACTCCGCCTCGTATCCAGTATCTATCCGATATTATCTGTTCAATGCCTTTGTCACTCAATTGGGGAATGAACTCTAACAACGCGCAGATATAATTGCGTATGACCTTAATATCTTTATATTTATGCATATAGTAGCTTCTAAAATGCTCATATAGCGAATCAAATGAGTCCTTCCTACACCTCCATACATTAACGCCATCTCGAACCACATCTAAATCGTCTGCTATCATAAGCATCTCAAATTCTGTGGCTCCAATTGAATTGTTTGGCAAACGATAACAGAAATAATTAGCATAGCTAAGTTGCGAACGCACTTCACGCGAAGTCAGTTGAGTTTCATTATTACTATAGAACAATTTCCTCAGAAGTTTGTCACTCGGAGTATTGTCTTTACCCTCATAAACTAACAACCTCGATTTTGACAATCCTCCTTTATTTAGTTTCAGCAAAGTCATCGGTTTATACATCAATGTGCGATGAATATCAGGATATGCAAAGTGTAAAAGCTCAATCCCGACAAAATCCTTTACTACAAAATCTTTAGTATGAGCAAGAATCGATTTTAGATTCAAGGCAAAGACATTAGCAAATCGTCGTGCCTGTCTAAAATTAGGGATAAAATCGGTGAATGACAATCCATCAACATTCAACAATTGCATAACCAATTGTTGAAGTCTTGCAGCCTGCCTTTCGTTAAGTGAAGCTATACGAACAGTCTCATCCATGAACACATCAAGCAATGTCTCATCCTCAAACTTCGGTAAAGATACCTCCAAATGAAATATCTTCTGAATATATTCTTCTGCCCGTTTAATGTACTTCGATTCGTTTAATACATTGCAGATATAATCACGGTCATAGGCAACGACAAACACAACATTACGGAAGTTTGCTGTAATTCGGATAAGCCTTAGCACCTCAAACAATTCATTCCCCTCTAATCGGTCAAGATCATCAATAAAAATGGCAAAGGGCTTGGAACCATCTATAGTTATTGCTTCTTCTATTTTATCCTTAAGCGATTCAAGCGTTTCTTCCTTTTTACTCAAAGGAAGTATCTTGGCAAGAAAAGTAATAGCAGGATGAATATCTGCATCAAGAACTATATCTTGGTATTTTTGAATTGCTTCATGCAACGACTCTTCATTATTCTCTGTTTGTTCACGCATCAAAGCAAAAAACTGTGAGATAATCTGCTCCTTATCAGTACATGTCCAAGGATTAAAGGTTACCACTCGATAATCAGCATTCATTTGCTTCTGCATACTCTTAAGAAATGAAGTCTTACCACTACCCCAATTCCCAGATATACCGATTGCCAATGATTCTTTCATCAAACGATAATGTGGCATAAGCGCCAACAAATCACTTACATAATTATCCCATCCTATTTGTCTTGGTTCGCTATATACACCATCCATACAATACCCTTTTCTGTCATCTACATTAGAGATATTAGCATTTTCTGCATTGAGCAATTTTCTTGCTATTGCTATTACATCAATGATTAATACAGCCATCAATGATATAATTAGAAACGCCCCATAATCTATGTCTATTAGAAACACTTTGGGGAATATCCAAAAAGTGTTTTTAGAAAGGTACAGAATGGCAAAAATACAACCTATACATCCCAGCACACTGCCATTACTCTGAAATACTTTCTTTCCTATAATAAAGAAGAGCGACGCTAATGTTAGGGTAAATAGGAAGTTGAACAAGTCGTTTGTAATACATGCTTTGTATACATAGTCAAACAACTCACCTACCCACATTTTGCTAATATAGGTCTCAATATCGCTTCTCAAAGCATATAAGCCAGAAAGAAATAAAGTAGCAAGTAATAAATAATAAAGCTTGTTTATACAAGTTTTATTCATTTTTATGTTAGCCCTCAATTTAGGGCATAGCCCTTTGTATAGACTCTTTTGCAAGTACCTATATATTGAGATGTAAAAATTCACTTATTTATTAACTATTTTCATACTTTTTCTCGCCATGGCATAGTTTAAGCAAACTATCTTTGCTCATGACATTATCGAAAATGTGCCACATATTCGCTGCTGTACATAATTTAATGTTTAAATTCAGCAGCGAAGTAACTTGTTTCTAATTCTACATTTGGAGCTACAGATGAAACAATACGATTAAATAAGGTTCATCAACAGAAGAAAACGAAAGTCCATATATGCATAACTTATTGACTTCATTCAATTTTTCCAATATACTTTTATTCTTCTTTATTATCTCATCTGTTGGTTTTGCCGCATTCATAATCAGTGAAGCCACCTCGTTTTTAGTATTCTCAGTTATTTCATCATCAACGGCTTCTTCATTGGAATCGTCTTTATCTACTAGCCGAGTAAGCTATTTAAAAGTTAAAACTTTCCCAAATCTCTCATGTAATTTATATATTCACCTTCCAATGTTTTATTCTTGTAATCTGCATAAACGTTCTTCCATTGCGCTGCACAATTATTACACTTCACTAGATATTCACACTTGAATTCCTCAGTCTCTACGTTTGCAAATAAGTTATGCAAACCTTCAAGCGTATCATCTACAATATATCCAGTATTCATATGTGCAACCTTATCACCAACCAATGTACCCTTTGACGTAATTATTGGAGTTGATAAGAATAATGACTCGTATGATTTGTTAGGAGAAGCATAAACGTGGTTTGAGCTATAAGGATAGTACAAAGCCACAATAAAGTCGCTATTGTTCATTATCTTCAATGCTTCTGAGTATTGCACTTTCCCATGATAATGAACACGTTCACATTTAGTTGCAGCATTCTGAATCATGCTATCCAAATCATCCCCAACCCCAGCGATGTCCAATACAAAGCGTTCGTCTTGTAATACCATGTTTACAAGATTTTCTAAACCTCGGATTTCTTTTTGGAACACACCTACATACGAAAGATATATTTTTTCACGCTTTAAACCTTCCACAGGTTTAAGTGAGGTGTTAAAAGTAGGAACATTCTCAATCTCCATAAAACATTTTAGAGAATTCTTATTAACGCCTATCTGCTCTAATCGCTTCTCAGCAGGCAGGATCAAACAATCTACTTTAGGAGCAATCTTACGTTCCAATTTTATAACTTGCGAATCGTAGATATCAAACACTATTTTCTTTCCAAGTAGTTTAAATGGTAAAGAAAACAACGCATTTTCCATATTGCAAGCATGGATAACCTTATACTTATGAAAATTCTTTATCAAGTAATACCACGTAAAGAAGAACCAACGAATGGCAGGAATCAGTTTTTTCCCCTGAGCATACGGACAATAAACCTTCAACTGATGTTCATTCTCATCGACATACTTAGTGTTAAGCATACGATCCCATCCTATCACAAAATAAGGTGTGCCTGTTTCCTTGCACGCCTGAACATATTTATTCAGGCGTACATCGTAATCAACTGTAGATCTATTTATGTAACAAATCATATTTAAGCTCCATAACGTTCTACATTCTCATCATTCAAAATTCGCACGATTCTATCGCATGCTTTACCGTCACCATAAGGATTAACAGCCTTGCTCATTTTTTCATAAGCGGTTGCATCATCAAGCAAGGTACTAACCTCATTCATAATCTTATCATAGTCGGTACCTACAAGATGAACTGTGCCACTTGCCAAAGCTTCAGGACGTTCTGTTGTATCGCGCATTACAAGTACTGGCTTACCAAGTCCTGGTGCTTCCTCTTGAATACCACCAGAGTCTGTGAGAACAATAGTAGATTTCTCCATCAAATACACAAACTCAAGATACTGCAATGGTTCAATGAAGAAGAAGTTAGGACGAGTCAAGTCTTCACCAAATACCTCATGTATAGGCTTGCGTACATTCGGATTGAGGTGCATAGGATAAACAAAATCAACTTCTGGATATTTCTCTGAAAGATCCTTCATTGCTGTTACCATACGAATAAAACCATCACCAAAGTTTTCACGACGATGTCCTGTAATAAGAACAAGTTTTTTGCTATCTTTCAGTCTATTGACATCATAACCTGCCTTTGCAAGAATCTCTTCCTGCTCTTTTGACAGGGCTGAATCGTTTTTGAGCTTATCCACAACCATATGAAGCGCATCAATCACAGTGTTACCTGTCACATAAATATTACCGTGAGCCTTCTCTTCCATAAGATTCTTCTCAGAGAGAGGAGTTGGAGAGAAATTATACGTTGCAATACGACCTGTAATCTGACGATTCATCTCTTCTGGCCATGGGCTATATATATTATGTGTACGAAGACCTGCTTCTACATGTCCTACTGGAATCTGTGCATAGAATGCAGCAAGGGCAGCAGCAGTAGAAGTAGTTGTATCACCATGAACAAGTACCACATCAGGTTTACATTCCTTAAACACATCACGAAGACCTGTAAGTACTCGTGCTGTTACATCTGTTAAGTCTTGACCTTGTTTCATGATGTTCAAGTCAAAGTCTGGCTTCACATCAAAGATAGTCAAGACTTGGTCAAGCATTTCACGATGCTGGCCTGTCACGCATACTACTGTTTTAAATTCATCTGTGTGTTTCTGAAACTCCTTAACCAGTGGGCACATCTTAATTGCCTCTGGACGCGTTCCAAATACTAACATTATTGTTTTCATATTAGTCTGTTTTTATTACTATCTATTACTTTCTATATTTCAACACACGTGCTGGATTACCCCCCCCTACTGCAAAATCAGGTAGATCCTTGGTTACAACACTCCCAGCTCCTATAATACAGCCATTACCGATCTTAACACCAGGTAGTATGGTTACCCTCGCACCAATCCAGACATCATTTCCAATCGTAACAGGTTTAAAGTCTTGCAATCCTTGTTCTCTCATAGGAATGTCTGTACGTGCAAAAGCATGATTGCGAGTGTATATATAACATTCTGGTCCCATCATTACATTATCACCAATAGTCGTTCCTCTACCTATTATGGAGTTGGCTCCAATACCAGAATTATTTCCTATTACTAAGGTTGGAGATATAGTTGCGTTCTTATTGATATAAAGTCCATGACTTTTAGAGCCTGTAAAACCCTTGACAAGCAAACGCCTGATAAAAGTTGAGCCAAGCGTTATTCTACCGTCATTATCAGGAAGATAACGCCCGATTAACTGATAAACAACGTAACATATGCTTTTTAGTATCATAATGTATAAACCTTTAAATATTGATTAGCACAATTTTTGATGTCATATTTTTCAAAGTTCTTCAATGCGTTTTCTTTCATACTAACACGTTCCTTATCAGTCATATTAAGAAACTTATTTACAGTTATGAAATATTCAGACTCTGAAGAATCTTTTGAAAGCAATCCGTTTTTTCCAGATTCAATAACATTCACTATACCTCCAACTGGAGAACATATAGGAATACATCCTACAGACAAGGCTTCAAGTAACGTCACAGGAAGACCTTCCCACAACGATGGTAGGCAGAATGCATCGGCATGCGACATAAGGTCTGCAATATCATTTCTTTCTCCAAGGTAGACAATCCTATCAGAAAAATAAGGCTCAATAGATTTATATATTGCTTTTTCCTCTGGACTTCCCGCAATCACCAAAACAACATCGTTTCCTTTTGTAATAAGTTGGTTAAAGACTTTACATAAAACCAATTGATTCTTAGGTTCGCTGATTCTACCTGCATGAATAAAGACTCTTGTATTCTTTGTTCTTCTTAATCCGTCAATCACGTTATTTGATGTTGTATCTACTTTACTCTTTGCAATACCATTAAAAATTAGATGACTTTGACAATGGTAGAGGTCTTCAAAAGACTGCTGTGAGGCTTCAGAGATAGTTACTGGCCACATCCACCTATGAGTAAACATATACTTTTTAAGTTTAAAAAGCCTCCAATCCCATGTTTGATTTTCTTTACGTGCATCCGAATGTATAGTATATACAAACCTAACCTTTGAATGCAGCAAAGCAATGGCAAGAAAATAGTATTGAAAACAACCATGTATATGCACAACATCATAATGTCCTTGTGAGATGACTCTATATATTTTCCATATTTCTTTAATGGAAAATCCAAAATTCTTCTTACCTATAGTTATTTTCTTTACCTTATTATCTAATTTACGATAGAAAACATCGTCGTCTGTAGGTTGAAATATTGTGCAAAGCGTAACATCATGCGACTTTGACATTTCATTTACAAGGTTACAAACAATAGCTTCTATACCGCCTGAAACCATCTTGGTATGTATGTGGAGTATTTTCATCTATAAAACTTATAGTTATTTAAATCGGGATTAGACTGTATTCCTACAAAACAGAAAAAAGTAGAGAGTACTATCAGAAGTAACAATGGCCATTTCTCTCTTATACCATTTTTTGTAATCCCCCCGATGTGTGAATATATAATAACCAGTAAAAAGGAATAAATAAGAAATATTCTAGAAACATTTGAATCCATTCCGATTCCTATATTAGAAGACAAAACGCCTAATACAAATAATATGCACAACTTGGGATTTTTTATTGTATATAGCAATTTATACTGTAAAAAAACAAGCAACAACCTATACACATAGCCTAATAGAGAAACTTCCAAATTTCGACTCAAAACAGTACTATAACTATTGTATTCTTTAGGAATAAAAGACCGCATAATTGAATCAACTGGTATTATATTAAATAACAACAATGGAGAAAATAAAACCATCATTATTCCTAATGTCTGCTTTTTAATATCCAAATACCTTAAAATCGGATATAATAAAACACAAAATACAGAAGAATAATGAAAGCCATAAGCCAATGCTATACCAACAAAAAATAGTAAACTTTTTTTTGTACTACAACTATTTATAAATGGAACAAAATATGCTATTATTGAGACAGCAGCTATTTGTCTTGAAATGTTCATTCCCATAACAAAAATGTTACCTAAGAAAAAGAACAATACAAAATATTTGATCTCTATTTTATACTTCCAAACACATAAGCCAGAAAAGAAATAGGTAACCAAAGATGTTACACATATAATTCCTCTATCATCCAAAATGCCGGAAACCATTAGAGTTGAAATAAAATTAACTATATAATCTGATTGTCTGTGATCATCTGAATATATCAAATAATTTATAGTATCAGTACCTACTGTTGAATCCCTGTAAAAAGTCATAATGAACATTAGAGCAAACGCCATCCATGACAGAAGTTTCCCTATTTTGCGAGGTAAAACAAAAGAGATTATGGACATCAAAAAAACAATGTAATAAAGTATCATAACAATTTATTATTATGCCATGTAATTTTATAAAAGTTGCGCTAGCAAAAGTTTTACAAAGTATTTCAGTTTTCTAGAATTAGGTATAAATGGATTACTAAAAGTCTTCCAATTTATTTCTTGAAACATTTCAAGCCATTCCTTAGAGTATTTCTTTTTCCTTGCCAAATCGCCTGCCAATTCTTTTTGGAGGAATTTTAGATATCCAAGTTCATTGGCATACTCATGCTCCAATCCTTTCTTTTTAAAAATAGAAAATACTATTTTAGCATTTTCTGCTGAATCTTTCCAATGTTTATAACGTGAACTTTCAGACTGTACCTTAGTAATAGAATTAGGATTATAGAAATAATTATACAATGCTTTATTTACAACAGCAATTCGTTGAGCACTAAGAACCAATTGTGTAGTAAGCACCATATCCTCACCCATTGCCAAAGTAGGATATACTATATCATTGTCATATAAAGACCTCTTGCACATCTTGTTCCAAACACTCCATGATTCATGCATGGTAAGAATGCTTGACAAGAGCTTTGTTTTATTAGTTTGTTGATGATAACACTCATTGAAAATTCGCATGCCATCAGTTACTTTATATCCACACATAACGATATCTGCATCATTGTGCTTCGCCTCCTCATACATCAAGCGATACATATCTGTATCAACCCAATCGTCGGAATCGCAATGAATGACGTAGTCGCCAGTACTGAATTGTATCCCATGTTTACGAACAGCGGCCAGGCCGCTGTTCGTAAACATCCTCTCAATTCGCACCACCTTTCGTTCCCCCGCGAAGCGGGGTCGATATTCTTCGATTATACGCTCCAATATATCTATAGATTTGTCAGGTGAGCAGTCGTCAACAAAGATATACTCAATATCATCAAGAGTCTGTTCAAACAGACTACGAGCACAACGTTCAATATATTTCTCTACACCATAAACGGGTATTATTACACTTACTTTCGGCATATCTGATTATTGTTGCATTATTTACGTGACTACTTGATAAATAAGCGACGAAGTCTTTTTATCACTCTTTTCCTAAGAGGAGTAGGAACAAACAACTTACAATTATATTTTTCCATAAACTCTTCAGGACTAAGAGCATTTAATTCGTTATAAACAAAATCTCTTTCCTTAGGACGAATATCAGGGTGTATCAAATTATGATTATCTATGATAGCATCTTCATATGTCTTTTCTTCAAAATAAAGTTGATTCTTTATTTTGTCAAACATAGTCTTTCCTTTTTCTGTATTTGTCATTACCATGGACACTCCCATTGATACCTTCCCTTCAAATGGTGTCTTTCCTGACAATATTCCCCAAAAATCACAAATAGTGCAATCTCCTTGGCGATGCTCGCCTGTAAAATGACAATTATAGCAAGACTCTCTATGAATCCATCCCTTTAGATATGCACAAATATAACTGTGTTGCTCGCGAGGTATATCCCAAGATTTTCCATCTTTAGGTTTTACTGAATTCGTGAAATACACAGAATTATTTTGGTTGCGGAAATAATAATTCTCATATTCTTGTTTATCTGAAACTCCTATAGCTTTCAGATACGATTTAAAAAGTTGAGGAGAAGGAACACCATGACAAACCAAATCTACAGTAAAAAGATTCTGGTACTCTTTTCCAAGAAACGAACGCAAGCCTGCAACCTGGCAAGGTGTTCCAAGGAAAAACACCTGTTTGTCTTCCAACAGAAGTTTTCTAATATCTTTATATATCAGCCCAGGCTCACTTTGTACATACTTAGAGCCTCTAAGCTGTTTTAAATCTTCCTTGCAAGTAGACGTTTTTATTTCTAGATTCAAGTTCTCGTCAAAGGCAGACGCACATACAACACCATTTTCTAATTGGTAGAAATAATTGGCAAAGGCAGAAAACAATCCCCCAGATGCGCTCTTTTGATGTTGCTCCTTATTTAGATTATATGCTGCATATATCTTTTTATGCGTTTCCTCAAATTGTGGTATGTTAATAACAGGGCACTTCTTTGTGCAGAGATTACAATCAATACATTTACTCTCGTTCACAACAGGAATAAGAAAACCCTCTTTGTCCTCTTGCATGGTTATTGCGCCATGTGCACAACTATTATAACATGCTGCACATCCAGTGCAATTTTCTCTATTTGGCAGGTTTTGTTGCATTTTCTAAAGCCGAAGTTAAATATTTTATTGAATGTTCTCTATAAGCATTAAGCTTCTCAGATATTTGTTTCCAATTCTGAATTTCGAATGTTGAAGGAGAAGGAAGAGGATCGTCGACATGGATAAATCGATTTTCTGCTCCAATTAACTTTAACAGACTTTCCTGTCGTTCATCTTTTACCCCCTTGGGGAATAAAGAATAAAAATCCTTTTGGAAATTAACAGAGAAAGCAGCCCCATGGAATGAAGAAGAAATTATAAAAGAAGCATTTTTAAACAGATTTATTATTTCTCTTGGTCCATAACTTCTGAAAGACTTGTATTTAAAATTAAGCCAATAACGTCCTGTTTCATCCAATATCACAACCTTCTTATTCAAATGCTTTTGTATATGTTTGATAAGTTTTGTAGCATATGGATAAGGGTTGGCCGTGTACGTTAATATATAACAGAGAATATAATCACCTTTAATTATCGGTTCATCATCAAAAAACTTTCCCCACTCTTCACCTGACAGCAATAAAGTTGGGTCGCACGTACATTGGGATTCTTTTCCACAAATATCCTTTACCATAGCAACACCCGATTGCTCGCGTAACGAAATACTACTATATTGACCGAGTAAAGGACGCATGTGCTCTTTCTCTTTTTCCGTCAGTGACGTTGTTCCAAAACTTGCAGAAAATGCGACTTTAGGAACGTCGTTAACAAAATCAAGAAAGTAAGTGTTGTCCCTACACATATAACGTGGATTCCACACTTGATCACTACCAGTTAAATATATATCAAACTTTGGTGGATTCTCATGTAGCGATTCTATCGTTGAATAGAGTGGAGTTTCTATCAATAGTTTTTCCCTTTCCTTTTGAAATAGCGCTTGTTTCTTCTGAGCATTTTCCTTCATACATGTGCGAGCATACAACGCTAACTTTACCCGCATCGCAAAAGTCTGTTTGCATATTGCATATGGAGATTTCTTCTTATACTCAGAAAGATGGTATTCATTGGGATACTTATAGTTTATAATAGAAACTTTATATCCAAGTCTTTCAACAATAGTTTGAGTGGCAAAAGCTTGGAGCAATGAGCCAAAATTGTTTATCGCATGTATAGTTGCAATTCCTACTGTTTTCATTGTTTTATTCCTACTTTGTTTAATACTTTAATTGCCACATTTTTTATAATAAAACGCTCTGCCTTATTCATTCCTACTACAAGTATAACAACACCTGATATTATCCAAGAACTCACAACGGTTAAAACCAACCGTATGAAACCATTTATAGTAATGAAATTATAAACTGAATTACTTAGAACATAAGACAGCGCAACCACTATTAATGCAATTCCTAAAACCTTCGTCATAAAGTCCTTTACAGGGAAAGATATATAACGATTAAGCATGAAAAGTCTTATAAGCAAACTTGCGAATGAGATAACAATTGCTATTTCTATTGTCATTTCTGGCTTAGCCCCAAGTTTCAATGCTATATAAGAAACAGGTAAATTCATTATAAGCAATCCTCCTACAATAATCTGGTACCACTTAACCTTGCCAACGGCTAACAAGCAGGTGATAACTGGCGATGAGAGTGCTTCTATCATCATAAGGATAAATGTCAGTCGAATGAACGAAACGGTATGCTCTGGCACATTTACCAACCATAACTGAAGAATATATTCAATATCTATAAAAAGGGGCAAGGCCAAAAAGAAATATAAAAACATCGAGAACTTAGCACCTCTTTGCACTAGCTTAAACAGATTATCAAAATCTCTCTGAGCATAATATTTAGTGATTTGCGGATTCATTGCAACCTGAAAGTTTGTTATGAATCCTTGCACAGCACCTGTTACTTGAGTCGTTACGCCCCGTGCTGCATTGACCACTGTTCCAAAAAATATATTTATCAGGATATTAACACCTTGTTCCTTTGATACATAAGACAATGCGCCAATTGTATTCCAACCAAAAAACGATAACATTTGTGACATTTTTTCTTTATCATACTTGTATTTATTATGAGTACATTCTTCAAAATGTCGCTTACAATATACGGTATAACATATCCTCATAATGACAGCAACAACCATCAGCAAGACAGAATATGCAATCAATTTATCTACGGATGTTGGCAACTGTAACAACAAAACAGCAATGCCCAATTTAGAAAAAATATCTATTAAACTGATTCCTGCAAATACAGACATTTTCTCGTGGGCAATTAGAGCCGCATTATAACTTACACTAATAATCGTTATAAACAACGATATTACAGCAACTTGAAATACCCATATTGCAGCAGTCAATCTTCCATCGGGGATTGTTAAATGATTAAACAATAGCCACATTCCTATTACCTCTATAGCTACAAGCGTTATTAGGGCTATTAACCATAAAATGATTTGTGATGCAACAAAAGTTCTTCTCAATTCATTTATATTACCTTGTCCTATAGCATACGACATAAATCGCTGGGCTGCTGTTGACATAGTACCACTCATAAAGGAGAACATTGTTACAACTCCTCCTACTACATTATATATACCATAATCACTAATACCTAAAGCATTAAGAATAACTCTTGAAGTATATAGTTGCACAACAAGGGACAGCAACATTCTCATATAGAGATACAGCGTATTCTTCGCTATTCGTTTATTGTTTTCCGATGTTTGATTTGTCATTAAATATGTTTCGTTGTTAGTACTCAATTTAGGGCATAGCCCTTCATATAGGCACTTTTGCAAGTGCCTATATATTGAGATGTTAAAAATTTACTTGCTTACCAACTATTTCATACATTGTGCTCGATAATTTTAGAGAAAGCTTGCTTTGCTCATGACTTATCGAAATAGCGCCAAATCTTCACTGCTGTATTCACTGCTGTACATAACTCAATGTTTTAAAGTATAAGTAGGTGTTCAAAATTATTTTATACAATCAGTAGGTGTCATTTTCACATTGAAAGCACATTCTCGAGGCACAT
>ENA-UPTB01001968-UPTB01001968.1-human-gut-metagenome-genome-assembly--contig:-NODE-1968-length-15583-cov-15.926674_pt1 | contig 15583 bp, 13 predicted proteins | sample MGYA00250046_ERZ773369 | MGnify/ENA primary metagenome ERZ773369 (study PRJEB29103, sample SAMN06111938) | human gut metagenome | biome: human gut; feature: ankylosing spondylitis patient; material...
TTCACAACAATAAAGGTACTAAAAATTATTGAGATTACCAACTTTTACAAAGACTTTCTTATCCCGAACTCAGGTTAATAGCAATATAAACAAATTATGGACTCTTTAAATTATAAATACATTCATGCCAGTAAACAAAAACGCATTATTGCGTTACAAGATAATAGACAGATGCCTACGAAACAGATACAGAAGATGGACGATAGAGGACCTGGTTGATGAAATATCTGAAGCGCTGTATGATATGGAGGGTATCCGCAAAGGCATCTCTTTGAGAACTGTTCAGAACGATATTCAGATTATGCGTTCTGACAAGCTCGGATACAATGCGCCCATTGAGGTATATGATCAGAAGTACTACAAGTACGCTGATCCGAACTACTCTATTACAGAGTTGCCCCTGACAGCTGAGGACTTCAATCTTATTACTAAAGCTGTGAAAATGTTGGAAACGACAGAGGACAAACCAGAGTTTCAGCAAATGGGTAGAATACTCACACGGGTTAAGAAAAGGCTGACGGCAATTCTTAACTATGGATAATGGAAAGACTCCAGTTCCTTTTATCGGCAACTGGAGTCTTTATTTGTTGAGTGAGGAATCGGATTCGAACCGATGAATGACGGTTTTGCAGACCGTCCCCTTAAACCGCTCGGGCATCCTCACGTAATAGGGAGTTTGACAGGTTTCGAACCTGCGACCACCAGAGCCACAACCTGGCGCTCTACCTACTGAGCTACAAACTCCATGTAGTTGCGGGAGCAGGATTCGAACCTGCGTCCGGTTTTTGGCCGGCCCAGCTTATGAGACTGGTGAGCTGGGCCACTACTCTATCCCGCGATTTTGCAGAAGCAGAAGGGTTCGAACCTCCGACCTTCGGTTTTGGAGACCGACATTCTACCAACTGAACTATGCTCCCATCGTTGAGGTGGAGGGACTCGAACCCACGAAGCCGAATGGCGGCAGATTTACAGTCTGCTCTCGTTGCCGCTGGAGAACACCTCAATATATTTGTGGAACCTCGTGGAGTCGAACCACGTTCTCAGGATTTTCAGTCCTGCGCATACACCAAGTCTGCCAAAGTTCCATCAGAGGAGGCTAAGGGATTCGAACCCTTGGAGCGTTTCACCGCCCTCTGGTTTTCAAGACCAGTGCAATAGACCAACTCTGCCAAACCTCCAATTTGCGGAAGCAGAAGGATTCGAACCTTCGGAGCCTTGCAGCTCGGCACGTTAGCAGTGTGCTGGTTTCGACCGCTCACCCATACTTCCATTGGATTTCGGGTGCAAAGGTACAATGCCACTCTGCAGCCTTTCTGCGTAACAAGAAAAAGTTACAAAAAATGATTATTTTTCGCTAATGATTATTGACAAATTAGCTTTTCCCATAAGTACAAAGCATAAATGCCCAAATGAATTACTGATAACAAGTAGTCATTCGGACATTCTTATGTAAATCTTGGAAAAATGTATAAAAAGAGGCAAAAACACCTTGGAAAAGTGTAATCGCATCATTTAAATCCCAACGTTGCACGTCGATAGTTGTACGAAAGCCAGTAGCTGCGTTTTAATGGGTCTGACAGGAAGGAACGGTTGATCAATTCTTTGGCCAACGGATGTTCCTTAGCAAAGAAATCCAATTCCCGTTTCACCAATCTTACAGTCATACCAATGCGATGACCAAACTCCTCGAAGTCCTTACGGCCAACAGTTCTGGTATCGGATAGTTGCATGCCTTCTTTGAACAATCCTTTATCAAGAGCGAACATGCGTGGCATGCTTAAATGTAGACTGGTATTGATGAGGTCGTAGGCAGGGGTGAGGTGGTATTCTCCGTCACCTCGGTTGATTAGTGAGAAATTTTTCAGATGCGCGTCATCGTTGAGGGTAAGATAGTTGAAGACAACGATGCGGAAGAACTTTAGGATTTCAACGGGAGCAGCCTTGACGTATTTGCGGATGATGTCGGCACACTCCTCGTAGCTCAAATTACTATATTTGTAATCGCTGCCACCATTGGCATTGGTAAGTCCTGCCAGCGAGGCGAAATCTTCCTGACTGTACTTCTGTCCATCTGGTCCGACATCGAAACGTCGGCAAAGATAGGCTGCTTCACCATCTTGGAAGAAACAAATGCCATTAGCGGCAGTCTCAATGTGATAGACTTGAGAAGCCAACTGCATCGTCAGATGTTCATTGGCTGGACAATACTTGCGGTCAAGCAAAGCATAGGATGAAGGAGCCGGTTTCAAGATGTATGTTCCACGTTCACCTTCGACTGGCTTTACCAAATGTCCCTCACTATCCAGCACCAAACTCGCCTTGGGCTGAACGCCAGAAAGCGAGATTCGTCCTACATTCTTCAGATAGGCTTCATTGTCGGCACTGTCATTGTTGGGGCTGTCAAAATCCAACACATGAAAAACCTCCTTCCCGTCAAACAATAGTTTTCGGGCTACAGGAGAATAGGTGGTAAAGCCTTCCTGCAAGGTGGAAGGGCAAACATTGACCTCTATCATATTCACATCGGTTTAATGGTTACGGCTCCGATGGTATCGTGCCCTGCTGTTGCAAGCATGATACCAAAATCATCGTTTTCATCGATATGATGCAACATGGATTGCACCTGGCGATTGGAGCCTTCAGACAACATGTTATAAAAATAAGGAAAGAGATGGTTGGAACGGTAAGGCTCTTTTCTTACGGGCATTGCCAAGCAAACTGGCTCGCCGTGGTAGTCCTTACCATAAGTGAACACATATTCCCTGGCATCCGTCTCTTGCAATATGCCAGCCTCCATGTCATGAACATAAACCTTACACTGTCTCATAGTCAAGTTGCTTGATGTTAATGTCTATTTGCAGACCCAAAGTATCGAGTATTGTGAGCAAGGTGGCGAGCTGAGGATTACCCTCGCCTCGTTCAATCGCTACAACGGTATTAACAGCTACACTCGCCAGGTCAGCCAATGTTTGTTGGTTGATACCCAATTTTTTCCGCCTTTCCTTGATGACATTCCCTATTTCCTGCTGTGTCATAATCTCAATATATTGCGATTTCGGTGCAAAGATAAGCAATTCTTTTCAAACAAAGACGCAAATTCTCAATAAAATGCGATTTTGGGTATAATTTACTATGAATTGCCATAAAAACATGTAAAAATCACAACGAATTGCGATTTTTATTGTTGTCCCATCATCTTCTTTAGCATTTCCTTCATCTGTTCAGGAGTAAGACTATCAATGTCGATAGGTTCTTCTTCCTTTTTGATGTTAAGCAACTTACTATTGTTACGGAATCGGATTTCAAGAGGATACATGTCCTGATAGCCGCTGGTGACATCGTTACCTTGCGAGTGCCCCATACTTTCAGAGATGTACAACTCCTCTACGCCAGCTAGTTTCAGATTTGTGGCAAAGGAATGACGCGCCCATGTTCCAGACACCGCCTTGTCCCATCCAAGTACTTCTTTGCATATACGGTTCATGCGGTCTTTGATGTTGGAGTTTTCCTGTACCGTCAGTTTCCTTCGCAAGGTTTCATCTGTGGCTCCATTGAAGATTTGTGGAAAAACATATGCGTCCTTCTCTGGCTTGGCTCCAATCTCATTAAGGATCACTTTGAGTGGTTCTATGATAGGAACGATAACCACCGACATGCTGTTGCTTCGTGCCGATGTTTTCTTCCGCATAAACTCAAAAGCACGACCACCTTCTGCAAAGTAAGTACGGTTGTAGGTCAAACGTCCTGCATCGGCAAGATTGAATCCATTGCACAGATATTGTGCCAGGAATAGGCCCAAAGAATCATGGGCACGTTTCTTATAAGCTGGATCCCAACCTTCGGGATAGCGCTTCTCAACGAAGACTTTATATAGTTCCGTCATTTCATCAACGCTAAGGTATGATTGTTGGCGACGTTTACCTCGTGGAATTGAGATGAGCGTGTTGTCCTTGTTGGAGAAGGGGTATTTGTCCTCGGTCAAAAAACCTTGGCGAATACATTCATTCCAAACAACACGGCAGGTCCGAAGATACATACCACGGGTGGCATCAGCAATCTTTCCGACGACCTTGCCGTTTTCAACCACACCATTTTTCATTACATCATTCCACTTGTCAATTACGTTTTTGCCGACCATGAAGCCCTTCACATTACCAACGTATTTAAGGAAGGAGTTGAGTGCCCACTGGTAGTTCTCTGCTGTTCCCACTCTGTCTTCTGCTTTCATCCTGGCAATAATACTCTCCCAAACACCTACAAAAGATGTGGCTTTATCATATTCGATTTCCGCACCTGTCAGATAAGTACGGATAAGGTCGAGTGTTAAAGTCTGCTTCTTGCTCAGTTTCTCCAGTTTTTCCCTGTAGCATTCTAGCATCTTTAGCCATTCGACATGAACAGGCATGAGCGAACTTTTCGCTCCTTTCACGCTACATACGTCATTGAAGTACTTTTCGCTTTGATAGTCCATATCCTTTAGCTTGTAGTAATACCGTTTAGCTGCTATCTGAAAACAGATGGCCAAAGGGTATACATCCGTACTCTTATTGGTACGTTTGTCTAGAACTAAAGTAAGTGAACAGTTGTCCACTTTTCCGCACTTGATAGATGTCTTTTCAGCCTTCATAACTATGGTCTGTGCTTCGCTCGTGGGAATCTTGCGAACAATTTGCGAACAAAATGCGAACAAAATCGCCCATTAATTGAGGTTTATTAAAATTTCACTTTTGCGCTGCAAAGTCACAAAATAATTGTTAGACAACAACTTACAAAGCCAAGAAAAATTTTATAAAACTCTAAAAAATTTTATTTTAACAGACTCATAATCTGGAGGTCCCAGGTTCAATCCCTGGCTGGTCCACATTGAAAATCAAGCACTTGCGAGTTTCTCGCAAGTGCTTTTTTCATGTCTGCGTAAACAAATGGCGTGAGTCGGCGATTTTGGCTCAAATAATCTTATAGAGTTTCATAGAGTATTTTATTCATTCATTATCATACAGGAAACCTTTATTTCTGCATAAGAATTGGGGCTCGGTAGATCAAAATAGACGCATAAACACCAAAAACATCACTTAAATATTATATTCCCGTAAAAAAATTGCGGAAATTAAAAACTTTATTGTATCTTTGTCCCAGAAACCTAAAAGAATAAGGTTATGCTCATCAAATTTGCCGTAAAAAACTTCCGTGGTTTTGCCGAAAGAATAGAATGGGACTTATCACATCCCAGCAATTACTCTTTCAACACATACGCCGTTAAAGATGGAGTAATTAAGAATGGTATTATCTATGGACCAAATGGTTCTGGTAAGACAAACTTCAGTGTAGCACTATTCGATATAGTTAATCATCTTACACAGAAATCTAAGAAACCAGACTACTATCAGAACTTTGTCTATGGAGGTGATTCTAATTTGAACGTAGATTTTGAGTATACGTTTAAATTTGACGATCAAACAATTGAATACAAATACTCCAAGAATGTTTTTGGTGCACTTGTCAAAGAAGCGCTGATTGTAGATGCTACTGTCATCTTTAAGAGAAGAATAGGTGCATTAGAGTTGAATGAGCAACAATTCCCTATTAACAAGGACGCAAAACGTAACCTGCAAATTAATGCCAACAGCATTTCTATAGTGAATTATTTGCTGACTTCATATCCTCTTGCCCATGACCATTATTTGATACAAATGCGAAATTTCGTCGATTCAATGTTATGGTTCAGATGTCTGAAGGTTAATGAATACATGGGATTTGACAATGTTGCTACAATCCTTGATGAATACATCATCAAAAACAGATTAGTAAAGGACTTTGCAGATTTCCTTAAGAAGATTAGTGGGCAAAAGTTTGAGTTTGTTCAGTCAAGGACAACAGACAAAATTCTGTTCTGCAAAATAGGGAATGGAGTTATTGCTTTTGACTTGATAGCTTCAACGGGTACACAGTCGTTGAAGTTGCTATACTTCTGGCTAAAAAAGATGAACGAAGCATCCTTTGTCTTTATCGATGAATTCGATGCTTTCTATCATTTCAAGTTGGCTTTTGAGGTATGTAAGCAATTGTTCAATCTTAATTGTCAGGTCTTCACGTCATCTCACAATACCTATTTGATGACGAACGATCTTTTGCGTCCGGACAGCAACTTCATCTTGCAGAACAATAAGATTAAGCCATTGCACGCTTGCACAGAGAAGGAACTGCGATTCGGGCATAATATTGAGAAACTATTCCGCGCTGGAGCATTTGAAGTATGATACTGTTTGTGTTTGAAGGCAAAGACGATAAGACTTATTTCGAGTCTTTCAAACGGCTTTTCTTCCCAGAGAAGCTTGATACCTTCGTGTGCACGTACAATAGTAATATATACTCACTCTATACCAAGCTCATGGAGCATGATGCTCTCAATGGAGCATTTGAAGTGGATACAGTATCCGTGCTTAAGGAAATCCTACTTGAAAAGGGTGACGAAACCTTGAAAGACATTAGAGAGGACGAGGTATCTGAAATATACTTATTCTTCGACTATGATTTCCAAGAAAATGCCAGGACTCTCGAAGAGAACAACAAGAGGCTTTCAGAAAAGCTGGAGTTCTTTACAGATGAAACAGCGAATGGTAAGTTGTATATCAATTACCCGATGGTTGAGTCGCTCCGCTATACCAAAGAGTTACCTGACAACGACTATTGGACATACACCGTGACACGTCAACAATGCCAGGAAGTAAGATTCAAACACCAAGTTCATGAATTCTCTTTCTATGGAGGAAACTTGGAATATATCATTCTCACCATCAAACCAGCTGATGACGAGACAAAAGTACAAGAGAAAATTGACAATGCAAAGACGAACTGGAAACATCTTGTTGATATGAATGTCAGTAAGGCACATTTTATCTGTAACGACAAAAATGAAGTCCCTAATGAATCCGATAGTCAGCAGGCAGTCTTTAGCAATCAACTCTCCAAATATGTCAAGACGAAAGAATGTAAAGTTGCTATACTTAATGCATTCCCCATTTTCCTCTTTGACTACTTTGGAAGAAAAATAATTAACGGAATCAAACTACCATAACTATGGCAAAGAAAGTAATAAAAGAAAAGGCAATAGAGGAAGCGTTATGGGAATCAGCCAATAAACTTCGTGGCTCTGTTGAACCATCTGAGTATAAGCACGTTGTACTTAGTCTAATATTCCTAAAATATGCACACGACCGCTTTACGGAGAGGCGCAATGAACTGGTAGCTGAAGGCAAAGAGGCTTTTGCAGATAATCCCGTGTTCTATAATGCCAAGAACGTCTTTTATCTGGAGCCTGAAAGCCGTTGGGATTTTCTGATTGAGAACGCTAAGCAGAATGATATTGCCATCAAGATAGATAAAGCGCTGGCTAAGGTAGAGCAAAGCAACCCTACGTTGAAAGGAGCCCTGCCAAGCAATTACTATGCAGGGCTGTCGCTCGACCGTACCAAGCTTGCGGCATTGCTTGATGAAATCAATAAGATTGATACGCTTAAAGACCCGGAAAACGATCTCATCGGGCGTGTCTATGAATACTTCCTCGGCAAGTTTGCCATTGCCGAAGGCAAGGGTAAGGGTGAATACTACACGCCTAAGACCATCGTCAACCTGATAGCCGAGATGATTGAGCCTTATCGTGGAAAGATATATGACCCTTGTTGTGGCTCTGGAGGTATGTTCGTACAGAGCATGAAGTTTATTGAGGCACATCACGGTAACAAGCGCGACATCTCTGTCTATGGACAGGAATATACCAATACCACTTACAAACTGGCAAAGATGAACCTTGCCATTCGTGGCATTGCCTGTAACTTGGGTGAGATGGCTGCAGATACGTTCCATAACGATCAGCATAAAGACCTGAAGGCTGACTTCATCATGGCAAATCCACCATTTAATCAAAAGGCATGGCGAGCAGAGAACGAATTGAAGGACGACCCACGCTGGGCTGGTTATGATGTGCCTCCAACAAGCAATGCCAATTACGGTTGGATTCTTAACATCGTATCTAAGCTCTCTGCCAATGGTACGGCAGGTTTCCTTCTTGCCAATGGTGCATTGAGTGGCGACGGCACAGAACTGGAAATACGCAAACAACTGCTTCAGAACCATTTGGTAGAGGCGATTGTTATCCTGCCACGAAACATGTTCTATTCTACGGACATCAGCGTAACGCTTTGGATCCTGAATAACAACAAGAAGGCTCGTACGGTAGAACAGAACGGCAAGATGGTTCGCTATCGTAATCGTGAGGACGAGGTGCTTTTCATCGACCTGCGTCAATGGGGAGAACCATTTGAGAAGAAATATATCCAGTTTTCCACAGAACAGATACAAAAGATTGCCGAGAACTTCCATAACTGGCAGCGTGTAGGATATGAAGAGACCTATCACGATGAGCCAGAATACTGCTATTCTGCCACGCTCGATGAGATAGAGAAGAAAGCCTGGAGTCTCGTGCCCAGCAAATACATTGAGTTCCGCAACCGCGATGAACAGATAGACTTCGATACTAAGATGCGCCAACTGCAGGCGGAAATGACTGACCTCCTAAAACAGGAAGAGGAAAGCAAGCGGCAACTGAAAGAACTTTTTGGAAAGTTAGGCTATGGAATATAAGCGTTTAGGTGACTATATCAGAGAAGTGAATGTTCGTAATTTGGATTTGAAGGTTACGAACTTGCTGGGTGTGAGCATTTCGAAGGAGTTTATGCCTTCAATTGCTAATACCATTGGTACGGATATGTCTACTTATAAGATAGTAGGACGAAGACAGTTTGCATATGGCCCTGTCACTTCACGTAATGGTGATAAGGTATCTATTGCCTTGCTGGATGATTACGATAATGCCATTATATCTCAGGCTTATACTGTTTTTGAGGTTATTGACCACGAACAGTTATTACCAGAGTATTTGATGATGTGGTTCCGTCGTCCGGAGTTTGACCGCTACGCCCGTTTCCATTCTCATGGAAGTGCTCGTGAGATATTCGATTGGGACGAGCTTTGTGATGTCATGCTCCCCATCCCCTCCATCACTCGCCAGCGTGAAATCGTGTCAGAATACGAAACGCTGACCAACCGCATCCGTCTCAACAATCAAATGATTCAGCACCTTGAAGCCACCGCCCAAGCCCTCTACCGCAAAACCTTCGTCGATAACATCGATAAAGAAAATCTCCCCGAAGGTTGGAGAATGGGAACGTTAGGAGAAATTGCAGACATCAATAATGGCAAAACATGTATTGACAAATCAGAAGTTAAAGATGAAACTTTTCAATATCCTGTTGCTGGGGCCTCAGGTATTATCGGTTTTTCATCGACCTATAATTATGATGAAAAGTTGATGACAACAGGACGTGTAGGAACACTTGGTGTTGTCAATCGATACAATCAGAAAATGTATATGGCAGACAACGTTCTTATAATTAGAAGCAATCATTATGAGTATTGTTACCAGATACTGAAATCATTGGATTATTCAGAGATTACCAAAGGTGGGGTGCAGAGTCTAATAACCCAAACTGATTTGAAAGATTACTCAATTCCTCTGCCCTCACAAGAAACCCTGTCTGCTTTTGAGGAACAAAGTGGTATGTTGTTCTCTTCTGTGGAGACAAGAAAACGAGAAATCGAAAAACTAACCGAATTACAGTCTTTGCTTTTGGCGAAGATGGGGCAATAATATGCACAGAGAAAAATGAAAGGATTACCGAAACAAGTAAAAACTTGCCTAAACAAGGCCTTAGATTCGGCTTTGTTAGCAGTAGAAACATATAACAAGCCAGCTGTTAAGTTCAAGTCTGGTGGTTATATTGTTTTGATGTGTATTGCATGGACTGCATTATTGCATGCTATCTTTTGTAGGAATAAGATAAAACCGATGTATAAAGAAAAAAATGGTAGATTTAAGAAAGTAGATGGAGAAGTTGTATTTTGGGAACTTAAAACATGCGTGTCAAAATACTTTCTTAACACTAATGACCCAATTAGAAAGAACTTGGAGTTTTTCATACCGCTTAGAAATAAGATTGAACATAAGTTCCTGCCTGAACTAGACGCAAATATTTTTGCAGAATGTCAATCAATGTTGCTAAACTTTGACAAAATCGTTCAAAAAGAATTTGGGACAAGATATTGTCTGCGAGAATCCCTTTCGTTTGCATTACAATTGTTTCCCTCTACAGAAACTCTAAGAAGTGCGACAAAGTCTAATAAGGATTATGACGGTATCATGTCTTTTATTAATAAATATCGTTCTTCAATCAGTACTGATATTATGAATTCTGGGGAATATGCATTCAAGGCCTTTTTAATTCAAGTGGCAAACCATAAATCGAAAGACGCATTGCCGATACAGTTTTTTCCATATGACAAAATGACTGATGAAGAAAAGAAGAAAGTCGAGAGGGTCGCGGCTATGATAAAAGAAAAACACATACCTGTTGCAAATGATGACAAGATGAAACCAAGCACTGTTGTGAATCTTGTACAAACAGCGTTGGGTAATAAAACAATAATAAAAGGGAAAAAGAAAATAGACAAATTCAATATTACGACGCATACGCTATGTTGGAAAAAATATAAAGTGAGGCCTGATAATAATAATTTACATCCAGAATTAACAGATTCTCGCTATTGCGTATATGACTCAATGAATAAAAATTATGGCTTTACTCAAGCATGGGTTGATTTTCTTATTGAAAAAATGAGTGATGAGAATGAGTATAACTCACTATATTTCACAGGTGAAACGAAAATCATAGACCAGTAAACATTGTTATATGGACAAATTAGGCAAGATGATAAGAATTACCGATTTAAGGTCGGTGTGGCCTCATGAGGCGAATGATTTCACGAAGTGGTTAGCGCAAGAGGAAAATCTTACGCTGTTGGGTGATGCGATAGATATTGAGTTGGGATTGTTTGGCGAGTAAATAAATACAAACGACATGAAGGAAGGATATTTGGATTTTGAGGAGTACATCCGGCAGGGTGAGCCTGACAAGAAGGAAAAGGCTTCCATCTGGCGGACGGCTATTGGCTTGCAAGCAGTTGATGGTCTGAAGACATCAGACTATCTGAAAGAGACTGCCCGCAAACATATCGAGGGGGAAATAGACATTGACGAGGCACGGGAACTGATAAAGACCTATTACCAGTCGAAAACGAAACGTGAACCCGACGATGATGACAAGCAAGAAGCCGATAAGGTGTCAGCTAATATCAGCAAGATTCTTTCTTCTGAGACATTGGACTTCAGCACAAAAGGCTATATCGCTCTGCATCGGAGAATCTTTGAGGGTGTATTTAAGCATGCCGGACAAGTGCGCGACTATGATATCACAAAGAAGGAATGGGTACTGAACTATGACACGGTACATTACCTGAATTGGGAAGATTTGCGTAGAGCACTAGACTACGATATAGAACAGGAACGCAGTTTTAGTTATAAGAGCATTTCTTCAGACGAATTGATAGCTCATATCACTCGCTTTGTTTCTGGAATATGGCAGATACATGCTTTTGGTGAAGGTAACACTCGTACAACGGCTGTGTTTACTATTTTATATTTGCGTGATATTGGGTTCAAGGTAGAGAATGATATGTTTGCAGACCATTCTTGGTATTTCCGCAATGCTTTGGTGCGTGCAAACTATCGTAGTGCTGTGGAGGGCATTGATTACAGCCCGCAGTATCTGGAACGTTTCTTCCGCAATCTGCTGTTGGGTGAGCAATGGGATTTGCGTAACCGCTTTTTGCATATTCATCCAACGGAAGAATGGAGTGTGCAACCGAATCTTGCGGATTCTACAGGAAACCGAACGAGTACCCCACAAGTACCCTACAAGTACCCCGCAAGTATGGGGCAAGCACAGGACAAGTTGCATACTGACAATTCTAATATTAAGAAATTGACACTTGTGGTTGGTGAAAAGGAATTGTCTATGAAAGAAATAATGGAGGGCCTTGAACTAAAGGACAGGAAGAATGTTTTGAACCTCTATTTAACCCCTGCCATTGCTGAAGGTTATATTCGTCTTCTTTATCCACAATCTCCCCGGCATCCACGCCAGAAATATCTGCTGACAATGAAAGGAATGGCACTATATAATGAACTAACAAAAGGAGAATAAAGCTGATGTCACACTTTAACGAACATACGCTGGAGATGGCCATCATGGAGCTGTTTGAACAACAGGGCTACAGCTACGTGAATGGCGAAATGATACACAAGGAGCAGATCGAGGTGCTGCTGCGTGATGACTTGCGGATGTATCTAATAGACAGATATGCCCAAGAGGGAATCACGACCTTGGAGGCGGAGCGCGTCATAGCGAAGCTGACGGCAGACAATGGTGCTTCGCTCTATGAGCAGAATACACAGACGTATCGCTTGATGACGGAGGGTTTTGCCATCAAGCGTGAAGATGCCTCACTGCCAGACTTGTTCGTGGAAGTGATAGACTTTAAGGATGTTGATAGGAATATCTTCAAGATTGTCAACCAACTGGAGATAAAGGGACTGGAGCGACGCATTCCCGACGGCATCGTCTATGTGAACGGTCTGCCAGTAGTGGTGCTGGAGTTCAAGAATGCCGTGAAGGAAGATACAACTATCATGAATGCCTACACGCAGTTGACGGTGCGCTATCGCAGGGATATTCCTGAGTTGTTTCGCTATAACGCCTTCGTGGTTATCAGCGATGGAGTGAATAATAAATATGGCACGCTATTCACACCTTATGAATTCTTCTATGCCTGGCGCAAGGTGGAGCGTACGGATAAGGCAAATGATGGCATTGACTCCCTGCACACCATGATGGCAGGATTATTCCGACGGGATAGACTGCTGAGCGTTATGAAGGACTTTGTGTTCTTCCCTGACACATCGAAGAGTGAACGAAAGATAGTGTGTCGCTATCCGCAGTTCTTCGCCACACACAGGCTTTACGAAAACATCTTGGAGCACTCACATATTAACCTGCATGGCGATGGAAAGGGTGGCACATACTTTGGAGCAACAGGCTGTGGCAAGAGTCTCACGATGCTATTCCTTACACGTATACTGATGCGAAGTCGGCATTTGGCAAGTCCTACCATTGTTCTGATTACTGACCGCACGGATTTGGATGACCAGTTGTCTGCACAGTTCGTGAATGCCAAGCAGTTCATAGGCGATGAAACAGTCGTAAATGTTGAAACACGTGAGGAGTTAGGCAAGAAACTGAGAGGACGAAAGAGTGGCGGTGTGTTCCTAACTACTATACAAAAGTTCAGCGAGGATATCAATCTGTTGTCTGACCGTGCCAACATTATCTGCATCTCCGACGAAGCCCACCGTTCGCAGACGAATGTGGAACAGAATGTGACCATTACTGATAAAGGCGTAAAGCGCAGCTATGGCTTTGCCAAGTACCTGCACGACTCGTTGCCCAATGCCACATACGTGGGCTTTACAGGAACGCCAATCGATGCCACGATAGATGTGTTTGGCGATGTAGTGGATAGTTATACAATGACAGAATCGGTGGCAGATGGCATCACCCGACGTATCGTTTATGAAGGAAGAGCCGCCAAGGTGTTTGCCGACCACAAACAACTGGAGGCAATAGAAGCATACTATAAGCAATGTGAAGAACAAGGTGCCAATGAGTACCAGATTGAGGAAAGCAAGAAAGCGGTGACGCAGATGAACAAGATTCTGGGTGACCCGAACCGTCTGGCGGTGGTGGCACGAGATTTCATTGAGCACTACGAAAAGCGAATAGAGGAAGGAAGCACCGTTTGCGGTAAGGCAATGTTTGTGTGCTCAAGTCGCGAAATAGCCTATGACCTGTATAAACAGATTATTGCCTTGCGCCCCGAATGGGAAGAGAAGATTGGCTCGGAAGACCAGACGCCAGTTGAGCGCATCCGATTGGTGATGACTCGTGAGAAGGACGATGATCCAAAACTGCGCGAACTGATAGGTTCGGATGAAGACAGGAAAGCACTTGATGTGCTGTTTAAGAATCCAGACTCTAACTTCAAGATTGCTATCGTCGTGTCTATGTGGATAACAGGCTTTGACGTGCCTTGTCTCGACACAATGTATATTGACAAGCCACTACAGAAGCATACGCTGGTACAGACCATTTCGAGGGTGAACCGTGTGTTTGAAGGCAAGGATAAAGGACTGGTGGTTGACTACATCGGTATCAAGAGCAACATGAACAATGCGCTGAAACAGTATGCCGGTGGTGGTGATATGGGTGATAACGTGGAAACCATCGAACAGAGTGTAACGATGGTGAAAGACGAGTTGGATATCCTGCGCCGAATGTTCCATACTTTCGATTATAGCATGTTCTCAACGGGTACACCATTGGAACAGTTGGAATGCTTGAAACATGCGGCAGAATTCGTGCAAGTTACGGAGAAAACGCAAAACCAGTTTATGGGACATGCCAAGAAACTGAAATCAGCTTTCAATCTCTGTTCCAACCATGAGAGCATCAGCGACAAGGATCGTGAGGACATACATTTCTTTACGGGAGTAAGGTCTATCATCTACAAACTGACAAAGGGTGATGCTCCCGATGCCTCACAGATGAATCGCAAGGTGAGCCAGATGATAGCAGAAGCCTTGAAGTCGGACGGAGTGGAGGAAGTGGCTCAGGTGAATGCGAACACAAAGGACCTGGACTTGCTGAGCGAGGACTACATGACAAGGCTGGAGAAACTGAAGTTGCCTAATACGAAGGTAAAGTTGATGGAAAAACTGCTTCGGACTGTTATCACCGATTTCAAGAAGGTCAATAAGATGAAGGGCGTGGATTTCACGAAACGCCTGAATGCGTTGGTGCAGAGATACAACGACCGTAGCGACAATGCCGTGTTTGCCGAAGAAGTGCTCAATGAAGTAGCCAAGCAGATGGCAGAACTGCTGAAGGAGGTAAACAAAGAGAAGAAGTCGTTCAAGGACTTAGGCATTACCTACGAGGAAAAGGCTTTCTATGATATTCTGAAAGAGATAGCTCATAAGTTCGGTTTTGAATATCCAGAAGACAAACTGCTGACGTTGGCAGCTGCCGTGAAGAAGATGGTGGATGACAAGTCGAAATATACCGACTGGGTCAATCGTTCTGACATCAAAGCAGAACTGCAGATGGACTTGATTCTGATATTGGCAGAGCATGGCTATCCTCCTGTTCCGCAGGACGAAGTCTTTAAGGAAATCTTTGAGCAGGCTGAGAACTTTAAGAAATATGAGCAAGCAGATGAAAATGATACGAGAAAAACAGCTCCAGTCATTTCTATGTATCCTCAATTTGAGGAAGAAGAAGGAATGATGATGGCAGCTGAACCATTTGAGTGCTATAAATGGAATCGCTTTGATCAGGACATTATAGATTTCTTTGGTAGAGATAAAACCATTCTTGTTGGATGTACCAAGAATAAGAAACAGAAAGACTGGATTCTCACGCATAATATATATAATGTAACGTGAGTTCGACGAAATATAAGTGTCTAAAAATTTGGTGATTAGCGAAAATTGTTGTAACTTTAAGGTGCTAAA
>ENA-UPTB01001970-UPTB01001970.1-human-gut-metagenome-genome-assembly--contig:-NODE-1970-length-15560-cov-3.224504_pt1 | contig 15560 bp, 9 predicted proteins | sample MGYA00250046_ERZ773369 | MGnify/ENA primary metagenome ERZ773369 (study PRJEB29103, sample SAMN06111938) | human gut metagenome | biome: human gut; feature: ankylosing spondylitis patient; material...
AAAGAGAGCAGAAGGAACACAGATGTCCAGAGGCTAAACTGGTTGGAACAGGTATGTTGTCAAATTATGAAATGGTGTTTAGAGGAAATAAAAGTAATGCAGTTGCGACTGTAGAACCAAAAAAGGGAATGGAAGTACCTGTAGGTATTTGGGAAATTTCTGAAAACGATGAGCATTTCCTTGATCGCTATGAAGGTTATCCACACCTCTACGAAAAGAAAAATTTGAGAATTTCTAATGGAACAATTACAACTGAGGCGATGGTTTATGTGATGAATGATGGTTATGAATATGGAGTACCAGGTAAGGAATACTATGAAATAATCAAGCAAGGATATAAGGACTGTTCCCTTGATGAAAAGTATTTAGATGAGGCTGTTGAAAAAATGAAAGAAACTGTTTTAAATCAAACAGAAGCAGCAATGTATCCTTATGGTTATAGAGATGTCAGACAGTAATGAAAACAAAACTTATAAAGTTAGCTCTGTCTTTTTTTAGCAGTGATGATGGCAGGAAGTTTGTCAGAAATGTAGCTGTTGTTATTATTTCACCTTTTGTTGCTATTACTGTTTTAATTGGTGCTATTTTTTCAGATGGTATTTCATTCAATCACAATCTTGTAACGGATCTGTTTGAAGGCAATCCAATTAGTGAACTTACAGGTGAAATGAAGCAATATGTTCAGGAAATACAGGATGGACTTGTGTTGATTGACAGTCATATTGACAAAATTAATCAGACTTTTACAAATGGATCATCGCTTAATATTTATCAGGTCAAAGGGTATTTTATTGGTTATATGGTTTCTTCACAGCATAAAGTATTTTCAGATGAAATGGCAGAGGCATGGGTCAACAGTTTTACAGAGGGTGAAGAAGTCAAAGTCCCTACTTCTGTAAACGCCGTCATCTATGCCAGTCTAGAAAAGAACCTGAATGAAAAACTGATCAACGTTCCGCGTGATGTAGATCTGGAAGTTGCCAACAGAAAACTTCGTTTCCTTGGCAAGTCCATCGATACTCTGACACCGGAGCAGCAGGAAGTAGTCGATGAGTGCGGTAAACTTGCTGTTCAGTACGAGCGCGAGATCAACCGCGCAGGCGACGACGAGATCCTCTCCAGATGGCAGTCCAAGAATGGTGTCGAGGTCACCCCGTATGAGGATCTGGATATCGATTCCTTCAAGGCGGTTGTAGAACCAGTGACCGAGTGGTATATCGGGGAACTGAAAAAACAGGGTTATAAGGATGCGGAAGAGCTGGTTGCTGCATTCAAATAGGAAAATTAGAAGTTTGAAGTTAGAAGTTTGGTAAAATTGAATCATTGAGTTTGGTTTTCTGGCGGTTCTGGTCCTTGGGATCAGACCGCCAGATTGCGTATATGGGGAAATATTTCAATGTAAATTTTCAATCGGGCAAATATTGTGGTTGGCAGTTTGATATGATAAGATAGTTAGTATTGGTGCGCTGAAAAGCGAGATAAAAAGGAAGAAAAGGAAAAATATATGGGATGTGTACATCTGTACTGCGGCGATGGAAAAGGAAAGACGACGGCGGCGATCGGTCTGGCGGTCCGGGCGGCAGGAACGGGAAAACAGGTAGTTGCTGCCCGCTTTTTAAAAACGAACCAGTCTGGGGAGGTGGAGATTTTAAAGCGGCTCCCGGAGGTGACGTTGATTCCCTGTGAAAAAACATTTGGATTCACGTGGAAAATGACCGATGAAGTGAAGCAGGAGGCAGCGGATTATTATAAAAGTATGTTTGAGACGGCGTGCCGTGAGGCAGTGAAGCGGTGTGGGGAAGCAGAAGAGAACGGTTCGAAAGCACCGGAGGAGAATAACTTCTGTGAAACCTGCGATGTTCTGCTGGTGTTGGACGAGGTCTGCGCTTCTCTTTCTTCGGGACTTTTGGAGCTGGTGGATATAGTGGATTTTCTGGATCACAGACCAGCGGGGCTGGAGGTTGTGATGACGGGGCGGAAACCGCCGGAGGAGCTGCTTTTGCGGGCTGATTACGTGACAGAGATGGAAAAAATCAAGCATCCGTTTGACCGGAAAATCCTGGCGCGGCGGGGAATTGAATATTAGAGAGGGGACTCTGAATGGGATTTATAAAGAGAAAGCATCGTCCGGAATACGCTGCAGTGCAGCGGGAATGGGCAATGTGGGGAAAACAGATGGAAAAAACACTTCCGGGTTACGGGGAGCAGAATGAGACATTGCACTGGATGGTACGGATTCTGACGGGGGTGCGGGTTCTGTACTGCCTGTTTTATCTGATTATGACATTTGTCTATGGAATGGAGAAAACAAATGCGGTCATGACGCTTTTGGGACCGTTTATTTTTTATGGCTGGTATATGCTGATGCTGCGGGAGAGCCCGGTGCTTACGGTGTTGATGCTGATCGGGCGTGGGGCGAGTATCGTGTGGGGCGGCGTATCGCTGCTTCAGATGAGCTGGTGGCTGCCATTTCCGCTGGTTTTTATGCTGGTGATGGCGGCGGCAATCGAATTTATCGAGGCGGTATTCTGCATCTATATGCTGTTTAACCCGCTGGCACGGCACACAATCCGCTTAAACCGGGCATTTGCACGTGGAATGCGCGTACAGGTGCCGGATGAGGGGCTGGAATAGATGGCGGCGTATCGGAATGAAGCGGCGATACTGTACACGGGTAGGCACTTTTGGAACCGAAAGTGCCGTAAGAAAACGTGGCGGCAGCAGGAATTTGCCGTATTTAAATGCGGCAAATTCCGTTACTGGGCACGTATGCGTGAACAGTAACGAGGCGGCAGATGAAGAGGACAATGAGGAAGTCAAGTCTTGATTTTTACAGAATACTCTGATACAGTGGAGTCAAGACAGGATTCCGCCAACGGATCTTGTGGGACGTAGAAAAGGCATAGAAAAGAAAGAGGTAAAATATGGCAGATAATAAGAATATGACGCAGGAAGAGATCGACAACGGCGAGGAGATGACCGTGACTCTGACATTGGATGACGGCAGAGAGATTGAGTGTGTTGTTCTGACGATTTTCCCGGCAGGCGGTAAGGATTATATTGCCCTTCTTCCGATGGATGACATCGAGGCAGAGGACGGAGAGGTATATCTGTACCGTTACAGCGAGGATGAGAACGGACAGCCGAACCTGGAAAACATCGAGGACGATGATGAGTATGAGATCGTGGCAGATGCGTTTGACGAGCTTCTGGACGAGCAGGAATATGATGAGCTGGTCGGCGAGGACGAGCTGGATCAGTAATTAGGCAGGCAAAAGACAGGACGCCCAGGTACTTCGCAGGCAGAAACGGCGAGGCATCTGGGCGTTTTACATCTTTTCAGGGGTGGTACGATGGAACTGAAACAGGAGTTAAAGCTCAAACAGACCTTGTCCCAGAAAATGATACAATCCGCAAATATTCTTCAGATGGGGCAGATAGAGCTGAAAGAGTACATAGAAGAGATGGCGCTGGAAAATCCGGTGGTGGATCTGGAAGAGCGGGAGCTGGAGAACGGACGGCTGGAAGAAAATGGAGAGCTGAACGAGAAAATCAGCAGACTTGAAGAACTTGCCAGCCTTGACCGCCAGAACCAGACCTATTATCAGGATGAGGAAGAAGAGGCGGGACGATTAGAGCCGGGACGGAGCCAGGATGGGCTTTTGGAATCGCTTCTGGAACAGGCGTGTATGCTGCATCTGACGAAAAGAGAAGAAAAAATATTCCGCTATATGATCAAAAATCTGGATGCAAGCGGATATCTCAGCGTGAATTTTGGAGAACTCTGCGCTGGGCTGGGAATTGATGAGACAGAAGGGGAGCGTATCTGGAAAAATTTTGGCAGGCTGGAACCGCGCGGGATCGGGGCGCGGTCGCTGAAGGAGTGCCTGTTGATGCAGTTGTCTTGCTTGGAAGAGGACGGCAGCGTGGTGATTAATATTGTTCAGAATGAAACGATGCGAACCGAAATTCTGGCGGCACGCATCATTTCCAACCATCTGGATCTGCTTGGAAAAAACCAGATGAAGCAGCTTGCCCGTGCATGCTCCTGCAAGCTGGAGGAAGTGCTTCTGGCAGCAGCGCGGATCCGGGAGCTGAATCCCAAACCGGGAAGCGGATATGGGGATGAGAGCTATGATAAATATATTGTACCAGATATAATTATCTCACAGACGGAACACGGATTTGAAATGCAGCTTTCCGATGAGACACTGCCGCAGATTGCCATCAATCCGTATTATCTGTCATTGATGAAGCAGAAAGATACCGAGACGGAGGCGAAGGACTACATCGAGGGAAAAATCCGACAGGCTGAATGGGTCTGCCAGTGCATTGGGCAGCGCAATCAGACATTGTCGCGGCTGGCAGAAGAGATTTTGTGCGTACAGGGGGAGTTTTTTGCAAAAGGAAGTGGAAAACTGGCTCCGTGGACGCAGAAACAGGCGGCTAAATCGCTGGGGGTCAGCGAGCCGACGCTGAGCCGGACAGTGCGTGAAAAATATCTGCAATGCCGCTGGGGGATTTTTCCGCTGTCATATTTCTTTTCAAGACACATGGCTGCGGAGGGATTCGGGACAACGGATAAGGGAAGAATGGCAGAACGGGAAGAGGCGGCGAATCAGGAAGAAACGGCAGTTCAGGCAGAAATGGTGAATCGGATGGAAACAGGCAAAGATCCGCGGGAGGCAATCCGCCATCTGATCAAAACGGAAAATCCGAGAAAGCCGTTCAGCGACCGCGTGCTGTCAGAAAAACTGGCGGAAGCGGGGATCACGCTGTCGCGGCGGACTGTGGCGAAATACCGGGAAGAAATGGGAATCCGGGATGCATCCGGGCGGAAGTGCTTTGGTATCTGACAGAAAACATAGACAGAAAGACAGAGGGAAAACTATGTCATTGCAATTTATAATCGGTGGTTCCGGTTCGGGAAAGACACGGACATTGTATGAAAATCTGATCCGTCAGTCGATGGAAGAGCCGGACGAACGTTTTTTTGCTCTGGTGCCGGAACAGTTTACGATGCAGACGCAGAAAGAGATCGTGATGCTGCATCCGAACCATGGCGTGATGAATATCGATATTGTCAGTTTTGAGCGTCTGGCATACCGGGTGTTTGAGGAACTGGCGATTGAAAATCTGGCGGTGCTGGATGATATGGGAAAATCGATGGTTCTGCGGCGCGTCTCATCGGGCGTCCGGGGAAATCTGCACCTGTTTGGAGGGCATCTGGACAAGGCGGGCTTTATCAGCGAGATCAAATCGATGCTGTCTGAGTTTTTCCAGTACGGCATCACGGAGGAAAAGCTGGAGACGCTGATCGGGGAGACGAAAAGCCCGCTGCTGCGCCAGAAGCTTCTGGATATGCAGGTTTTATACCGGGCATTCCAGGCGTATACCGAGGAAAAAGTGATCGTAAAAGAAGAAATTTTAAGCCTTCTCTGCCGGGTGCTGCCGCAGTCACAGCTCATCCGCGACAGCGTTGTGACGCTGGATGGCTATACGGGCTTTACGCCGATCCAGTATGAGCTTCTGGAACTCTTATTCCGGTGCTGCCGGAAGGTGATCGTGACGGTCACGATGGATCCGGAGGACAATCCGTACCGCGAGAGCGTGCAGCAGAAGCTCTTTTACATGAGCCGTCATACCGTCTGCCGTCTGATTGACCGTGCTGCAGCTGCCGGATGCAGCCGGGATGAGGATATTTTGTTGAAAGAAAAACCAATGTGGAGATTTAAGGACAGCCCGGAACTGGGATTTATTGAAAATGAATTATTCCGATATAGGGGAAAGGTGTATCATTCTGGGAGCGGGAACGAAAGCGGGGCTGCGGCTGAACACGACCGGGAAAGCCTGCGTCTAATTGAAGCAGCAACCCCGCAGGCGGAAATCTCTTTCTTATGCGGAGAAATCCGGCGTCTGGTGGCATCGGAGGGCATCCGTTACCGGGAGATCGCGGTGATTACCGGCGACTTGGAGACATATTCGCGGGAGATTCTGAGGCAGTTTGAGAAGAATCAGATCCCGTGTTTTATTGATTATAAGAAAAATATTTTAAGTAACCCGATGGTGGAACTAATCCGGGCGGCGCTGGAGGTGCTGCAATCGGGCTTTTCCTATGAATCGGTGTTTCGATTCCTGAAAACAGGGCTGGTGATGCCGCTTGCGGGGCTTTCACCGGAAGTGATCTATCAGGCGGAAAATTATGTGATTGCGCTTGGAATCCGCGGGTTTAAGCGGTGGAACAGTACATGGGAGCGCGTGTACCGGGGGGCAGAGCTTATCAATCTGGATGAGTTAAATCAGTTCCGTGAGGCGGTTGTCACACCATTTCTGCCGCTTCGGGAGGTGTTTTCCAACCGCAAAGCAACGGTGCGCGAGCGGACGGAGGCGCTGGTCCATTTTCTCGAAGCACTTGAGATGGAGCAGAAGCTGGCGGCGATGGCGCAGCAGTTTGAAGAAGTGGGCGATATGAGTCTTGCCAAGGAGTACGGGCAGGTGTATGGGCTGGTGATGGATCTGTTTGACCGGATTGTGGAGCTTCTCGGCGAGGAGGTCATGGGACAGCGGGAGTATGCAGAGATTCTGGACGCCGGTTTTGCGGAGATCAAGGTAGGACTGATCCCCGCGGTCGTGGACCGGATCGTGGTCGGCGATATCACGCGAACCCGTCTTTCCAATATAAAAGTGTTGTTTTTTGCCGGAGTCAATGACGGGATAGTGCCGTCTGTTTCGGGACGCGGCGGGATCCTTTCGGAGGCGGATCGCCGGGCGCTGCGGGAAATGCAGGTAGAATTGGCGCCGACCGCGCGGGAGGAAAGCTTTTTGCAGCGATTTTATCTCTATCTGGCGCTGACAAAGCCGTCGGACTATCTCTATCTGTCGTGTGCGGCGTCCTCTGCCGAGGGAAAAGCGATGCGTCCTTCGAGTCTGATGCTGCAGCTGCTTAAATTATTTCCGGAGAAACGTCTGGAACAGCCGGAGGAAGAGAAGGAAGCGCTCTGGTCGCCGGAGCTTGGCATGAGCTGGGTGCTTCGGGGACTGCAGGATGAAAAAAGCGGGGAAAATGACCAGTTTATATCGCTGTACCGATACTTTATTCAGGCAGAATCGTACCGGGATGAAATGCAGGCGCTCTCGGATGCTGCATTTTATACCTATCAGGATACGGGCATCGGGAAGGCGGCGGCGCGGGCGCTCTATAGCCCGATTCTGCGGGGCAGTGTGACGCGTATGGAGCTGTATGCGTCGTGTGCGTATGCACATTTTCTTTCGTATGGGCTGGAATTGTCGGAACGGCAGATGTACGAGATTGCCCCGTCGGATATCGGAAATCTGTTCCATGCGGCGATCGACATGTATTTCACGCGGATGAAAGAGGAAAATCGTCTGTTTTCCGGCATTTCGGAGGAAGACCGCCAGAAAATGGTGGCGGAGTGTGTGGCGTCGGTCACGGAGGAATACGGCAATGCGATTCTGGGAAGCTCGTACCGGAACCAGTATCTGGAACGGAAGGTATACCGGATCACGGATCGGACGATCTGGGCACTGACGGAACAGCTAAAAAAAGGTGATTTTGAGCCAGCCGGGTTTGAGGTCAGTTTTTCACCGATGGATCACCTGAAAGCGATGCGGATTCCGCTTTCAAGCGAGGAGGCGATCCATCTGCGCGGGCGGATTGACCGAATCGATCTCTGCGAGGATGGCGACCGGCTGTACCTTAAGATCATTGATTACAAGACGGGAAAAACGAAATTTGATCTGACGGATATTTATTATGGATTGCAGCTGCAGCTGGTTGTCTACATGGATGCGGCGATGGAGAAGATCGGGCGGGAATACCCGGATAAAACGGTGGTTCCAGCGGGGCTTTTCTATTATCATATCGAGGATCCGATGGTGGAGCGCAAGCCGGTGGAGTCGGAGGAGGAGACGAATGCCGATATTTTGAAGGCACTGCGGATGAACGGGCTGGTAAACGGCGATCGGGAGGCACTGGCACATCTGGATAACCGGCTGGGCGAGGAGGCGACGGCGGATTCGGATGTTGTGCCGGTTTCGATTAAAAATGAGGCGATCGTTGAGCGGCGTTCGCAGGCGGCAGGGGAAGAAAAATTCCGTGTGTTGGGCGCGTATGTGAACTGGAAAATGAAGCATATGGGGCGGGAGATTCTGGATGGAAACATTGCGGCGTCGCCGTACAAAAACGGCCAGAAAACGGCGTGCGATTATTGCCCGTACCATAGTGTGTGCGGATTTGATTTGAAAACGGACGGCTACCAGTTCCGGCGTTTTGATAAGCTGAGCCCGGAGGAGATCTGGGGGAAGATGGAAGAAAAGGATAAGGAAACGGAACGGTAAGTTTGTGTTTGGCTGTGACTGTGGGAATGAAAGAAGAACCAGTCATGAAAAAGGAAAGGGCGAGAAATGGCAGTAAATTGGACCAGGGAACAGAAGCAGGTAATTGAGGGGCGGGAGAAAAGCCTCCTGGTGTCGGCAGCGGCCGGAAGCGGCAAGACCGCGGTGCTGGTTGAGCGGATCATCCAGATGATCACGGAGGGGGAGAACCCGAAGGACATAGACCGCCTGCTTGTCATGACTTTTACCCGGGCGGCAGCGGCGGAGATGCGGGAGCGGATCCAGGCGGCGATTGAGAAAAAACTGGAATCGGAGCCGGAAAATGAACATCTCCAGCAGCAGGCAGTTCTGGTTCAGTTTGCCCAGATCACGACGATCGACAGCTTCTGCCTGCATATCATGCGGGAACATTTTGACCGGCTGGACATCGATCCGGCATTCCGGGTTGGCGATGAGGGCGAAATGCTTCTGATGCGCGCTGATGTGATGGATGGGCTGCTGGAAGATTATTACCGCGACGGCGGGAAACGGTATGAGGAGTTTGTGGACGCGTATGCGACGGGCAAGGCGGACGATGGAATTGCCGAGTATGTGATGCAGGTCTACAATTTCGCCCAGAGTAACCCGTGGCCGGATGCGTGGTATGAAAAATGCCGTGAGGAGCTGCTCTTGACCGAACAGGGAGAGCTGGAGCAGACGGAGTGGATGCAGTTCCTTTTGCGTGATATTGCATTGCAGGCGCAGGAGTGGAAAATACAGCTTCGGGAGGCGTGGGAGATCTGCCAGGAGACGGGGGGACCGATGCCGTACCTGCCGATGATCGAGGAAGATCTGCGCCATGCGGAGGCAGTCTGTGGGGCAGCCGGTTCGTTTGAAACGATCTCGGAGGCATTGGAACAATTTACGTTTTCGCGTCTGGCGGCGATCCGCGGCAAAAACGGGGAGGTCGATCCGGAGAAAAAGGCGCTTGTTTCCGACTGCCGCAGCCGGGTCAAAAAAGCAGTTGAAAAGTTAAAAGGAGAGTATCTGTTTGCATCCCCGGAGCAGATGCTTGCGGATATGGAAGCTGGAAAAGAGCGGATTTTGGAACTTTTGGAGCTGGCACAGGAATTTGGACGGCGGTTTAGGGCGAAGAAGAAAGAGAAAAATGTGGTAGATTTTCATGATCTGGAACATTTTGCGCTGGAGATTCTGACAGAACCGGAAGCAGAATGTTCCGAGGCGGAGGAAACTTCAAGTGCAGAAGAAACCGATCAGATGCAGGGGAAAAATGCCTGGACAGTGCGTGTACCAGGCACAGTCGCGGATGAGCTCGCCGTGCAGTACGACGAAATTCTGGTGGACGAGTACCAGGACAGCAACCTGGTTCAGGAGACGTTGATCCAGTGCATCAGCGGTGAACGCTTTGACCGCCCGAATGTGTTTATGGTGGGCGATGTCAAGCAGAGTATCTATAAATTCCGCTTGGCGAGACCGGAATTATTTCTGGAAAAATACAGCACATACACGTCGGAGGAGAGCGCGCACCAGAAGATCGAGCTTCACCAGAACTTTCGAAGCCGGGATCACATACTGGAATCGATCAATGCGATTTTTTACCGTATCATGACGGAAAAGCTGGGAAATATATCCTATACGGAAGATGCGGCACTGCATCCGGGCGCAGCCTTTGAAGAGCGGGATGGCCTGGATGAGTTAAAGACGGAGCTTTTGCTGGTGGATTTGTCGGCGCAGCCGCAGAAAGAGACGGAATCCCCCGAGTTGGATGATGAGGCAGCCGATTACACCGCCAGAGAGCTGGAAGCGCGCATGATCGCCGGAAAGATCCGTGAGATGACGGATAAAAAACGGGGGATCACGATCTGGGATAAGGAGCTTGGCGCTTACCGTCGGGCGCAGTACGGGGATATTGTGATTCTGCTTCGAAGCGTCAGCGGATGGGCGGAAGAATTTATCGAGGTGCTGGCGACGCAGGGGATTCCGGCGGTCGCAGAGTCTCGGACGGGATATTTTAATACGCTGGAAGTCGAGACGGTGCTGAATCTTTTGGCAGTCATCGACAATCCGATGCAGGACATTCCCCTGGCGTCGGTGCTCAAATCGCCGTTTGGCGGCGTTTCTGATGAGGAGATGGCGTGGATTGTGGCGGAACATAAGGCGGGCGTTAACCGGTCGCGGGATGCAGGGCTTTACCGGGCGGTTGTGGAGTATATGAACGAGGATGGACCGGTGAAGTCGAATGACGAAAGTGACGAGTCGTCGATCGCGGATGCGTTTCGTTTTCAAAAAAATAAATTAATTCAAAAGAATAACCTGCGCCGAAAACTCCAAAAACTCTTTACTCTCCTGGATACATTCCGCCAGGAATCTGTTTACCTGCCGATGCACGAACTCCTCTACCGGATTTACGACAAAACGGGCTATTACCGCTATGTATCGGCGCTTCCGGGCGGGGCGGGACGGCGCGGCAACCTGGATATGCTGGTGGAGAAAGCGGCAGCCTATGAGGCGACGAGCTACCGGGGTGTGTTCCATTTCATCCGGTATATTGAAAAATTGAAAAAATATAACACAGATTTTGGCGAGGCGCCGGTGGCGGATTCCGAGGGAACGGTGGTGCGGATCATGAGCATCCACAAGAGCAAGGGGCTGGAATTTCCGATCGTGTTTGTAGCTGGAATGGGAAAAAATTTTAACAAGCAGGATACGCGGGGGAAACTTCTGATCGACGCGGATCTGGGAATCGGAACCGACTATCTGGACAGCGAGAAGCGCATCAAGGGACCGACGCTCAAGAAAAATGTGATGAAACGCCGGATGGAACTGGAGGCGCTGGGCGAGGAACTGCGTGTTCTTTACGTGGCGCTGACGCGTGCGAAGGAAAAACTGATTCTGACGGCGTCCTCCCGGAAATTGGAGGATCGGATTGCGAAGTGGAGCGCAGTGGCAGCCGAACACGGAGCGATTCCGTATACGATTCTGACGCTGGCTTCCTCGTATCTGGATTGGATTTTGATGAGTATTCCGGAAAAAAATCCGTGGATTTCATATCAGACGGAAACGCTTTCCGACCAGATCGACCGTGAGATCGGCACGCAGATACGCCAGACGTTATCGAGAGAGTGGCTGCGGTGGCTGGCGGGGGAGGACAGCCATTTGTCGAATGACGAGAATCATCCAAACACGCAAAATCGGCTCGAAAATATCAGGCAAATAGAATCGATCATCAGCAGCAACTACCATTTCCAGTACCCATACCTGGACGATCTGAGTCTCAACACCAAGATGTCCGTTTCTGAACTCAAGAAAAAGGGCATGGAGGAAGAAGAGGAGGAGATGGTATTTCTGCCGACGCTGCCAGTGTTTATGGAGAAGGAGCAGGAAGAAAAAGGCGGCGCGACGCGCGGTACAGCGTACCACCGTGTGTTGCAGTTGTTGCCGTTTGAGCGGGCAATGTCGAGACAGGAGTTAAATGCATTTCCGGCGAAGCTGGCGGCTGAGGGGCGGATGGATGCCGAGGCGGCGGCGTTGGTGCGCGGCTCAGATCTGGCAAAACTGACAGCCAGTTCATTGGGAAAACGCATGCAGAGAGCGGCAGCAGCCGGGAAACTGTACCGGGAAAAACAGTTCGTCATCGGTATTCCGGCGCGCGAAATGGGCGACTGGGATTCGGATGAGCGGATTCTGATACAGGGTATCATCGACGCCTTTTTTGAGGAGGACGGCAAGCTGGTTCTGGTGGATTATAAGACAGATTATGTGGAAAATTCAGACATTCTGATCCGCCGCTATGAGGCACAGGTGCGCTACTATACCCGCGCACTAGAACAGATGACAGGAAAAAGGGTGGCGGAGCGCTACCTGTATTCGTTCCGGTTTGGGGCGATTGAAGTGTAAGGCAGTGATTCTGGGTACAGATAGGCACGTTCGGAGCCGATCGTATTTCCAGTCAATACGCCGGGATATGCGGCGCAGGAGGATCTGACGGAGTACCGGAGTTTTACGGATTATACGGATCAGGGCTTTGTTTATGTCCATGCGGGCTGCCGCGGCCGATAACTTTATAGAGTGGGTCAATGCGTGCTGCGCCCAGAGGAATTAAAATAATAAAATTAGAGAAATAAGTTTTGGTTAAAGGGTATCATCCGCCATCAGAACCGCTACCTGCGTCAGAAAATTCTCAGGATTTTTGTGCTGGGGCGGTCCCTCCAGATAGAGGTGGCGGGCGGTGCCCTTTAATGGAATCTGATATTTGTTTGTATACGCACAAAGGTGCTTCACAATTACCGGAAGACCTTCATAGGCACCGTGATAAAAGATACAGAGCGCTTTCTGGCAGGGCAGGGTGACGAGATGTTCACCCAGGCTTTCCGGCGGGACGGCGATGCAGCAGGTAAAATCGCCCGGATTCGAAAGGTTGTATTCGGTGAAAAACATATGCTGGGTGGTGTCAGAACCATATTGGCGGATCGCCTTGATGAAGACGCTACGTAATTGCTCTTTCTTGTCTTCAAGTTCTGTCGAATGCAGATCCTGGCAGTAAACGGTCTGGGCGGGAAGTTCTATCTGTCGGATTTCAAAGTCATTGTGCCCTTTTGAATGTTCTTTTAATTTCTCAATATTCCGGCTGATTTCGTCACGCAGATCTTCCAGACGCGCGATCAGCGGCTCCAGATCCGTCGTGCCGTGATAATAGGCATAGATATCATCCAGCGACAGACCGAGATTCTGCAGAATGCGGATGCTCCGGATGCGCGAGACGGTGTCTGCTGTATAGTAACGGTTTCCATTGATACCGTCTCTCTGATCCGGCAGAATAAGCCCCTTGTCTTCATAATTTAAAATCATGCGCCGGGTCACTTCCAACGCTTTGGCTGCCTCGCCGATCGAGAGCAGCCGTTTTTTATCGTGCGTCATAAAACCTCCTGTTAGATATCCATAAGATGTGCAATCATGTATATTTGTTATGTAGGGTTCTGGTGCAATTTTTTACACTCATAGTTTTTTATAATTACATGAAAAATAAGTAAAACTTGTATAAATTAGCTAAAAAGGGATTGTATCGCACATCAATGTACGATGTATAATCATTTTATTGAAAGCGGGATGCTGTGTCAAGTATCCCGCCGATGCAAAACGCCACACAATTCGTCATACTATGCACGTTGAAAAGGAGTATCCGGGCAGGCAGGAGCGTCAGACATTGGGGAGAATGAGTATTTTATATACAGAAAGATTTGATGGCTCATCTGCAAACATCTGCCCGGAGAAACATTTCAACCAAAACGCCTTTATTGTATACCTATGATGCTGCGTTTTATCTGGAAAAATCAAGAAAGAATTGACATTTGAACGCCTTCCATATATGCTTGAACCAATATGATTTTCGATTTGACAGATGGGAAAATCAATGGAAAATCTAAGCAGATATGGGAGGCTTTTATGGATCAGGAAAATCAGACACCACACAAACGGCGTGTCAGATATAAAGGAAAATATCCAAAGAAATTTGAAGAAAAATATAAAGAGCTGCAGCCGGAGAAGTATCAGGACACGATCCAGCACGTGATTCAGAAGGGAAATACACCAGCGGGCATGCATATTTCCATTATGGTGCAGGAGATTCTGGACTTTTTGCAGATCCAGCCGGGGCAGGTCGGATTTGATGCGACGCTAGGATACGGCGGACATACGAAGGCAATGCTGGCCTGCCTGAAAGGGCAGGGACATATGTATGCGACCGATGTTGATCCGGAGGAATCCGCCAAGACGCGGAAACGCCTGGAAGAAGCGGGCTATGGCGAGGACATGCTTTCAATCCGTCTCCAGAACTTCTGTACAATCGATGAGATTGCCAAAGAAGCGGGTGGTTTTGATTTTATTTTAGCCGATCTGGGCGTGTCTTCGATGCAGATTGACAATCCGAAGCGAGGCTTTTCGTTCAAGGTAGATGGACCGCTGGACCTGCGCCTGAATCAGGAAAAAGGCATCAGCGCCGCCGAGCGCCTTGACACGATCGAGCGTGAGGAGCTGGCGGGCATGCTGTACGAAAATTCAGACGAACCGTACTGCGAGGAGCTGGCAAAAGCGATCACGGATGAGATCCGCCGTGGAAATCGGATCGATACGACCACGAAACTCCGTGAAATCATTGAAAAAACATTGGATTTCCTTCCGGAAAAGGAGAAAAAGGAGCCAGTCAAGAAGACCTGTCAGCGTGTTTTCCAGGCGCTCCGGATCGATGTAAACCAGGAATTTGAAGTACTCTATGAGTTTATGGAGAAGCTTCCAAATGCGCTTCGACCGGGCGGACGGGCAGCGATCCTGACCTTCCATTCCGGAGAGGATAAACTGGTGAAAGCGGCGCTCAAAGAGGGATATCGCGCCGGTATCTATAAAGAATATTCCAAAGATGTGGTGCGCCCGTCCGCGCAGGAGTGCGTACAGAACCCGCGTGCCCGCTCGACGAAGATGCGCTGGGCGATCCGGGCGGACGAGTAAAATGAATATAAAAGAAAATATATGAAAAAACAGGGCAGCTGTTCCGAGCAATATGGGAGCGGCTGTCCTGTTTTTATTGTGAAGATCAAAGAGAGTCCATGTGAAAAAATTTCGGGCGCAGTGATGTCTGGTTCTGCAAAAATCCGATTAAAAGAGCAAAAATGTTTTTTTTGCGAGATTTCTGTTTCCGGTGCGTATACTATAAGATTACTTTTCAGAAAATAGAAAAGTGGTCACAGTTGTGAAAGAAAAAACAGCTGCGAAAAAAACAAATACGCGAGAAAGTTTCGTGAGAAAGAGAGGAAACGTATTGAAACAGGAAACACAAAATGAATTGGAACGATTTAGGGATTATTTGAGAGAACAGGAAAAAAGCAGCCACACGATCGAAAAATACTGCAGGGACGTGAGAAAGTTTTTGATGTTTGCTGATGAAGACTGGGATAAAAATACAATTATATCTTTTAAGGAATATCTGCAAGCTCATTATAAAACGTCCAGCGCCAATTCGATGCTTGCGTCTCTGAACAGCTACTTTCATTTTATCGGAAGACAGGAATACTGTGTCCGCACGTTCCGGGTGCAGAAGCGGATTTTCTGTGATGAGAGACAGGAAATGACGCGCAGGCCGCGTATACCGTTATGCGCAGCGACCTTGCGACCCTGAGCAAGTCCCCGCGGGACCTCTACAAGGCGCAGACGCT
>ENA-UPTB01001985-UPTB01001985.1-human-gut-metagenome-genome-assembly--contig:-NODE-1985-length-15462-cov-10.022879_pt1 | contig 15462 bp, 15 predicted proteins | sample MGYA00250046_ERZ773369 | MGnify/ENA primary metagenome ERZ773369 (study PRJEB29103, sample SAMN06111938) | human gut metagenome | biome: human gut; feature: ankylosing spondylitis patient; material...
TCTTCTTTCATACAAAAAAAACGTGTTAGCAAAGTTAATATTTTACTCTTTGCTGACACAGTTTTATTTACATCCTCCATTCTTCACTCCACGTACTATATCTTTGGCAAACAACGCTGCAAGTCCTAATCCCATTACCCATACTAACACAACAAAAAACTTTCTCATATCCTAATATATTTAAATGGTTATTCTTATGACAAAGAGAAAACAAAGCCTATGCCAAAACAAGACAGGCTTTGATTATCAATTAAACACATTAAGAATAAGCTATTTTCAAAGAAAAAGATCCACATTTTCATTGTAGAATATTTCTACACTTTCCCCAACAAACCAGACATGTACATCACCTTGTATCCGGCACAATAAACAACAGGAAGGATAACTTTATAACATTCTTCCTCATCTAAATACATTAATAATATTGATAGTTGGTTAAGCTGCACACAAGTACAAACAACTAACTATAAGCAGTTTCGTTATATTCCCTAATAACAAAACAACCATATCCACTATAAATCGTGTTCATTCATCCCAGGCAACAATTCTTCCTGAATATTTGTCATGCATTTCCACAAACTATACCGTGCTTCAGGATTCATTTTTTCTAGAGAATATAAAACCTCTTTCATATTTGAACGATTCGACAAACTTTCATAAGGACAATCTTTGATCTGTTTACGAAAACCGCGGATACGTGCCATTTCAATTAAATCCGCTTCATGTACCAAGCACATCGGACGAATAATTGTCATCTCAAATTTACGCATCACTAATTTAGGAGGCATTGTACTGAACGCTCCCTGAAAAGTAATATTCATCAACAAAGTTTCCAAGATATCATCCATATGATGCCCTAAAGCAATCTTATTGCACCCCTGCTCCTTTGCCACCGTGAACAAAGCTTTTCTCCGATTCCAAGAACAAAGGAAACAAGGAGACTTCCGAGTGTCGGTACTCGGATCAAAAAAAGTTTCATAATGCACAAACGGCACCCCTAAATCCTCTGAGTAGCCTTTCAGATATTCCAAATCAGATTGATAAGGAATATTTGTCATGCCTACATGCACAGCTATCACTGTAAATTTCGGTTTCAAAATACGTGAACGCCTTGCCAATAGCTCCAACAGAGCCAAAGAATCCTTCCCACCAGAAAGACCTATCAAAATTTTATCACCATCCTCAATCAAGCGATACTTTACCACCCCCTTGTTAAAGCGTTGCTCCAACCTTCGCATTATTTTCTCGTCTTCCGTAAATTGTGCCATACATCTTCTTTAAAAATAGGGTACAAAAGTACATGAAAAGAATGATTTATGGAAGATTTAACAAAATAGAATTATGTAAAGCATGAGAAATCCAATTAATATTTGTATTTTTGAATCTAAATAATACGGATTATAAACTAACTATGTACAAAAAATATATCATTGGTTTATTTACTTTATGCTGCGCAGGCAATGCTGCGGCACAAAGCTTGGCGCAAGCCAAACAACTTTTCCTGAACGGAGAATTTGAACAAGCCAAACCTGCTTTCCAAAAGCTGGTAAAGCAAGCCCCTTCTAACGCCAATTATAATTATTGGTATGGCGCATGTTGTTATGAAACAGGAGAAAAAAAAGAAGCACAGCCCTACCTTGAAAAAAGCGCCGCCCGCAAAGTCATTGACGCATACCGCTACTTAGGAAAACTATATTATGACATCTATCGGTTTGACGATGCCGTAGATAACTACGAACAACACATAGAATGGTTGGAAAAGAAAAAACGCCCTACCGAAATGGCTGAAGCAGAGCTGGAACAAATAAAGCAAGCAGCCCGTATGATAAAAGGAGTGGAAAACATTACTGTAATAGACAGCTTTGTAGTCGATAAAAATGATTTTCTAAAAGCATATAAAATCAGTAGAGAATCGGGGGCACTCTATCACGATCCTGCCATATCCGGGACTGTCTATCAGACCGAAATGGGCAATAAAGTACTCTACGGAAACCAAAGCACAGACGGCAAGATGCAACTGTACTCCCGTATCCGTCTGTTGGACGGCTGGAGCGAGCCCGAACCCCTCACGTCCCTTAATGAACAGGGAAATGTAAACTATCCCTTCTTAATGTCAGATGGCATTACCTTGTATTATGCATCGGATGGAGAAGGCTCTTTGGGAGGATACGATATTTTTGTAACTCGCTATGATTCGGAAAATAGCAATTATCTTCGTCCCGATAATATAGGAATGCCATTTAACTCTCCCGCCAATGACTATATGTATGCCATTGATGAATTCAACAATATCGGCTGGTTTGCTTCAGACCGCTATCAGCCTGATAACAAAGTCTGTATCTATGTGTTTGTACCGAACTCTTCAAAAGAAGTATACAATTATGAAAGTACAGACGAACAGATCATCATAAATGCAGCCAGCCTGCGCTCTATCCGTACTACTTGGAAAGATGAAGAGAAAGTACGAACCGGCAAGCAACGCCTGGCAGCCATAATGTATGCCAAAGAATCCGGAGAACAACAAAAAGACTTCACCTTGATAATAGATGATTCTGCCGTTTACCACACATTGAACGACTTCCGCTCTGCCGAAGCACGCAAACTTTACCAGCAAAGAATACAAAAGCAGAAGGATTATGACAACCTGAAGAAAAATCTGGATGACAAGCGCGAACAATATGCCCAAGGGAACAGTGCACGAAAGAAGAATCTGACACCCGCCATTTTGGAATTGGAAAAACGTACTGAACAACTTCTGAAAGAAATGGCCCAACTGGATATCAGTGTCCGCAACGAAGAAATAAAGAAGTTGAAACACTAATACAAAGATATTTATGGAAGTATTTATTATCGTATCGCTCATCTTGGCAGGACTACTTCTCTTTATTGTAGAGGTTTTCCTTATTCCCGGCATCAGTATAGCCGGAATAGCATCAGCCATCTGCCTGCTATATGCCAACTATTACGCTTTCGACACATTAGGACCGATAGCAGGATTCATTACTTTGATAGCATCCGTCCTAAGTTGCATAGCCATTATCGTTTGGTTTATGCACTCAAAAACCATGGACAAGCTTTCTTTGAAGAAAACACTGGATTATAAAATCGATCCCCTAAAAGGAACCCATATCCGCATCGGAGACAAAGGCATAGCAATAACCCGCCTTGCACTGATAGGCAATGCAAACTTTAACGGACACATCATCGAAGTGCGCTCTGCCGATGGTTTGATTGATGAGAATACTCCCATTTATGTAGAAAGAATGGTTGAAGGAACGGTGATTGTACGCAAATTCAACCAATGATAGAGAAATGACTTACAAATACGAATTTATCAGGTTTCTTGATTGACATTCTCATTCAAGCATATTTTAGACAATAGTGAAAACAGCAAAAACTTGATATTGAGCTGTTCAAATATAAATATTTACTTTTAAACAACTGATTATTATGATCGAACCCAACTATCTTCCTTTCATCCTTATAGGAGGTGGAATTATTTTCGTGGTACTATTCTTTCATTATGTGCCATTTTTCCTCTGGCTGTCTGCCAAAGTTTCGGGGGTACGCATCTCATTGGTGCAATTATTCTTAATGCGCATCCGTAATGTCCCTCCTTATGTCATTGTCCCGGCAATGATTGAAGCACACAAAGCCGGCTTAAGCAACATAACCCGAGATGAATTGGAAGCTCATTATATGGCAGGCGGGCATGTGGAAAAAGTAGTGCACGCACTAGTATCCGCGTCCAAAGCCAATATCGAACTGTCTTTCCAAATGGCAACTGGTATTGACCTAGCCGGTCGTGACGTATTCGAAGCCGTGCAAATGTCAGTGAACCCTAAGGTTATTGACACCCCTCCCGTTACCGCTGTAGCCAAAGACGGCATACAGCTTATAGCTAAAGCTCGTGTCACCGTACGCGCCAATATCCGCCAATTAGTAGGAGGTGCCGGAGAAGACACGATTCTAGCACGTGTTGGTGAAGGTATCGTGTCCTCTATCGGATCGTCCGAAAATCACAAATCCGTATTGGAAAATCCTGATTCTATCTCTAAATTAGTACTCCGCAAGGGCTTAGATGCCGGTACGGCTTTCGAAATCCTGTCTATTGATATAGCTGATATTGATATAGGCAGAAATATTGGAGCTGCTTTACAAATAGACCAGGCCAATGCCGACAAGAATATTGCACAAGCCAAAGCAGAAGAACGCCGTGCAATGGCCGTCGCCTTGGAACAGGAAATGAAAGCCAAAGCAGAAGAGGCACGCGCGAATGTAATTCAGGCAGAGGCCGAAGTGCCCAAGGCCATGGCGGAAGCATTCCGTAGTGGCAACCTAGGTATTATGGACTATTACCGCATGAAGAATATACAAGCAGATACCTCCATGCGTGAAAATATTGCAAAACCCGAAACAACTTTCGGTAATGAGCCATTAAGTAAATAAAACTAGTATTCAACGATTAATATATTTTTCTTGGATGCGAATGGAACTGCTTTTCTCTTGATAATGCTAATATCAATGAAAGTTTATAAATCCGTAACATCTACATCCAGGAAATAATCTGTTTGCATACTCATTAAAAAGACAAGAAATATAACATTAATTATACTGGCCATTAACCACAAAAATAAAGATTATGAAAAAATATTATGCAGAATCTGAGTTGATTATCAATCCCGACGGCTCTATCTTCCACCTTCATATCAAACCTGAACAGTTGGCAAATAAAATAATTCTAGTAGGTGACCCCGGGCGTGTAGCATTAGTAGCTTCTCATTTCGATACTAAAGAATGTGAAATAGAAAGCCGTGAGTTCAAGACCATTACCGGTACTTATAAAGGAAAACGTCTCACCGTAGTTTCCACCGGTATAGGTTGTGACAATATAGACATTGTGATGAATGAATTAGATGCTTTGGCCAATATTGATTTCAATACCCGTTATGAAAAAGACCACTTGCGCCAATTGGAATTAGTACGTATCGGTACATGTGGCGGATTACAGCCTTATACTCCTGTTGGTACCTATGTTTGTTCTGAAAAGTCTATCGGTTTTGACGGACTGCTTAATTTCTACGCCGGACGCAATGAGGTTTGCGATCTGAAATTAGAACAAGCTTTTATAGATTACATGGGGTGGGAAGGTAATGTATGCATCGCCCACCCATACGTTATTGATGCCGACCGGGAATTAATAGACCGCATTGCGCAAAATGATATGGTCCGTGGCGTAACTATCGCCGCAGGAGGTTTCTTTGGTCCGCAAGGACGAGAACTCCGTATCCCATTGGCCGATCCTAAACAGAATGAAAAGATTGAGAAATTTGAATACAATGACTATCGCATCACTAACTTTGAAATGGAAAGTTCCGCCCTTGCCGGATTAGCACGCCTGATGGGACACAAAGCCATGACTGTATGTATGGTGATTGCCAACCGACTAATAAAGGAAGCCAATACCGGCTATAAAAACTCTATTGATGGTTTGATAGAAAAAGTCTTGGAAAGAATATAATTCCCAATTTAGTTGTCTATATAATATGGATAAGATTCACCGGATCATCTATCAAGACTTATTCTTATTATTATCCAGAAGAAGATTGGCATAAACAGATTTTTTACAGAATAAGCCAACTCTTTTTACCTAACAGGGGACATCGCTTCATAGAAGACCATTTTTTGTAAAAAAACAACAAGATGTCCCCTCATAAAACAAATAAAAATATGGAAACCAGTTTCAAACAAACAACTAGTAATAAAGTAGAACGTTACCGTCTTTTCCTCCCTCAGTTTGAACTTTTAATATCAGATGAAAAAGAAGAAATAAGTGTTTTGGCCAATACTGCTGCTGCTCTTCGGGAAGCCTTCGGCTTTTTTTGGGTAGGTTTCTATCTGGTTAAAGACGACCAACTTATTTTAGGACCTTTTCAGGGAAGCACCGCCTGTTATCGCATCCATAAAGGAAAGGGAGTATGTGGAACCTCATGGGCAGAAGCTCGAACCTTGATAGTGCCCAATGTAGAACAATTCCCCGGACATATAGCCTGCAGTTCTCTTTCCCGCTCCGAAATTGTTGTTCCTATTCTTGCTAATGGACAAGTAAAGGGAGTATTGGATATTGACAGTAATCTATTAAACTTTTTTGATGAAACAGACCGCCGTTATTTAGAAGAAGTAACAGCCATTGTAGCTAAAACATTATATTATTAACCAAATGAAAATGATAAACCAAGATACAATCTGTGCCATTGCCACCGCCCAGGGAGGAGCCATCGGAATAATTCGTGTATCTGGCCCAAAAGCGATTGAAATAACGTCACGCATATTTACACCCGCCACAGGCAAGCCACTGACAGAACGAGCACCATATACTCTTACTTTCGGAAAGATTTGTTCCCCAAAGCGAAAAATTAATAATACACTTTTCCAACAAACGAGTGAAATTCCGCAAGAAAAAAGTGAAACGTTACAAAAAACTTCGTCAATTACTTCTTCTGCAGAAGAAGTAATTGACGAAGTTTTAATTTCCTTGTTCCGCGCCCCCCATTCTTATACCGGTGAAGACAGTACGGAAATCATGTGTCACGGTTCATCTTATATCCTGCAGCAAGTTATACAACTCCTGATCTATAATGGATGTCGTGCCGCTCTACCAGGTGAATACACCCAACGTGCTTTTCTAAACGGAAAAATGGACTTGAGCCAAGCCGAAGCTGTTGCCGATCTGATAGCCTCATCGTCTGCCTCCACCCATCGCCTAGCCATGAGCCAGATGCGCGGAGGATTCAGTAAAGAACTTTCTAACCTGCGTAACCAATTACTTCATTTCACTTCGTTAATGGAATTAGAACTGGATTTCAGTGATCATGAAGAACTAGAATTCGCCAATCGTGACGAACTGAGCAGTCTAGCTACCCATATCGAACAAGTTATTGCCCGGCTAGCTCATTCTTTCAGTGTAGGAAACGCAATCAAGAATGGCATTCCTGTAGCAATTATCGGAGAAACGAATGCCGGAAAATCTACCTTACTGAATGCGTTGCTGAATGAAGAAAAAGCCATTGTCAGTGATATCCATGGAACGACCCGTGACGTAATAGAGGATACGATCAATTTACAAGGTGTCACATTCCGATTTATTGATACAGCTGGAATCCGCCAAACGAACGATACAATAGAAAATCTAGGGATAGAACGTACTTTCCAAAAGATGGACCAAGCATATGTCATTTTATGGATGATAGACTCTACAGATGCCCAAAGGCGGTTCGAAGAATTAAAAGCCGACATTCTTCCACACTGCGAAGGGAAAAAGATGATTATTTTATTTAATAAGTCAGATCTGTTACTAGCAACACAAAAAGAAGAGTTGTCAGCCATATTTGCTGACATGAAAGTGGAAAAACTATTTATCTCAGCAAAGAAAAGGGAAAATATAACGATTCTGGAAAAGAAGTTAGTACAGGCAGCTGCCTTACCGGAAGTCAACCAAAACGATATTATCATTACAAATGTACGCCATTACGAAGCATTAACACGAGCATTGGATTCTATTCATAGAGTACAGGAAGGATTGCAATTGGAATTATCAGGAGATTTGGTAAGTGAGGATTTAAGACAATGTATCCACGAACTAAGTGAGATTGTTGCAGAAGGAGGTATAACCTCGGAAGAAACATTGCAAAATATATTTCAAAACTTTTGCATCGGCAAGTGATGGCTTGTAAACAGCCGTAACCAACTATAATTATTTAGAATAAAGTCGCTGTATATCAGCGACTTTTCTATTTTAACACTTTCCAGTCCGTATTTGGAAGTAACGGTTTTTATCCATATTTTTCTATCATATTTCTACCGCGACAGAAATTCACGGTTAGCCCAAATGTCACAGTGACGCATTAGTTGACGTGTGTTGACAGTGGTTTACATGTGTTGACAAAATCCGGGAGAAATAAGGCGAAATTATCCCCAATGTAAAGGAGAAAAATATGGAAGTAAGAAAGATTTGTCAATGGTGCGGAAAGCCATTCATAGCTCAAAAAACAAAGACCTGTTATTGTAGCCACCAATGTTCCAATCTTGGCTACAAGGAACGTATCCGAGAACGTAAGCGGCAGTTGAAACGATCGCAAGAATTATTGCAACCTCGGCAAGCCGCCGAGGGACAAGATTTCTTTTCTTTTGCCCAAGCAGCAAAGTTAATGGGCGTAACTAGACAGTACATATATAAATTGGTAAAGGAATCCAAACTTCGTGCTTCACGCATCAGTGGTAAGAAGTCGCTTATTCGTCGTGCTGACATCGAACTGATGATGAAAACCAGACCTTACGAGCGTGTCGTGCCTAAAGAGGACTTCAACATCTCCGAGTATTACACAGCCGAAGAGATTGTAGACAAATACAAAGTCAACGCCAAATGGGTGTGGACTTATACTCGGCAGCACAAAGTCCCGAAAGTGCGCATCCGCCAGTTCAACTATTACAGCAAAAAACATATTGATGCTGCCTTTGCTAAATACGAGGTGGATTCCGACCTGACCGAGTGGTACACGCCCGAAGAGATTCAGGCGAAGTACGGCATGACACGTGTCGCCATCCGTTCGCAGGTGTATCGGAACAACATACCATCCAAGAAGGAGCATGGGCAGATATTCTACTCAAAGCTCCACTTCGACCTCTCGAAGAGTTCCGAACAGGAGAGCAAAGCCGAATACTACACTGTCAAGGAGGCGATGGAGAAATTCAAACTCTCTCGTGACTCGGTTTACGGCATTCTGCAATTCCATCAGATTAACCGTGAGAAGAACGGACGTTTTGTCAGGTTCCTGAAAGTGGAATTTGACCGGGTGATGGGTGTTCGCAAGTAGGACAAGTGTATCATAACAACACATTTTATCTGTTCGTGCCCACCTTTTACCGGATATTAGCGTCATCCGCAAATTATTCCAAAATTAATCTTTGCTGAAGGTTATCTGCATGGTTACATTACAGAGATTTGCCAGCGAATTAATAACAACCATAAAAAATATAACGTTATGAATGACTGTAAAACAGTAACATTAAGAACACGTCCTTTGAAGAACAGGATGCTGTCGTTCTATCTGGATTATTATCCGGGGTATCGAGACAAGGAAACGATGAAAGTTATCCGTCATGAATCGCTTGGTATTTATGTCTATGCCAATCCGAGGAACAAGCGCGAGTTGAATTTCAACGAGGTAATGACCGAGAAAGCCGAAGGCATCCGTTGCCGCAGGTTTGAATCAGTGGTGAATGAACGGTATGATTTCTTCGACAAGTACAAACTCAAAGCCGATTTCTTGGAGTATTACCGCAAGCAGCTCCGCAAACACGACCAGAAATGGGAGTTTGTCTATCTCCATTTCAGCAACTTCGTTCATGGCAAGTGTACCTTTGAGGAGATTGACATCGACCTCTGCAACAAGTTTCGGGAATATTTGCTCACGGCCAAGAAGCTGAGACGTAACGGCCCTATCACACGGAACTCCGCATCGGGATATTGGTCAACCTTCAGAGGATTCCTGAAAATCCTTTATCGCAATGGGATGATAAAGACCAACGTCAATGATTTCTTGGATAAGATTGAAACGGAGGATGTAGTCAAAGAATATCTCTCCGTAGAAGAACTGTACAAACTGGCTGAAACTCCGTGCAAGAAACCCATCTTAAAGGTAGCATCGCTGTTTTCGTGTATGACCAGTTTGCGTATCAGTGATATTCTCGCTTTGTGTTGGGAAGACATCGTGGATTACTCTGCCGAAGGAAAATGCGTACATATCGTTACGCAGAAGAACAAGGCGGAAGACATCATCCCCATCAGCGAGGAAGCCTTGGAACTGATAGGCTACAGTTCCGAAAAGAAAGGGCTGGTATTCAAGGGGCTGATGCGTAGCTGGACGCAGATACTGATGAAAGAGTGGATTCGTTCTGCCGGAATTACCAAGAACATCACATTCCACTCATACCGGAGAACATTCGCCACACTGCAAGCTGCCGCAGGAACGGACATCCGTACCATTCAGAGCATTATGGCGCACAAGAGCATTACCACCACTCAGCGGTATATCAAAGTAGTGGATGCAAACAAACGGGAAGCCAGTAAGAAAATCACCCTGACACGGAAAGGCTAACAAGCGTTTTGTCCCCCATTTATACGGATATAGTATGATTTTTAGTCTGAAATCATACTATATCCGTTATTTTTTATCAAAATTGAACGATTTATCATCACCAATTATAAGTGTCTGGAATACGGTACATAACTTTGCTGCATAATCATTCCAAACTCTTACAGTATATGACAAATAAAACTCAAATTCGTACTCAAAGGATAAGTTTCGTTCTTGCGCTGTCGGTAATCACCTATACTGCGATAGACACTTATCTTTTCGCCTGTCACGAGATCAATATCATGAAGATAACAACTCCGGTAATACTCGGACTTGTAACAACAATTTTATTATGCGGTCTGTTACAACGATCTTTCTATAAATGGCTGACGAAGAATCCAATCGATTTTTCTTTTGGTTGGAAATCTCCGCTTGTTTTTGACTCTGATTTCGAGATAAAAGACGATTGTGCAAATGAAGTTCAAACCATTGAACAGCCAAACAACTCAGTTGTAGATAGTTATGATATTCTGTTGGAGAATATCAAAAAGAAAGAAGCAGAAAGACAAGTAGAAGTCATGAATGCTATTCGTGAATATGTAACTATTAAAACCGCTCCCTATCTGTCTAAAGAAGCTATTGCAATCCTCATTTCCAATATAGAATATATGGCTTGTGGTAGATATGACTTATACAAACCTATTCGCTCCAATATAGATAATCCGTTGAAACCTCCAGGGCTACGCCATTTGGCATGGAACATCGGTGAACGTTTGGGGATATCTCTACTTCAAAGAGCAACTTTTATAAAAGCTTCGTTTCCTCATGAACTAACAAATGCAACCATTGAATATCTAAAACTTAATTTACGCGATAATGTTTCAAGCCAGATTCCCATTGATGTACCCGATAAAGGCGACTATCGCTTCCATTTGGATGCAGATAATGATGACTCGCAATAAAAAACGTATGCAGATGAAATAATTAATCCGGTCTGTATTGTTCTGCAAGGTTTCATTGAGTTGGTTTGCAGCATGTTAAACGATTAAAACAGTTTTAAAATGAAGCAAGAAGAACTGACATTCAATGACCTGCCGGCAGTGGTAGGCGAACTATGCAACCGAATTGCAAGCATGGAAAATCTGCTAACGGAAAAACTTTCCAAGCAGCACGAAGTCAAAGAGAACACACACGTACCCATGACCGTGCAGGAGGCTTGCGCCTATCTCAAAATGCCGTTATCGACCTTCTATTACAAGGTCAAAAAGGACGACATTCCGGTTATCAAACAAGGGAAACATCTCTACATCTATCGGGACGAATTAGACAAATGGCTGGAATCCTCCCGAAAGAATCCGGCTCCGCAGAGTTTCGAGGAAGAGAATGAAGCTGTACTCGCTTCTCATCGCCGTAAACCGAACACTAAAAACTGGGAATGATTAAGAAGTCGGACAATACGATTCCTTCACGTGAGGAGTTGGCGGCTTACATCGAAGAATCAGCCGTGAGCGTGACGAATACCTACGAACAGTCGCCGGTGGTTCTGATGGTGGATGATGCTGTCATCGGCACATTGGGGAACTTCAGTGCTTCCATCGGAAAAGCCAAAAGCAAGAAAACTTTCAACGTATCTGCCATTGTCGCATCAGCATTGAGTGGCAGCACCGTGCTACATTACCGTTCCATGTTCCCTGAAAATAAGCGGAAGATTCTGTATATCGACACGGAACAGGGACAACATCATTGCCAGCAGGTACTGAAGCGCATCTTGCGTTTAGCGGAACTGCCGGACGACGAGAAACCGGATAATCTGCTCATGCTGTTTCTGCGTAAGTTCGCCCCAAAGATACGTATGTTGATAGTCGAAGAAACTATCGGCACCATACCGAATTTGGGACTGGTCATCGTAGATGGCATTCGCGACTTCCTTTATGACATCAATTCATCCAGTGAATCCACCGACATCATCTCCAAATTCATGCAGTGGACGGACGACAGGCAGATTCATATCCACACCGTCCTGCATCAGAACAAGAATGATGAACACGCACGTGGGCACATTGGCACGGAGCTCAACAACAAGGCGGAAACTATCATGCAGGTCGAGGTAGATAAAGAAGACAAGAACATAAGCGTGGTCGAAGCCGTGCATATCCGTGACCGGGAGTTTGAGCCTTTCGCTTTCCGCATAAACGAGGAAGTGTTGCCTGAAGCGGTAGAGTCTTATCTGCCCAAAGAAAAGAAGGTCGGGCGACCAATCAAAGAGCCGTTCGATCCGTACAGGGAAATTTCGGAGAGTGTACATCGCGCTGCATTGGATGCCGCTTTTGCCAATGGCAACATCGGCAGTTACGATGGGTATCTGGAACGCTTGAAAGAGGGTTACGGATTGCAGAATGTAAAACTTGGCCACAACAAGGCGGTCAAGGTAGCTACATTTCTCAATAACAAGCGAATGGTCATAAAAGAAGGGAAAGGGTATGCCTTCAATCCTGAATACCATTACTGAGTTCAACTTTACTTTAATGTCGGGGCGTATATATAAGAATAAAGCAAAGTCGGCAGGAGAACACAATGTAAGAGGCTCATACTCTCCCCTCTTTTAGAGACTCATATCATCTTAGATTTCCTGTCCGAATGCCAGTTCACTATACACATCCGATATGGCGTATCGGGAAGCATCAACAGGTAACTGTTGCGAGATATGCCAAGGTATAACCTCACTGCGTTACGGTTCTACATTGACGCTCTCGCAAGCTCGCACCTATTCAACCATTATAACAACGATTCAAATGAAAGAAGATATTGAAAAAACATCGGACTCCTCGAAAGAGACCAGAAGCGTCTTCATCGGGGCAAAAGTCACTCCTACTCAGAAGGAGCATATAAAATCACTGGCCACAAAATGCGGCATGACCATAAGCGATTACCTATTGTCGTGTGCGTATAACTTCAAGCCCAAAGCGAGGCTCACGAAAGAAGAGGCGGCACTGTTGCAGAATCTGGACGATTGTCGGTCTGACCTCGTAAAACACACCTCTGCACTACACGGAATGTCCACAAAGCAGCGCATGGTAATGTTCAATCAGATTCCGTTCATGGTCGGCTGGCTCAAGGAGCTTGGCAATGTAGCCGAAAGCGTCCGCCAGTTCCTGAATGCAGTAAAAGAGAAGAACAAAATTCCGTCTAACCCTCAATCTGAAGAAGAATGATTGCAAAAGCCAAAGCCATATCGCACGGAATAAACGATATCCGCTACACTACCGGCGAATCACAGCACAAGAAACATCCGGAAAAAATCTATCGGGTATTGGACAATCTGTTGCCCTCCGAACCGGACGCTATGGGGATATGGAACTCCATGCAGTTGACCCTATCCCAACACCGGCCGATAAAGAACTCCGTTATCAGAATCGAGCTGAGTCCATCGCCCGAACATACCCAGTTTTATGACATTGAGGACTGGCAAAAGCTCTGGCACGACTTTGCCGAGGAGTTCGACAAGCAAGTGATTACCGGCAAGGATGGAAAAGTCCGTTCCTACCAAACGAATTTGGCTAACAGCAAATACTCGGTTTGGCTGCATACGGAATCCAAAGGTGAAGTTCCCCACCTCCATGCTGCAGTCTGCCGTTTGGATGAAGATGGCAATATCAATAATGACCATAACATTCATCTTCGGGCGCAACGTGCAGCCGAGCGAGTGGCAAGGAAACGCGGCTGGACGACTGCTGCACAAATCCGAAATCGCAACATTCCACAAGTGAACCGGGACTGCATGGAGGTGGGGAAAACGATGCAATCATGGTCATGGGATGAATATAAGAATGCTCTTGCACGGAAAGGCTATGTCGTACATGAACGAGAGGACAAGCAAGGTATTCTCCGTGGTTATGCACTCGTGCATGGGAACACCAAATACAAGGCTTCAGAACTGGGAGTCGGCAGAAATCTTATGATTTCAAAACTTCCTGCGACATGGAAGAAACAGCACCACCAGCCGATCACAACCATTAGGGATAATACTATCCAAGTCGTCCAGCAGTCAGCAGAGCATAAGGTTGCTCCGATTGACTATTCCCAATATCGTGCAGAGCGTTCGGATATGATTCCCTATACCCTTACGCATGAAGGCAAGGAGCACCGATTCTATATTCCGGGGAAAGTGCTTGACTGTTTCAATGACGAGTTCGATTACAGGTTTGTCACCAATAGTCAAGAGCTTACCGATATAGCGGTAGCTATTTTTGTCGGGCTGCTTGATACGCCGAATGTAGCAGGCGGAGGTGGCGGAGGTTCGCAAAGCGACCTTCCGTGGAGAAACAAGGACGAGGACGATTTACAATGGGCTCGCAGATGCGCTCGTGCTGCCAGTCGTTCGTTAGGGAAGAAACCGAAAACAGGACTAAAACGATAAGCCTATGAAGCCAAACATGAAAAAGAAATTCGATTTTTCCGCAGAAATGAGTGAAGTGGAATCCATAAAAACCACTCCCCAAAATGAATATCTGGAAGAAGAAAAACGGTTACTCGATATAAATGCCAAGGAACTTTCCAGCCTGAATGACAATGTATATAAGCTAAGAACAGAAGTTGAAAATCTGTCCGGCTCTGTACGAGAGTGCAAACCTATCATTTCTGAAGAAATGCAGAAGTTGGCAGTTGAATTTGGAGCAACACTTCTCTGCAATTTTCTTGGTCAGATTGAAAGCAAATGCAAGGAAGCCGAGCGGAGAATAAAGAAAGCCGACAATGTTATCCATATCCCGGCTACCGCATTCTACATTTTGATTATCATTGTAGTCGCTCTGTCTTCTTTTTTCGTGTGCATGATAGTGGCTAATGCAGAGATTTTGCATTCCGGATTGATTTGGAAGGCTGTTATTGGTTGTATTCTTATGGCTGTTTTGGGGATTGGTATAGCTGTAGTTATACAGAAGTTTTCGGATAGATACAAATAAACGAAAAGTCTCAATTGGATAGGGATTGCTATCGGTTGAGACTTTATTCTGTATTGTGTCAAAAGCTAACTTTTACTCCCCTTGCTCTAACACCCCTCTGATTTGCTTATCAAAATCAGAATCAATCGGTTGAGTAAGATTAAAAATATCATATTCCTGTTCCGCCTTGTCTTTTGCCTGAACAGCAGAAATACGTCCTTTATCTGGCAAAATCTGATAATCCATAAATGAAAGGAACTTAGTTACACTTTCAGAGAATTGCTCCATATTAAAAGTATTCCGACGTCTAATAAGGTTTTCAATATATTCGAAAAATGCAGATACAGCAAGTTCCAATTCCTTTATCTTTTTCTCTGGCAAATAGT
>ENA-UPTB01001994-UPTB01001994.1-human-gut-metagenome-genome-assembly--contig:-NODE-1994-length-15384-cov-18.768276_pt1 | contig 15384 bp, 15 predicted proteins | sample MGYA00250046_ERZ773369 | MGnify/ENA primary metagenome ERZ773369 (study PRJEB29103, sample SAMN06111938) | human gut metagenome | biome: human gut; feature: ankylosing spondylitis patient; material...
GGAATAGCTATCTCATTGCAGGCTTTAATAAATATATCTCTTGGTTTCATTTCTTGTTCTTTTCAGGTCGATAATGTCCGACGGATAATCGACCTTTTGGGTACGATTGATCCGTATGTTATTTGATGTTGGTTATTTTTTTAATCAAGGAATTTATAGTGAGGTGAAGGGGACTGATATATGAACCATCTGTATAAAAAACAGATAATTCAAAATCCTTGGGCAATGCGAATAATACACTCCCATCTCCTTCGCCAATCGCAAGAGCATCATTTAATATCTCCCGTTCTTTAGATGAAATTTCGGATAACTCATTTAAAGTATTAGAGAATCCTTGTAATTGCCGTATTTGTGCATAACGATGACCATCAATATTGACATTCGTGAACAGTTCTTTAATCGAATATAGTTTATATTGTTCATGATTGATAGAAACTGTTACACCCAAATTCTGAATACACTGCTCATATTTTTGAGGGAGTAAACCATATTGAATATTAACTTCGGGATTCTCTGTCCGTTTGAGCAACCCCACATCAGTATATAAATCTGTAAAACGATTTAATGCGGTAGTTCCATTACAATAAGGACATTTTATATATATAGACCCCGAACCTGCTTTAAGAACTCTGTTCAATCTTTCGAATGAATCCTCCGGCAGCTCAAAATAACCATGACAATTTTCACATTCTATAATCTGCATAATCCGTTGATGTTTCTATTTATTTTGCTATCAAATAACATGTAATTATCAGCGGTTTTCGCTGTTATTTTCTTATTTAACTATCTCATTATCATTTTCAAGAATATCATCCAATGGAGTGCGGATGCTGCTCTTGAAAGTGTCGGCTATATGCACGTACATTTCCGTCGTTTTCAGTTGGTTGTGTCCCAACAGCTCTTTTACGATTTTCAAGTCCGTGCCTTGTTCGATCAGATGCGTGGCGAACGAGTGCCGCAACAGGTGGGGGTACACCCGCTTGGTGATTCCGGCTTCCTTCGCCGCCTCTTTCAGCTTCTTCGACACGATGCTCTCCGTAAACGTCTCACCCTTGTACCGCTCGAACAGCCATTCCTGCGGCTTGTACAGCTTGGTGTACTCGGTCAGCTTCCTGACAAGGGGCTTCGACAGCAGCGTGTAGCGGTCTTTCCTCCCTTTGCCCTGCCGTACCCGTATCAGCGAACGGCTCACGTTGATGTCGTGGGGCTTCAAGTCCAGCAGCTCGCTGATTCTCAACCCGGCGGAGTAAAGCAACGAGAACATGCAGAACAGCCGGATGTCCGGACCGGTTGCCTCAAGGATGGATTTTATCTCCTCCTTGCTCAGCACGTCGGGCAGCGTCCGTTCCCGTTTGGCTCGCTTTACCTCGTAACATTTCCGTTCCTGTCCCAGCACCTTCTCGAAATAAAACTTGATCGAGTTGATGCGCAAGTTCTGTTGGCACGACGAGATCCCCCGTGTGTCAATCAGGTGCACGATGTAGGCGTTGATTTCTTCCGGTCGGATGTAGCGGAGATTCCTTCCCGCAAAGTATTGCTGGAACTCCCTGAAATAGGCAGTGTACGCACGGACGGTATGCTCGCTGTACCGCAGTTGCCGCAGCGTCTCGGCATAGCCGGGCGGGATGGCGGGGCTGGTTTTCCCGTTTTTCTTGGGCAGGGTGTTTTTCAGGGCGGAGTAATTGATATACGCCGTTTCCACATGGCGGTCGAAAAAGCCGGACAGGTCGAAGCCTTCTTCCGGCAGGTAGGCTCTGTCCCCCTCGAACCGCACGCCCTTCTCTTTCGACAGCGACAGCCGGATGGCATCGTCCTCGTCGAACTCCACTTCCACGTATTTCTGCCCGTCACGGATGGCAGGTGAAAGCGTTATTCTCGGTTTGCTCTGATAGACTTTCATACGCATCGCATGGGTGGCAATGACAGACCGTGTCCCTCATTACCCATATTTTACAAATATAGAGAAAACAACGAATTATCGCCGTTTCCCGGAGGAGAAAAATGCGTGCGGGGCATGATTTTTTGGTATTTTTCACAGGAAAGGGCTGCGACAAACCTGCGAACCGGACGACAAGTGCGGACAGCCCGCCCCGGACTTGCACGTTCCCCGTGTTTCTCCCTCTATATTTACGCCCGGTTTCGTTTGAGAACCAATAGTATTCACCATTTAAAAACATTAGATTATGGACGAACGACCGGACAGCAGCCAGCAGTTGATGGACATCCTGCTCGTCATGGACGAGAAAGGCACGCTCCAAGCCGTCAGCGGAGTAAAGGACGGCGAGTTACAGACCAAGAATCCCTTGGAGGACAACAACGACCTCCTGCGGGTGGATCGCCACGGCGATATGTTTTCGAATTTCTTTTCCAACCTCTGGAACCAGTTGAAAGACCCGACCCGCTTCCACTTCTTCCGTGTGCCGGAAGAGGAGGTGCAGCGGGTAGCCGCCGATTTCCAGCAACGGGAGAGCCAGTCCGTCAAGACGGGCGAGCCGCTCGTTGCGCAGTACGAGGTGCAGCCGCCCGTGCAGGCGCAGCAGCAGACCCAAGCCGGGCAGCAGCAACAGCCGGAGGGTGCGCCGCAGCAGTCCGCCGGGCAGACCGAACAGAACCCGCAGTACAAGTACCGCCCGGAGGACATCGACTGGAACAGCCTCGCCGCCCTCGGCGTGCAGCGGGAGCAGATCGAGGGCAACGGGATGCTCGACCAGATGCTCCGGGGCTTCCAGACCGACAAGACCGTCCGGGTGCATTTCCACTTCGACGGCATCTCGCACAGCAACGACAGCCAGCTCTCGCTCAAGCCCGGCACGGACGGCAGGCTGACCGTGTGCAGCCACGGCATCCTCGACCCGGAGAAGATGCAGAAGCAGTTCTTCGGCTACGACATCACCGACTCCGACAAGCAGGTGCTCCGGCAGACGGGCAACATGGGGCATCCGGCGACTGTCACCAACCGGGCGGGCGAGCAGGTCGAAGCCCTTGTCAGCCGCAACCTCAAGACCAACGAGCTGGTCGCCTTCCCGCTCTCCAAGGTCAATATCCCGGCGGAGAAGAACGGGCATACCTTCACCCCGGACGAGATAGCCCGGCTCAAACAGGGCGAGGCGGTGGTCTGCCAGTTCCTTTCCAGAGCCAAGGAGGGGGAGCAGCCCAAGCTCTACCCGGCACCCGTGCAGTTCAGCGCAGCCAAGATGCAGCTCGAATTTCTCTTCGGCGACCGGGGCAGGCTGGCGATGGATGCGTACAAGGCGAACCTGAAACAGACCGCCAATCAGGAGGTACCGAAGACCTTCCGCAAGCAGGAGCTTACCGAGAAGTCCCGCCTCGAACTCGAAGCCGGGGGAACGGTCAAGGTCTCCGGCTTGGTGGACAAGAAAGGAAAAGCCTACCAAGGCTACATCACATGGAAGCCCGGCGAGAAGCCCGCCTTCATGTTCCCCAAGGACTACAAGGCGGCGCTCGAAGAGGGGCGTGTCAAGCCCGCCGTGGAGAACGAGGTGCAGGTGGCGGTCAATTCCGAGGGCAAGACCGTCGAGGCGACCCGCAACCTGAAAGAAGCCCTGCAATCCGCACAGCAGCGACCCACCGGGGAGCAGAAACAGCAGCAGGAGCGCAGGCAGGAGCAGAAAGAGGACCGGAAACAGGCACAGAAGCAGGAACAGCCCGACAAGCCCAAGCGCAGCCGGGGTGTCCGTCGATGATTTCCCCCGCCATTCTGTAAATGAATTACCCGGTTATCCCGTCCGAGCGGCGGGATAACTTTTGTCAAACCGTTAAATTTTAAAGAAATATGATTACAGCAGTCATCGCTGAAAAGCCTTCCGTAGCGAAGGATATAGCAAATGTGTTGAATGTCCGGGAGCGGCACGATGGCTACCTCTCAGGTAACGGCTACCTCGTTACCTGGGCGTTCGGCCATCTCGTCCAGCTCGCCATGCCCGAAGCATACGGCTACACGGGCTTCCGGCGTGAGAACCTGCCCATTCTGCCGCAGGAGTTCAAGTACATCCCCCGCCAGATACGGGAGGGCAAGGAGTATAAGCCCGATCCCGGCGTGCTCAAACAGTTGAAGGTCATCAAGGAGGTTTTCGACCGTTCCGACCGTATCGTCGTGGCGACCGATGCCGGGCGTGAGGGCGAAGCCATTCATCGGTACATCTACAATTACCTTGGCTGCCGCAAGCCCTGCCTGCGCCTCTGGATCTCCTCGCTGACCGACCGTGCCATCCGGGAGGGGCTGGATAACCTCAAGCCCGGCAGCGACTACGACAACCTCTACCGTGCCGCCGAAGCCCGTGCCATCGCCGACTGGGAGATAGGGCTGAACGCCACCCAAGCTCTCAGCATCGCCGCCGGGCAGGGCATCTACTCCCTTGGACGGGTACAGACGCCCACCTTGATGATGATTTGCTCCCGTTATCTGGAGAACAGGGATTTCACCCCGCAGACCTATTTCCGGCTGAAGGTTACGGCGGAAAAGGACGGCACGCCCTTCGCCGCCATCTCTGAATTGCGTTACGAAACCCTTCCGGCGGCAAACGCCGCCCTCGCCGCTGTAACCGCAACGGGGACGGTGGAGGTTGCCGACGTGCAGCGCAGAGAGGTGAGCCAAGAACCTCCCTTGCTCTACGACCTGACCGCCTTGCAGAAAGAGGCGAACGGCAGGTACGGCTTCTCGGCGGACAAGACCCTCTCCGTCGCCCAGTCGCTTTACGAGAAGAAGGTGTTGAGCTATCCCCGTACCGGCTCCCGCTACCTCTCGGACGATGTGTTCGACGAGATATCCGACCGCATCGCCCTGCTGGAGCGGTACCCGGCTTTCGCCGCCCATGCCGCCGCCCTGAAAGGGGCTTCGCTCAACCGCCGCAGCGTGGATGCGGGGAAAGTTACCGACCACCATGCGCTCATCATCACCGAGTGTCTGCCCGGCGAGCTGTCCGCCGACGAGCGCACGGTGTACGACATGGTAGCCGCCCACCTGCTCGAAGCCTTCTCCGCCCGTTGCCTCAAGGACGTTACCACCGTCTCTTTCACGGCGGGGAACAGCGTGTTCACCGCCAAGGGGACGGTCGTCAGGTCCGCCGGATGGCGTGCCGTGCGGAACGAGCGGGACGAGGACGACGAGGGAACAGCCGCTTTGCCGCCCTTGCAGCCCGGCGAGGCTTTCCTCCTGCAATCGGCGGAGTGCGTGGAGAGACAGACCAAGCCCCGTCCCCTGCACACCGAGAGCAGCCTCCTTTCGGCGATGGAGCATTGCGGCAGGGAGTTGCGGGACGACGAGCTGCGGGACAGCCTGAAAGGGAACGGTATCGGCACGCCCGCCACCCGTGCCTCCATCATCGAGACCCTCTTTGCCCGTGACTACGTGCGCCGGGAGAAGAAGAGCCTCGTGCCGACCGACAAGGGGCTTGCCGTGTACCAGATAGTGAAGGACAAGCGCATCGCCGATGTCGAGATGACCGGGCAGTGGGAGACCGCCCTCGCCAAGATCGAGAGCGGGGAGATGAATCCCGACACCTTCCGCAAGGGCATCGAGGTCTATGCCGCCCAGATTACCGAAGAACTCCTGCAAGTGCAGGTATCGGTGGCGGACGGCGGACATATCCCGTGTCCCAAGTGCCGTTCCGGTCGCATCCTCCTTTACCCGAAGGTCGCCAAGTGCAGCAACGTCGATTGCCCCCTGACCGTCTTCCGTGGCAAGGGGGAGAAGCAGCTCACCGACAGCCAGATTGCCGACCTCGTGACCAAGGGCAGGACTGCCCTGATCAAAGGATTCAGGAGCAGGGAAGGCAAGCCCTTCGATGCGTACCTCACCTTCGACAAGGACTTCCGCATCGTGTACGGGTTCCCGCCCCGCACGGACAAGCCCAAAGGAAAGGAGCGCAGGCGATGAACGGCATCGGTTGGATCACCGTGGCGGAAGCCGCCCGGCTCTGCGGCACGGACGAGCTGCGCATCACCCTCTGGATGAACGGCAACCACATCGCCTACGCCCGTTTCGACGGCATCCTGATGATCGACGGCGCATCCCTTGCCGCCCTGTTCAGCCGCAACCGGGTCGCCACCATCTACGAGGACGTGGCGCAACAGCGGGGCAAGCCCGGCAGACCGGGCAGGCTCCGCCGCCTGCTCGACACCCCGCTCGACACCTTCGGCTTGTCGCAGCGTATCGTTCGGGCGTGCCGGGAGCTGGGCGTCTTCACCGTGGAGCACCTGCTCGTCCACCTCCGCCGCTTCCGCTTCTCCCGCCTGTACTGTGTCCGCAACTTCGGCAGCGGATCGGCAGCCGAGACCCTCCGGCGGCTCCGGCAGGACGGCTTGACAGACGGCGGCAGCCCACGGGATTTCAAGGTCTTGTACCCGTAATCCCGGCAATACAGGTAAATAAGTGCGGCAATGTCGCACTTATCACAAAATTATTTCCGGATATATTTTGTAGTTTAAGAGATAAGTTCTATATTTGCAACCAGTAGAACCTGCCAAGCCTCTTAACAATGCTCAAATCGGCGGGTCGTTTTTTTTTATATACCTTATGAAAGTACATTTTAGCAAAACCTGCTTTACTCCCCAACAGCATATAACCCTACTAAAGGACAGAGGATTATCTATCTCGGATGAACCGAAAGCCGTCAGTTACCTGACCAATATCGGTTACTTTCGTTTAAGTGCTTATTTTTATCCTTTATTGGAATTTCCCAAAGAACAACACCGTTACAAACCGGATGCAACTTTTAAAAAAGTAATGGATATGTATCGTTTCGACCGCAAATTAAGGTTGCTGTTGTTTAACGAGATAGAGAAGATAGAAGTGGCTATTCGCAGTTGTATCACAAATTATGCCAGTTTGAATTTCGGCAATCTGTTTTGGCTGACTGACAAGTCTTTTTTCAGCAATGAAGATAAATACCAAGCGACTTTAGCCGTAATCGACAAAGAGATACAAAACTCCAAAGAAGATTTTATCACTCATTTCAACGAAACGTATCTGGAGGCTTACCCGCCCGCATGGATGATCGCTGAAATCATTCCTTTCGGCAGCTTGGCTCATATTTATATGAACCTGAAAGATAATGGGCTAAAAAAGAAAATAGCCCAGCATTTTGGTTTGCAGGCTCCTGCCTTTGTGTCATGGCTTATCGTGCTGGGTGGATTGCGGAATTTATGCTGTCACCATGCCCGGATGTGGAACCGTGAATTACCCATCAGCCCGACAGAACCCAAGCACATGAAATTCGGTTGGATTGACTCTTCCCGGACAGACAAGCGCAGGATGTATTACCGTATCTGCATGATACGTTATTTCCTTTATACCGTATCGCCTAATAACAATTTCAAGGACAAACTGAAAACCCTGTTGGCTGCCTATCCTAATATAGATACGGCAGCGATGGGCTTTCCGTCCGGTTGGGAAAGCGAGGATATTTGGAAATAGGCAACATTGTTTCCTGATTTCAATATTCCTTTGCCATTCAGGATATTTCCGTTATCTTTGCACCAATAGAACCTGCCAAGCCTCTTGACACGAGTTGTTGAACAACAGTGAATAATGCTCAAATCGGCGGGTCGTTTTTTATAACCCGTCATCCTTTCCTGAATGACCCAAGCCACTTTTCAGTGGCTTTTTGCATTTCATGGGCATACCCTTCCGTACACCGTCCGGATTTTCCCGTCCTCCAATACCTTGCTCGACCGCACGACCCACGTCCTGCCATCATTCAGCCCGCACTCCAGTGCCTTCTCGCCGCCGCCGACCAGCACCGGCACGGTTATCACCACGATTTCGTCCGCCAGCCCGTTATCCAAGAGCAAAGCCCCGGTTTCCGCTCCGTAAGCCGTTACCGTCCCTTCGCCGTCCGCTTTTATTCCCCGCAGTTCCGCTGCCGCATCCCCTGTAACAAACCGCACCCGTTCCTTCTCCGTCAGGTCAATACAGCCGTCCGTCACGACCAAAGTCTCTTTTGCCGTGAGCGGCCAGCCCAGATGGTTCAGGTAAATGCGCAGGTAGGTTTCCTCGTCGATCAGCACGAAGCCGGAGGCGTCCACCGCCGCATCGAAATACTTGTCCGAACTGACCGGACAACCGTCAATGGATTGGTACACGTGCAAGGTAATCTGTTTCATATCAATGTGTTTTTAAGGATTATGTCCGCCTCGCACCCAAAAGAACAGCGTGAACTCACACTATTCCGGTACGAGGTACTGGCATACCTAAGAAACGAAACAGGCAAGCTCACGCCGTATAAGCATACAGCATGAACATTGCGCTATCCATCCCGTTTCTTTTGAAAAGTGCCAGTTTTCGTACCGAGACGTTCAGCGAACGTACAATATGTATATCAATCCCCGTCTGTTTCCAAGCCGGGTATGAATCTTCTATGTCACGACAGAGACCGTGCCCGAGAGCACCGCCTTCTGTCTTTGTATGGCAAAGATAGCGAAACTTCCCGAATAACAAAACAATAGCCCCGCCTAATCTCACGATCCGGCAGGGCTTCATCCACTAAAAGCACCGTCAGAAAAATGTCATTCTCACGGGAACAGCCCCCTTTTCCTGCGCCTTTCCTCTTTCCGGGCTTCCTTCTCCTTGCGTTTCGCAGCCCGTTCCTCCACGTCGGCGAAACGGGTGCGGATGAACTCGTGCACGTCCTTCGTGCGGTAGAACACCTTGCCGCTGATGGTGAAGTACGGCAGCACCCCGATGGCACGGTAGCGTTGCAGCGTGCGGATGCCCACCTTCAGCAGCAGGCACAGGTCTTGGTTGTCCAGCACCTCCTCGCCGTCGAGCGTGTTGTTCTTCTTCAGCACCCTTTCCAGCAATTTCTCCGTCCGGTCGAAGCGTTCCATGATGCGCTCCATCCAGCCCTCAAACTCTTCCCTGTCCGTGTACATAGCAGTCGCCCTCCTTTTCGATGATTTCCTTTTCCCGCATATAGCGGATGTAGCCTTTCGCCGTCCGTTCCTTCACTTCCAGCATCTCCTGTATCAGCTCGCACAGTTCGATGTAGCCGTACTTCTCCTGCCGGGCGAACGCCTCCCGTGCCATCTCCGCCAGCTCCTTCTCCTTGCGCTTCTCTTTCTCCGCCCTCGGCTTCTCGCCCACATAGACGGGCATCCCGGCTTGCTTGTCCCATCTGAACTGCATCAGCGGAATATCCAGCGGGCTGCCGTCCCTGACCTTCAACGCCTTCACCACCGACACCTCCGGGTTTTCGTCCTTCTCGATGGAGAGGATGGCGGCGGACTTGCGTTGCAGCTCGCTGCCGAGGTGTCCCCGCAGTTTCAGTCCGTTCGGCACGAAATGCACCACGGCGGCGATGCACGTGCGGTAGATTCCCGCCAGCCGGTAGATCTCGTCAATCAGCGCCACGCTCTCCGCCTCGTCGTTGGCGCAGCGGATCAGGTCCGCCACCCCGTCGATGACGACCAGATGGATGCCCCCGTGCAGGTAGTGGTACCGGTCCATGCTCTGCACGATGGCGGTCAGCCGCTCGCTTCTCGACATCCCCGTCAGGCAGTACACGTGCAGGTACTCCGGCATCCGCTCACGCCCGGCACGGCGCAGCAGCCGCCCCGTGTTCTTGTGGAGCTGTTGCTCGCTCTGTTCCGTGTCGTAGAGCAGCACCGCACGCCCCTTGCGGTTCGGTTCCACCCGCACCCCCAAGAGATCGGCGTCCGTCTCCCGTTCCATGATCGCCCCGGCGACCAGTGCGGCGGTGTAGTTGCTCTTGCCCGTCCCTTCACCGCCCGTGATGCAGAGGATGTTCTCTTCCGAGCCTAACGGCACGTCCCCGGCGGTAACGATGGCGACCGCCTGTTCGGGCGGGTGGTCATAGTCGATCTCGCACGATTTCAGCATCGCCAGCGTGTCCCCGTACAGCGTGTCGAGCAGTTTCAGGAACAGCCCCATCAGCTCCTCCCTCGTGTGCCCGGCTTTGAAGTAGTCCGTCACGTCCTTCTCCGCCTTCGTCCCCGGCAGCGGCAGCACCAGCCGTTTCACCCCGTACTCCGCCAGTTGCGCACGGTGCTTCTCCGAGCATTCCAGCCCCGTCTTGTCCGTGTCGTACAGCAGCACGATGTGCTTGAAGCGATAGACCAGCTTGCGCACGGTCTTCGCCGGGATGACCGAGGTCTCCGAGTTGAAGCAGATGGCGTGGAAGCCGTGCGCCGCCAGCGTCAGCACGTCCTTCTCGCCGCCCGTGAGGAAGAGCAGGTCACCCTTCGAGGGCAGTTGCTCCAGCCCGAAGCAGTAGTTGTCGCCCGTGTGCCCGCCATAGACGAAGCGCACCTCCGACATCGGGCGATAGACCTTCACGCCCCATTTCCCCTTGTAGCCGAACATCGGTTCCGCCGGGGTGGAACTGAAGCCGAACGCCTTGCCCTCCCTCGTCTCGCCCCGGTACTCGGCGAGCGATACCGTCCCGTAGCGGCGCAGCACCTCCACGGTGATGCCCGATGCGCCCCAGTAGGCAAGCTCCCCCTCGGTGAAGGGCTTCTCCGCCGCCCGGTAGGGCTTCGGTTCGGGACGGTCGGCGGACACTGCCGCCTCTTCCGTGTCCGTTCCGGCTTCCCCGGCACCGCCGCCCCTTGCGCCCGTTACGGGCCGCAATCTCCGGCAGCCCCCGGTTCCTACCGTCCCGTCGGTCGGGATGTCCCCGTCCAGTCCGAGGCACAGCTCCCGGTCGATGGTGTGCAGCACCTCCACGAAGTCGGCGGCGTTCCGGCAGTCCAGCCCTTTCAGCTTCGCCACGAGGAAGAAGCAGTCGCCCGAATAGTCCCCGTTGCCGAAGTCCTTCATCCGGTACGTACCGCTCCGGCGGTCGTAATACACGTTGCACGAAGCCTTGCTGTCGGCGTACAGCGGGTTCAGGAAGTTCCTGCCCACCCGCCACTTCACGGGCAGGTAGTGGCGGAACACGTCCAGCCCGTTACTGGTTCTTGCCAGCACTTCTTCCTTTCTTACCATAGCTTCCGTTTTTTCGGTTATGCAGGGGATGTTCCGCTATCATCCGGTCGATCTTGGCGGCGGGCGTCTCCACCATCCACCGCTCACGCAGGCTCTCGACAGCCTGCCGGGGATAGCGTATCTGCCGCCCGATCATCGAATAGGGGACGATGTTCTTCTGGCGGTAGCGTTGCAGGGTGCGGTGGCTGATGTCCAGCGCCTCGCACACCTCCTTGTGCGTCATCCACTTCGGGTCGGCTTTCCGTCCCTTGGTCGCAGGGCTTTCCGCTTCCTCTTTCCGTTTGCGCTCCGTTTCCTCCCGGTTCCGGGATTCCTCCACGTAGGCGGTTATCTTCTCGATCTTCTCCACGAGCAGGCGGTAGGCGTTGCTCTCGATGGTCATTATTTCCATTGTCGTACTCATTTTTAGGTTTCTGCCGCAAATGTCGCCCGATTCGCCGGTTTTTCCTGCCACTATACCGGCACCTTGGCAAAGATTTTTTTTCGGGGCGCATTTTCGCCCTTCCTGCCGTTCCGGGCGGTAAAAAGGACCGAGACGGGGTAAAAAAGAGCGTCCGGAAGGCTCTTTCCAGCCCTTCGGACGCTCCCTTCCCGTGTCCTGCCGTCTCTGCCGCCCCGTTGCCAACTTGCTACCGGCTATCCATGTCCCGCATCTTTTTCAGCAGCCTCTCCTTCATCTCGTCCAAGAACGCCGTCGGGTTCTGTTGCCCCCGCAGCCTGCCGAAAGCGTGGTACACGTTGCCCAGATCCACGTGGAAATGCTTCTCGAACAGCGCAGCCAGCTCGCCGATCTCGGCGTTGCCCTCGTCCACGCTTCCCGTCACGTGTATGCCATAGACGAGCAGTATGGCGGCAATCTTCGTGTTCGTCCAGCGGTGTTCCTTCTCCGGCACGGCTTCCGTCTCCGTCCCCTGCGCCGCACGCTCCATCCGGCGGCTCAGGTGTACCAGCAGCATCTCCACCGAGATCAGCCGTGCCGCCAGTATGTCGTAGCCCGTGGAGAACTCCGCCTCCTCGTCCAGCACGAAGCTGCCGCTCTCGGGGCTTAGCTCGCCCTTCGCCCGCAGGAAATAGTAGCTGTCCCGGTACGTCGCCCCGCTGTGGTAATACTGGTAAAAGGGCAGGTAGCGTTCCATCATCCGCTCGGCACGCTCCATCGCCTTGCGGTAGTACGGTTCGGCGACACGCAGGCAGGCGGGGCAGCCGCTCTCTATCTGGTACACCCGGTAATAGTACAGCAGCCTGCCCGTCAGGGCGGGTTTGTAATACTTGAAGTAGAGGATCTCCTTCGCGTCCCCGGCGAACGGATGGGCGAGGGCGTACTCCTTCAGTTCCCGGTTCTTGCCTTTCAGGTACGAGACCATCTCACGGCAGACGCCTATCACCTCCTTGCCGTCCATGCCGGGGGCTGTGGTCGCCATGCGCTGATCCACCTCCTTCAGCAGCCCGTTAAAATATTCTTCCATATAAATCTTGTTTCATATTGTTTATAAGGGCGCAAAGTTAGCCCGGAACTTCCGGTTCCCCGTTCCGAATACCCGCCGTCGTTCTCCGCCGATTCACCGGATTTCGTTCCCTTCCCGTGCGGACGGGACACCGCCCGTCCGTTCGCCCGTCCGTCACCGGTAACACGCATGGTTACAACCCGTTTACGTCTTGCATGGCAGACAATCCCCAGCCGTTTTTCCCCGTGTTGCCACCTCTGCGCCGCACCGGGTCGCCGCAATGTTCTGATTATTCGCCGCCGTATGTCTTTCTCGTGTTCCGGTACGCCTCCCTTATCCTTGCGGGCGTATCTCCCAAGTGCTTCTTGCAGAAGTCCCAGAAATAGTTGTCCGACACAAAGCCGCAGTCCGAGGCGATTTCACGGAAAGTCATGTCCGTCCCGACCAGCAGCGAACGGATGCGCCGGGCTTTCTGCTTTGCCAGCCAGTTCCGGGGCGTTTCCCCGAACACCTCCTTGAAGCGCCGCTCGAACGTGTTCAGGGCGCATCCGCACTCCCTTGCCAGAGCTTCCACGCTCTTCGCCTCCGGCAGAGCCGCCGCCACCCGGTCGGCGAACGAGCGTTCCTCCAGTTCGGGCAGGTACCGCCCGACATCTTGCAGGTCGGCTTCCCCCAGCCACGGCTCGGCACCCTTCCGGTACTCCTTCATCCGTTCCCGGCGGTAGCGCAGCAGGTAGCCTGCCAGCAGGTTGTACACGCTGTTCAGGTGCGTGTATTCTCCCCGTGTGCCGATGACCGACACCACCCGGCAGAGCAGTAGCACCCCGTCCCGGTCCTTTGTCCGGACATACGCCTCCAGCGCATCCGTCACGTACCCTGTCGAGCGGTTATCGGGATGGTAGGCGACCAAGACCAGATAACCGGCTTCCTCCGGCTTGCGGCAGTCGGGTTTCGGGCAGTGCTTCCGCAGCAGTTCCGTCAACCGCACCATGTGCCCGTGAGCATGGGCAGCCGTTTCCAGCCCCGTCCACGTGGCGGGACGTTTCAGATCCGTTCTTGACAAGGCGGCACGCACCGCCGCCATCCATTCCGTCCAGCCCTCCCGGACGGCTTCATTCATCAGAATTTGTGTAAGATTCAGTTCCATTTTTTCCTTCCTTTCTGTTTAAACAATAGAAATCTCACACAAATTTAACACATACCGCTCATTTTAGACAAGACTCAACCGCTTAGGGCACACATCTTTACATCATTTGTCCCCCTTCATGCCTTCCCGGAACCGTTTGCGGGGCAAACGCATCCTGAAAAAAAAGGATGCAGCCCTTCCGAAGAAGAGCCGCATCCCGTATATTCCGTTCCGGTCGTTCGCCCGCATCCGCAACTTCCGTCCTTTACCCGTCACCTCGTATCTTGTTGTCCGCATCCTTTTCTGTTCCGGAGGACGGTAATACGGCAATATGCCGTTTCCCCGGAATGTGCGTGCCCCTTTCTATTCCTGTCCCGTCACAAAGAACAGGAACAAGGCAAGCCCCGCTGCGGCGGCAACGATCAGCCCCAGCCAGAAGCGGTAGCTCTTTTCTCCCAGCGTACCCAGCCAGAAATTCCCACCCCAACTTCCCGGACGGGAGTACGTCCACCGCCACCCGCAGGCAATCCCCACGAGCCACAGCAGCAGGATTCCCGCCACGATCAGGTAGCCGTACCTCGGATGCGCCTGCAACCACTCCGGCAGACCTTCCATAAACTCGCTTATCTTATCGAACCATTCCATAGCAATAACAGAAAAAGCCAAATTCATACCTTACGGACGAACCGTTATACATCAAAGCAAAAATAGCGAAAAGTCCAATCATTCAAAAAGTTTCGCCGCAAAAATCTTTCCCGTGTGGAAGAAAATCATTTTATTTGCACATATAGTCGCAGCGTATGAAAACGAGTACCCCGCATAAAAGAAGCAATCTGCCGGAGAACCCCAAATTCTTCGACCATATCTTCTATTGGGCATGGCATTACACCCCCTCCGGCGGGATGCCCCACCGCAGTTTTATCGCTGTCACGTTCGTCCGGCTTGCCTTTTGGCTGCTGCCCTTTGCCGTTGCCTCCCAATTCGTCGGGGATGACATCCTTCTGCATGTTTACACACTGGCTGAAGGACATCCGGCAGGTTTGCTGACAGTGCTTTCCTTCGCTTGCTTTTTTTGGTGGGATATATGTTGTTACAAGGAAAAGAAATACCTTTCCGTGCAGGACTACTACGACCGGAAAGGGAACATGGAACGCCTGCGCCACCGCCGCCGTTTTTTCATCTACATGGCGCTCACCCTCCTTGCTGCCGTCCTTGACCTGTGGCTGTACAGCCTTTGTGAAGAGCGTTACATAACCATTCTTAGCGAGTTTTCCCGTTAAGGGCGTACCGCATCCCAAAACAAACGTGCCAAGTCCCGGCAGTCCCATGTTCAGCCAAGAAAAGCACAATCTTTATAAATCTGTCATTCACAGCAACTTAAAAGAATATCGGTGCAAGCCGCAAAACAGCCCTGTGTGACTGGTGCAAGGTGCAGCTATATATATAAATATAGCTGCACCTTGCACCACAGAAATACACACTGAAAATCAACACTTTACACTTTAAGTAAAACCACGGGTGCAACCTCGTTTTTTGCACCGCCTCCTGTTTTTATGCTTTTCCTGTAATCCGGTAATCCCGAAAAATAAAAAATCTCCCGAAACATTTCCCTTTTTCGGTCAAAATCCCTATATTTGCATCAGTTCCAAGAGCAGAGCGAAGCAATGCAGCGAAACCCGCACCGCTACCAAATCGCTACCGGCTACCGAACTTTCTACTCTTTAAGTCTTATCTACCAACCGATTACAAAAAAACGATTGTTTTTCGAATAAAAAGAAGCTTACAAACTTACTTTTTCCATTCAAACTGTTTTTTATTGGTATAAGCCTCCTAAGAGGCTATTTTTG
>ENA-UPTB01002001-UPTB01002001.1-human-gut-metagenome-genome-assembly--contig:-NODE-2001-length-15327-cov-8.661246_pt1 | contig 15327 bp, 15 predicted proteins | sample MGYA00250046_ERZ773369 | MGnify/ENA primary metagenome ERZ773369 (study PRJEB29103, sample SAMN06111938) | human gut metagenome | biome: human gut; feature: ankylosing spondylitis patient; material...
ATCCCGTTCGGCAACGACGGCATGTTCACCAACGAGGCCCTCATCAACCGCATCAACAGCGACCTGGCCAACGACCTTGGCAACCTGCTCAGCCGTACCGTGGCCATGTGCGAGAAGTACTTCGGCGGCACCGTCCACCATGTGGCAGGCACCGAAGCCATTGACACCGAGCTGGAAACCATGGTCAACGAGCTGGCCTCCAAGGTTTCTGCCGACATGGACAACCTGACCATTCCCCAGGCCCTGATGGAGATCTTCGCGGTCATTCAGCGCGCCAACAAGTACATCGACGAGACCGCTCCCTGGGCTCTGGCCAAGGACGAGGCCAACAAAGCCCGTCTGGAGAGCGTGCTCTACCACCTGTGCGAGGCCCTGCGCGTGGCTGCCGTCCTGCTGAACGCTTACCTGCCCTCCACCGCTCCCAAGATGATGGAGCAGCTGGGCCTGGATGCTTCCGCCCTCGACCTGAGCAAGACCGTTTACGGCGCGCAGGAGACCTACACCGTCCACAAGGGCGACGCTCTGTTCCCCCGCATCGACGTGGCCAAGGAGATCGCTTATCTGAAAGAGCAGGACGAGAAGCGCAAGGCCGCTGCCGCTGCCGCCAACAAGGCCAAGGAAGAGGCCGCAAAGCCCGCCGCCCCCAAGGAGAACGCTGCTGAGAGCAATGTAGACTTCACCCATGAGGAAGAGATCGACTTTGACACTTTCTGCAAGGTGGAGCTGCGCGTGGCTGAGGTGCGCGCCTGCGAGAACCTGAAAGAGAGCAAGAAGCTGCTCCACCTGACCGTCTTCGACGGTGAGCGCGAGCGCTGCATCCTCTCCGGCATTGCCAAGTGGTTCAAGCCGGAAGACCTCATCGGCAAGAAGATCGGCATCGTGTGCAACCTGGCACCCCGCCCCATGATGAAGGGCAAGTATGTCAGCGAGGGCATGATCTTCGCCGCGGACACCGCTGACGGCGGCTGCTCCATCGCATTCTACGGCGACGACACCCCGGTCGGCAGCCGCATCCACTGAGCCGATGCCGAACATTGAAAATCCCCGCTCGGCCAAACTGGACGCCATCTTCGGGACGCCCCTCTTTGCGGTGCTGCTGGCCATCGGCTGCAATGTGCTGTGGGGTTCGGCGTTCCCGTTCATCAAGATGGGCTACCGCCTGTTTGCGATCGAGACCAGTGATACGGCCTCCATCCTCTGCTTTGCCGGGGTCCGGTTCATGCTGGGCAGCCTGCTGGTGCTGGCGGGAAGCCTGATCCTGGAGGGCAAACTCCCGCAGCCGCCCTGCGGCAAAGTCTTGGGCGAGTGCTGCGCCCTGGGCCTGTGGCAGACCACAGCCCAGTATGCGTTCTACTATATGGCCGTTGCCCTGCTGACGGGTGCCTTTGGCGGCATCCTCAACAGCACCCAGAGCTTTCTGGGCGTCATCTTCGCCCATTTCCTCTATGGCGATGCCGACCGGATGACACCGGCCAAAACGCTGGGCTGCGTGCTGGGCTTCGCCGGGGTGCTCATCGGCACCATCGGCAACCACGGCGGCGGAAGCGCCTGGGGCGTGTTCTGTATGCTGCTGGCCACGGTCATTTTTACCTTGTCCGGCCCGTGGAACAAGTCCGTGACGAAAAAGGCGGACAGCTTTGCGGTCTGCTTCCTCAACCTGTTCGTGGGCGGGCTGGCTCTGCTGCTGATCGGTCTGGCACTGGGCGGCAGCCTCCACCCGCAGAGCGCTCTGGGCCTGCCGGTGCTGCTTTATCTGGCGTTCATCTGCGGCGCGGGCTATGTCATCTGGGCCCTGCTGATGAAGAATAACCCCGTCAGCCGCATTGCCATCTTCGGGTTCGTGAACCCGGTGGTCAATGTGCTGCTGAGCGCCCTGCTCAACGGCGAGCCGCTGTTCCGCTGGCAGTACCTCGGGGCGCTGGTCTTCGTCTGCGTGGGCATCTGGCTGGTGAACAAAGCCCCTGCCCAAAAGGGGGTGCGCTGATGGGCCCTATTTTTGATACCCATGCGCATTACAGCGCCCATGCCTTTGACACCGACCGTTACGCCCTGCTGGACAGCCTGCCCGATCAGGGCGTGGTGGGCGTCTGTGAGCAGGCCACCCACTCGGGCGATGCCCCCAAAGTGCTGAAGCTGGCCCACCGCTACCCGTGGGTGTATGCGGCCATCGGCATCCACCCGGAAAGCCTGCTGGCTGCGGAGGACTGCGGCGAGGAGGGCCCGGCCCCGACCATCTCCGTCTACGGCGGGGACTGGGCGGCGGAGATGAAAGCCCTTGCGCCCTACTACGACGACCCCAAGGTGGTGGCCGTGGGCGAGTGCGGGCTGGACTACCACTGGCCCGTGCCAAAGGACGCCCAGCTGGCCCTGTTTGAGGCAGAGCTCCGGCTCAGCCTGGAGCTGGGCAAGCCCATCATCGTGCACGACCGCAGCGCCCACGCCGATGTCTACGCCCTGTTGAAAAAATACCAGCCCAGAGGCATCGTCCACTGTTATTCCGGCAGTGCGGACGACGCGGAATGGCTGGCAGAGCAGGGGCTGTACTTCGGCTTTGGCGGGGCCTGCACGTTCAAGGGTGCCAAGCGGGCGGCCAAGGCCATTGCGGCCCTGCCGCTGGAGCGGATCGTTCTGGAAACGGACTGCCCCTACATGGCCCCGGAGCCCGTGCGCGGCACCCGCTGCGACAGCTCCCTCATCCGCTATGTGGGCGAGTACATTGCCGCCGTCAAAGGCATCCCACCGGAGGAAGTTTTCCGGGTCACTGCCCAAAACGCCCGGCAGGTCTATCACCTCTCCTGACCGAAAAGGCAGGAAAACGGCAGTGCCTCCCCTGGGTGTATATCGCCCGCGAGGTTTTGTATGCCAGCTGCGGGATATCTCATCTCGCTTCTGTATAAATTTTGCATGATAATCCAAAAAGTCATAAAGGAGAACCTATTATGAAAGCTCGTATCCCCAAACATCGTGAGTTCATCATCAACTTCCCCGACAGCATCCCCGAGGCAAAGGCCAACGAGGGCTGGGCAAAGCTGCAGCAGATCGTGGAGGACTACAAGAAAGCCCACAACGGCGCTTCTGTCTACGCTCCTACCTTTATTGAGGACTGCGAGGCTGACGTCAAGAAGCTGCAGGAAGAGTATGGCTTCGAGTACACGGTCGAGTACGTTCAGTGAGCTGACGTTGCTTCAGCAGAAGTGACCCGATAAAAATGCCCCGGACATGTTGTCTACTGACAGGATGTCCGGGGTTTTCTTTTCCGTTCTGTTATAAAATTCAGCTGTTGGTTTCCACCTTGCTCAGCAGGATGCGGTCATTGTCCAGCGCCTTACCGGCGTTCTCGCGGAACTTCTCCAGCAGATCGTCCACGGTCATCTTGCCGCGGGCCTCGCCCTTGACGTCAAAGACGATCCGGCCCGCATCCATCATGAGGGTGCGGTTGCCCAGCTCCAGCGCCTGATGCATGTTGTGGGTGACCATGAGGCAGGTGATCTTTTTCTCCGCCACGATGCTCTTGGTCAGCTCCAGCACTTTCTCGGCGGTGGCCGGATCCAGGGCGGCGGTGTGCTCGTCCAGCAGGAGGAGCTTGGGGGTGACGAGCGTTGCCATCAGCAGGGTCAGCGCCTGCCGCTGGCCGCCGGAAAGCAGGCCCACAGGCTGCTTCATCCGGTCTTCCAGCCCCATGTTGAGCAGGGCCAGCTTCTCACGGAAGATCTCTTTGTCCTTGCGGGAGATGCGGGAGAAGATGGCGTGGGGCGCGGTGCCTGCCCGCAGGTAAGCCAGCGCCAGGTTCTCCTCAATGGTCATATTGGGGGCCGTGCCCTTGAGCGGGTCCTGGAACAGGTGGCCGATGACCTTGCTGCGCTGGTATTCCGGCGCAAACGTGATGTTCTCCCCGCCCAGATAAATGCTGCCTTCATCGGCGATGAAGCCGCCGGTGATGGCGTTGAAGAGGGTGGATTTTCCGGCGCCGTTGGAGCCCACGATGGTGGCAAAATCGCCTGCTTCCATCTTCAGGCTCACCCCGTTGAGGGCCACTTTTTCATTGACGGTGCCGGGGTTGAACGTCTTGTGGAGGTTTTGCAGTTCCAGCATTTCCATCTCAGACCGCCTCCTTTTTCTGTGCCGCATGTTTCCGCTTTTCAAAGGCGAAGTGTGCCTGGATGGCGGGCATCGAGATGGCCACGGCCACAATGATGGCGGAGACCAGCTTCATGGCCGCTGCCGGGACATTGAACCGCAGCGCCACCGCCACGATGAAGCGGTACAGGCAGCTGCCGAAGACGACGCCCAGCACCCGGCGCAGCATGGTGCGCTTGCCCACCAGCGTTTCGCCGATGATGAGGGAGGCCAGCGCAATGGTGACCATGCCGGTGCCCACGTTGATGTCGCAGCTCTTCTGGTACTGGGCCAGCAGGCCGCCGGAGAGGGCGGTCAGGGCACCGGAGATGCACAGGCCCACCGTGATGGTGAATGCAGGGTTGATGCTGGACGCCCGCACCATGGCGGCGTTGTCGCCCGTGGCCCGGATGGAAAGGCCCAGCCGGGTACCCAGGAAGCCGATCATTGCCGCGCCAGCCAGCGCGATGACCGCTGCAGCCAGCACCAGCTTATACCAGCCGCCTGTAAAGGCCAGCGCGCTCTTGGCGATGGAGAAGACCGTGTCCGTCTTGACCAGCGACATGGTGGAGGAGAACCCCATGACCGCCAGGTTGATGGTGTACAGGCCGGTGTTGACGATGATGCCCGCCATGATGCTCTCCACACCGAGGCGGGTCTGCAAAAAGGCTGTCACGAAACCGGAGCACACGCCCGCCGCCATGGCCGCCAGCAGCGCCAGGAACGGGTGCCCTGTCAGCGCCACCTGACACGCCACGGCGCAGCCCAGGGTAAAGCAGCCGTCGGTGGACAGGTCCGCAATGTTCAGAATGGAATAGCTCAGAAACAGCGCCAGCGCCACCAGGGCGTAAATGCAGCCCAGCTCCAGCGCGGTCTGAATGACATTGAGCGAAAAGATACTCGCCAGCATGTGTGTGCTCCTTAATATAATGATTGAAACCTCTCAGTCACGCTTCGCGTGCCACCTCCCCTACGAAAGGGAGCCAAGAGGACGGCTGCGTTTTTGAGAAACTGCATCTGAACGATGCCGTTGGGCTTGCCTCCCCTGTCAGGGGAGGTGGCATCGAGCGTTAGCGAGATGACGGAGAGGTTTTCTCAGAAGTTTTCTGCCGTCTCCACTTCCACGACCTCGGTGCAGTAGGGCTTGAACGCCTCTTTCACGGTGTCGAGGGAGAGGCCGAGGGCGGCGCAGGTCTCGGTGTTGATGGTGGCAATGCCATTGTCAAAGGTCTGGAACGGCAGGTCAGCGGGGGTCTTGCCATCGCAGAGCAGCTCCACCACCATATCGGCGGTGGCATCGCCCAACTGGACGTAATCGACGCCGTAGCCCACGAACGCGCCGTTCAGCGCGAAGCTGTCGGCACCGGTATAGTGCTGGACGCCTGCCTCGGCAAAAGTCTCATAGATGGAGAGCTCCGCGGTCATCACGGTGTTGTCCGTCGGGGTGAAGACGGCCTTGACGCCGGAAGCAATGAGAGCCTCGGCAGCCATCTGGACCTCGGCGGTGGTGGTGCCGTTCTTTTCAATGTACTTGATGCCCTTTTCGTCGCAGAATGCCTTGGCGTCGGCAATGGCCTGGGTGGAGGCATCCTGGCTCAGGTCGTACAGCAGGCCGATGGTGTCGATGTCCGGGTTGACGGCCAGGATCAGGTTCATAATGGCGTCCGTGTTCAGGGCATCGGAGGTACCGGTGATGTTGGGCTCGGTGTCAAAGCCGGCTGCAGCCGGGTCGGTAACGGCGGAGTAGACCACCGGGATATCGGTGTCTTCCACAGCGGCCAGCATGGTGGCGGCGGTGGGGGTGGCAACGGCCACGATGACATCCACGCCATCGGCCACGAGGTCGGCACCGATCTGGTTCAGGTTGGTCTGATCGGCCTGTGCGTTGGCGTAGTAATCGGCGTAATCAAAGGTGACACCTTTCTCCTTGGCCACTTCGTCCAGGCGGCTCTCCACCGACTCAACGATCTGGTTCAGGGAAGCATGATCCACGTAGTTGACGATGCCCACTTTAAAGGTCTGGCCTGCGGCGGCCTCGCTGGCAGCGGCCGAAGATGCCACACTGGAAGCAGCGGCACTGGAAGCGGTGCTGCTTGCGGACGAGCCGCAGCCCGTCAGGCCCAGTGCGGAGACAACAGCGGCAGCAGAAGCTGCTTTCAGGAAGCTGCGGCGGGAGATCCTGTTCATGGTTTTCATAGCGGTACTCCTTTCCCTGGAGCGGGTGGCATAAGAAAAACCCCGCTCCACTTGCGGAACGGGGTAAAAGAAAACGACCCCGTCCCTGTGTGTTATCCACAAGGACAGGATCGGTAAAATTCGATTCTGCGGTGCCACCTTGCTTGCCCTGCTCATTTCCCAGATTGGAAACGGCAAGAGCCCCTCAACGGAGAGCCAACACTCCCCTGCCCTGTAACGGAGGCTTCCGTCCCAAGCTACTGCGGCATTTCTGCCTTTTTGCCCGGCCCTCGGCGGCCCACGAATCTCTGCCCCGCTCTCGCCCGTTTTCACTGTCCGGGCTCACTGCAGACGCGCTGTGCAGGTTCTCTTCCGCCTCATTGGTTTGATTGCATTATACACTTTATCTGCGTAAAGTCAAGAGGGAAATTTTCTTTTTTGCAAAAATTTGTCCACAGAATTTTTCACGTTTCCTCATTCGAGATTGAGCTTATTTTTCATCAGCCAGCAGGTGAGGATGAAATACACCGCGCCAAACACCGCCGTGATGGCAAACGAAGCCGCAAAGAAGATCAACGTGCTGTGGTTCGCCGCCTCGCTCACGATGGTACCACCGGCAGGGCCCATGAGGATGCGGACAAAGCCGCCTGCATTCAGCAGGTTTTCCACCCGGCCCTGTCCCCAGCTCATCAAAAAGAACGCGCCCACGCTGGCCACGCCGTTGTGGGCCCGGAACAGATGGCCCACCATGCAGGCGGCATAGATACACAGCATCGTGCAGAGCATCCGGGCATAGCACAGGAGGGCCGTCCAGAGCAGGATCGCCAGCAGATCTCCCTCAAAGCTCGTCCGCAGGGCTGCCCAATCATCCCAAAGATTGCTGAAGTTCAGATTGGTGAAGTCCGCTCCCACACAGAACATGACGACGAGGGAAACCACACCCACTACGGCGCTGGCCAGCAGCCAGACCGCGCTTGAGATCAGCTTGGAACCCACCAGCTGGGCCTCCGTCACGGGCAGGGTGTGCATCAGGTAGCCCTCCCGGCCCAGCAGATTTTTGGTAAAGCGCTGGATCACCGTGACAATGGTGACGATGACGAGTGCCATGACCAGCAGGCTGTAGATCGTCACGCCAATTTCAAAGGCATAGCTCTGGGCAGCGGCTCTATCCCCCCGGAACGAGAAGCCGATGAGACCTGCCGCGGCCAGCAGGGCCAGATAGATGCCGCCGTAGGTACGGGCCGTGGCCCGGAACTCATACTTCAGTAAATTTTTCAGCATTTGAATCCCTCCCGGAAATACTCATCCACACTCATGCCTTCCGTCTCCCGGATCTCATCCACGGTGCGGTGGGCAAAGATCTTTCCCTCTTTCAGGAAGATGGCCTCGTCCAGCACCGGCTCAATGTCCCCGATCAGGTGCGTGGAGATGACCACGGTGGCGTCCTCGCTGTAGTTGGAGAGAATGGTGTGCAGGATGTAATCCCGCGCCGCCGGATCCACACCGCCAATGGGTTCGTCCAGCAAATAGAGCTTTGCCGCGCGGCTCATGGCCAGGATCAGCTGCACTTTTTCCTTGTTGCCCTTGGAGAGGGTCTTGAGGGGGGCCTTGGGGTCCAGCTCCAACTTGGCCAGCATCTCGCCCGCCCTAGCGGGGTCAAAATCGGCGTAGAAATCGTGGAACATTTCCACCAGCTGCTCCACACGCATCCAGTCCGGCAGCCAAGCGGCGTCCGGCAGGTAAGAAACGATCTCTTTCGTGGCCGGGCCGGGCACACTGCCCGCAATGGTAATGCTGCCCTCCGTAGGCTGCAGCAGGCCGTTGGCCAGCTTCATCAGGGTAGTCTTTCCGCTGCCGTTGGGCCCCAACAGGCCGATGATCTTTCCCGGCTCCAGGTGCAGGTCCACATGATCCAGCGCCCGTTTTTTGCCGTAGGCCTTGCTCAGGCCGGTGCAGTTCAAAAGCTCAGTCATGGTTTGTTTCCTCCTTCTCATTCCAGCGCTCCAGCAGGGCGGCGGCCTGTTCCGGGCCGTAGCCAATGCCGCGCATCTTCTCCAGAAATTCGGCGGTCAGGTTCCGGGCCGCCTCGGCACGCAATTGTTCGATCAACGCTCTATCCTCCGTCACATAACGGCCCGCGGTGCGCTCGGTGCGCACCAGGCCCTCGTTCTCCAGCTGGGCAAGCGCCCGCTGCATGGTGTTGGGGTTGACCCCGGCGGCGGCGGCAAGGTCGCGCACCGAGTCCAGATGCCCGCCGGGTGGGTAAATGCCTGCTAAAATTTTTGCCTTGAGCCGTTCCACCAGCTGAGCATAAATGGGGCGGCTGGAGTCAAACTGTTCGGCCATCGGATCATCTCCTTGTGTTGCTGTATTAAGTGTCTAATACAATAATACTCATTTTTCAAGCTGTGTCAAGGGCATAATACAATTTTAAGCAAAAATTTTAAGCAAAAATAAAGGCAGAAGCCTTTGGGGAAAGCTTCTGCCTGGATCAAACTTGATTCTTTTCCTTATGACTTACGCCGCCGCGCTGGTGCTGGCTGCATCTGCCTCAGCACTGTCCGCACCGGCCTCCCCGGAAGCCGCCTCGTTTCCCGAAGCAGCGTCTGCTTCCACACTCTGAGCGGCAGGCTCGTCCGCGGCGCTGTCGCTGTCGGCCGCGGCGGACGCGGAATCCGCCGTGCTGGCCAGAATGGCGTCCTGCACTTCATGCTCCTCCATCTGCGCCGAGGCGCTGGCCGGGGAGCTCTCGGCGGAGGACTCCGGCTTCGTCTCGCTGTCGGTCAGGCCGGTGAGATACCAGCTGCCGCTCTGGCGGGTGAAGAGATAATCCATATACTTGGTGGGCGTGTCAGACGAGGCGTTCAGGATGCTGTCGTCCGCGCTCTGGGTGGGGATGTAGCCCACCGTGACGTGGAGCTTGCCGTCCTTTTTGAAGAGCTTTGTCACGGTGGCGCGGTAGCTGCCCACGCTGCCCGTGACCGGGATCTTGTAGCACTGGGTGGTCTCGTCGAACTCGATGGTCATGTCGTCCATCTCAAAGCTCTTGTGGGTCATCTTAAAGCTGGGGCCCACCAGCTTTGCCAGATAGGCGTCCACATCCACCGAGGGGATCAGCAGCTGCTCGGTGTCCGGGTCGGTGTTGTAGTGGTCAAAATTGCCCTGGGTCTCCTGGATGTTATACACACAGCCCCAGACAGCCGCCTCCCGCAGGGTCAGGTCGTCGATGTTTTCAATGCCGTCAAAGGGGAGCGGGTCAAACAGGACAAGGCCCTCCAGCTTATCTTCATATTCTTCTTTCTGGGCCGTATCGTCAAACAGCTTTGCCACGGCACGCACGCCGGAGCGCAGCACCGTCACCGCGCCGATCAGCACCAGTACCGCCACCAGCAGCCCAAGGGCCTGCCGGGCACGGCGGCGGTGCAGCCGGGCGTGCTCTTCCGGGGTCATATAATTTTTCATAGGGTATCGTCTCCAAGAATGTAAGTTTTCTGCACTCCACAGTATACCACAATCTGCCCGCAGGTGCAAAACCCGGGCCGTGGATTTTTTGTGAAAGCGCGTGGTTATTCCCAGGTCTTCCAGACATCGGGCTGGTAGCCCACGGTGGCCTTGCGCCCATTGCGCACAATGGGCGTGAGCAGCAGCTGCTGATTTTCAAACAGCTTATCCTCTTTCTGCCAGTCGATGAGAGCGTCCAGCAGCGCCAGCGTCTGCTTGTCTTTCGCGTTGGGGTTCACCATCTTTTCCCATCCGCCCAGGGCCCGGGCCACATTGTCAAACTCGCCCCGGCTCATGCCTTTTTCTTTCAGGTCGATCATCTGGAACTTGATGCCCCGCTCCTTGAAATACCGCTGGGCCTTTTTGGTATCAAAGCACTTGGTGGTGCCGAAGATCTGAATGTTCATGGTTTGTCCTCCTGTCGTCCGTAAAAGTTATTGTACCACACCGCGCACAAAAAGCCCAGCATATTTCCCTGCGAAACGGGGAAAATAAAGCCATCCAAAGGAGGATTGGTTTTATGAGAGCATTCGTAGACCCCGACCTGTGCATCGGCTGCACCCAGTGCGCGGGCATCTGCCCCGCCGTGTTCACGATGGAGGGCACACTGGCCGTGGCGCTGGTGGGCGAGATCCCCGGCGAGGAAGTGCCCGCCGCCGTGGATGCCGCCCAGGCCTGCCCCGTCAGCGCCATCCGCATGGAGGAGAGCTGAGTCTTCTCCCAAAATCACCGGGAAGCAATTGCCTCCCGGTGATTTTCTTTGGGCGGGTTTTGTGCTATACTATAAGGTGTGAAAATTTGGAATGGAGGATGAGAAACGATGCGTTTACTGGTCATTGACGGCAACAGCATTGCCAACCGTGCGTTTTTTGGCATCAAGCTGCTGACCACCAAGGACGGCCGCTATACCAACGCCATTTATGGCTTTTTGAATATCCTGCTCTCCCTGCTCAAGGAGTGCGACCCCGACGAGGTGGCCGTGGCGTTCGACCTGCGGGCCCCCACGTTCCGCCACAAGATGTATGACGGCTACAAGGCCACCCGCCACGGGATGCCCGAAGAGCTGGCCCAGCAGATGCCGGTGCTGAAAGAGCTTCTGGCCGACCTGGGCTACCGCGCCGTGACGGCCGAGGGCTGGGAGGCCGACGACATTCTGGGCACCCTGGCTGCTGCCTGCGACGCCCGCAAGGACGACTGCTACCTGGCCACCGGAGACCGCGACAGCCTGCAGCTGGTGAGCGAGAGCACCACCGTACTGCTGGCCGCCACCGCCATGGGCCGGAGCAAGACCATCACCATGGATGTGGACGCCATCCACGAGAAATACGGCATTGAGCCCAAACAGCTCATCGAGGTGAAGAGCCTGATGGGCGACACCTCCGATAACATCCCCGGCGTGCGGGGCATCGGGGAAAAAACGGCCCTGAACCTGGTGCAGAAATTCGGCACGCTGGAAAATGTTTACGCCCACATCGACGACCCCGTCATCAAGCCCAAGCAGCGGGAGCATCTCTTGGAGTGCAAGGCAGATGCCGAGCTGAGCCATGTGTTGGGCACCATCCGCACCGACGCCCCCATTGAGACGGCTGAGGGTGCCTATAAAGTGGGCGAGGGCAACAAGGCCGAGGCCGTGCGGCTGCTGCAGGAGCTGGAGATCCACTCCCTCATCCCCCGGTTCGGGCTGGACAACGTGGCTCCGGCCACGGCCCCCGAGGAAGTGCCCACGGAAGAAGCCGAGATCGGCATTCTGCCCCTGACCCCCGCCGGGCATTATCTGGTGGCCGCCCGCCCCGCCGTGATGGGCAAACAGGGCACCAAAAATGTCATCGTCCAGCCGGAGGCCTGGTACGCCGTGCAGGACAGGACCGTTTTCCCCCTGAGCGACGACGAGTTGGTCCGCCTGCTGGATGATCCCGCCGTGACGCTGGACGTCTTCTACTCCGCCCCCCTCTACGCCAAGGCCATGGCGGCCGGTGGCTGGGGCAGCAGCATCGTCTGGGACGGCAAGCTGGCCGCCTATCTGCTGGACGCCTCGGCCTCCAAGTATCAGATCTCGGAGCTGGCCGTGAGCTACCGCGCCAAGGCAGCGTTCACCTGCGAGGAGTGGCCGGATGCCGGTTTCCTGGCGGATCTGTTTGCCAAGATGAAAGCCGAGATCACGGCCTGCGGCGAGGACGACCTGTACAATGACATCGAGTTCCCGCTGGCCCAGGTGCTGGCCGATATGACCCGCACCGGCATTCTGGTGGACAAAGGCGGCATTGAGGAGTTTGGCGTCCGGATGCGCACCGAGCTGGCCCAGGTGCTGGGCCGCATCCAGATGGAGACCGGCAGCACCAGTTTCAACCCCAACAGCCCAAAGCAGCTGGGCGAGATGCTCTTTGATACCCTGGGCCTGCCCCACGGCAAAAAGACCCAGCGTGGCTGGTCCACGGACGCCGAGACGCTGGAAGCACTGCGGGATTACCCGCTGGTGGAAGACATTTTACAATACCGTGCCTACCAGAAGCTGAACTCCACCTATGTGGAGGGTCTGCTGAAAGTCATCGGCGAGGATGGCCGCATCCACACCCGGTTCAACCAGACCGAGGCCCGCACCGGCCGCCTCTCCTCCGATAACCCCAACCTGCAGAACATCCCCATCCGCACCGAGCTGGGCAGCCAGCTGCGGGCCTACTTTATTGCAAAGCCGGGCTGCGTGCTGGTGGACGCCGATTACAGCCAGATCGAGCTGCGTATCCTGGCCCATGTCACCGGCGACGAGCACATGCAGAACGCGTTCCGCAGCGGGGAGGATATCCACCGCAGCACCGCCGCCAAAATTTACGGCATCCCCCAGAGCGAGGTAACGCCCCGGCTGCGCTCCTCCGCCAAGGCCATCAACTTTGGCATCATGTACGGCAAGGGGGCCTACAGCCTTTCCAAGGACATCGGTGTCTCGGTGAAAGAGGCCGACGCGTTCCTCAAAAACTATCTGGCCGCGTTTCCCAAGGTGGACGGCTACATGGAAAAGACCATTGCCGACGCCAAGGACTGCGGCTATGTTTCCACCCTGTTCGGCCGCCGCCGCGCCCTGCCGGAGCTGAGCAGCTCCAACCGGAACATCCGGGCCAGCGGCGAGCGGATGGCCCGCAACACCCCCATCCAGGGCACCGCTGCCGATGTCATCAAGCTGGCCATGGTGCGGGTCTGGCGGCGGCTGCGGGACGAAAAAATGGAGAGCCGCCTCATCCTGACCGTCCACGATGAGCTCATCGTGGAAGCGCCGGAGGCCGAGGCGGCCAAGGCAGCCTCCATCCTGCGGGAAGAGATGGAGGGCTGTGTACACTATGCTGTGCCCCTGAGCACCGAGGTGCATGAGGGCAAAAACTGGCTGGAGGCCCATTAAACTGTTATGATCGTATTAGGAATCGAATCCACCTGCGACGAGACCGCCGCATCCCTCGTGGAGGACGGGCGGCATCTGCTGAGCAACGTCATCTCCACCAGTGTGAAAGAACAGGCGCTCTACGGCGGCGTTGTGCCCGAGATCGCCAGCCGCCGCCACTGCGAGTTCATCAGCGCCACCGTCAAAAAGGCCCTGCTGGACGCCGGTAAGACCATCGACGACGTGGACGCTGTGGCCGTCACCTTTGCACCCGGCCTCATCGGCGCGGTGCTGGTGGGCGTCAACTTTGCCAAGGGGCTGGCCTACTCGGCGGGCAAACCGCTGGTGCCCGTGCATCACCTGCGGGGACACATTGCAGCCCTTTACCTCACCCATCCGGAGCTCAAGCCGCCGTTCCTCTGCCTCGTGGCCTCCGGCGGCCACAGCCACATTGTGGAAGTGCTGGACTACACCCACTACCACATTCTGGGCCACACTGTGGACGACGCGGCCGGCGAAGCCTTTGACAAGGTGGCCCGGACGCTGGGCCTGCCCTACCCCGGCGGCCCCAGCGTGGCCAACGCCGCCAAGACCGGCAACCCCAAAGCCTACCGCCTGCCCGTGCCCCATGTGGAGGGCAAATACAACGTGAGCTTCTCCGGCCTCAAAACCGCCGTGCTGAACGAAGTGAATCAGGCCCAGATGAAAGGCACGGAGGTCAATGTGCCCGACCTGGCCGCCAGCTTCCAGGAGCGCATTGCAGGCATTCTGGCCGAAAAGCTGCTGCTGGCCGCGGCCGACACCGGAGCCAAGCAGGTCTGTCTGGCGGGCGGCGTGGCTGCCAACGGACGGCTGCGCCAGCTGGTGAACGATGGGGCCCAGAAGCTGGGTGCTAAGGTCTACCTGCCGGAGCTCAAGTTCTGCGGGGACAACGGTGCCATGATCGCCGCCCAAGGATATTACCAGTACATGGCCGGGCACACCGCCGGGCTGGAGCTCAACGGCCTGCCCACCCTGCCCATTGATTACGAATAAGCAGATACGCAAAAACGAGGAGCCGCAAGGCTCCTCGTTTTTTATGCTCTGTTACTGGATGTCTTTGCCAAAGTAGAGGCCCACTTCCCCAATCTTCTTTTTGCGGAGGAGGAAGAAAGTGGGGATGAGATAGACCAGCACGGAAAGCAGCATGGTGGAATCGTAGCTGCTCACGGCAGTGGACATATTCTCGGTGCCATACAGGCCGCCCGCCAGCAGAGAGGCGGCGTCCTGCGCTCCATGCAGGAAAACCAGCACCCACAGGTTGCCCGTGCGGAAGTAGATGGCCGCAAACAGCACGCCCAGCGAGCCCGCAAACACGCACTGCATCAGCACGCCAAAGGGAGCGCTGGACAGGATGTTGGTCAGGTGCGCCCCGCCGAAAAAAAGCCCGGACAGCAGGCAGGATTTCCAGATGCCCGCACGGCTGGTGCCGAAGTGCTCCAGCAGGGTCTGGGCGATGACGCCCCGGAAGAGAAATTCCTCCGCCACACCCACCGTGAACATCCCGATGAAATACCATGCGATCTGCCAGCCGGTGCGCAGGGGCCGGTCGGTCGGCATCCCGAACAGCAGCTTGCCGTAGAGGGTGTAGCAGATCATGGCAAAGGGGAACATGCCCACCAGGATGCCATTGAAAAAGCCGCTGCCCCGGCGGCGGAGCAGCCCCAGCCTGTCGGTTTTCTTTAAAAAGAACACGGCCACCAGCGCTCCCAGCAGCTCCTGAATGGCGCTGAGGAAATAATCGTCCACCCGGGTCAGGTCCACTCCCAGCATGGCCAGCAGCAGGACCAGCAGCACCGGCACCACCATCAGCACGGCAAGGAACACCACTTCCGTCAGCAGGCAGTACCCCACCGGGTGCGCCCTGCGCAAGCGTTTCAACATCAGCAAAACCTCCCGTTCATTCGTGGCTCTATTCTAACATACTTTTCCATCCGGCGCAAATCTCCGCACCCGAAAAACGGGCTGCGAAAAAATCCGAAAAAATGGTTGACAACCACCGGGCAATATAGTATAATATCCCTTGTCAGCGGCGGACACCGCTCCTGGCAAAACCGAATATTGGGGATTTGCATAGTGGTAGTGCGGTAGACTCTGACTCTACTTGTGGGAGTTCGATTCTCTCATCC
>ENA-UPTB01002003-UPTB01002003.1-human-gut-metagenome-genome-assembly--contig:-NODE-2003-length-15316-cov-18.349367_pt1 | contig 15316 bp, 9 predicted proteins | sample MGYA00250046_ERZ773369 | MGnify/ENA primary metagenome ERZ773369 (study PRJEB29103, sample SAMN06111938) | human gut metagenome | biome: human gut; feature: ankylosing spondylitis patient; material...
CTGCGTTGCCAAAATGCTCGATAATACACAAAGTATTATCTGCGCTTTTGGCTTAGCAGCTGCCGCACCTCGCTCGCTGTATCGGTACTTAGAATTATGCGGTATTGCCCTAAGAAAATGTTGACGCACACGCCCCAACGTGCTATAGTTAGTTTAAAGCACTAAAGAGGGGGATTCCTATGGCACGCACTGCGACGGTCACCCGCAATACGCGGGAGACACAGATCACGCTGACGATCGACCTGGACGGCACCGGCAGGGCCGACCTGCACACGGGCATCGGCTTTTTTGACCACATGCTGGACGGCTTCGCCCGCCACGGCCTGTTTGATGTAAGCGTCACCTGCCGCGGCGACCTGGACGTAGACTGCCACCACACCATTGAGGACATCGGCATTGCGCTGGGCACGGCCATAAAAGAAGCGCTGGGCGACAAGGCCGGGCTGGTGCGGTACGGCAGCTGCATGCTGCCGATGGATGAGACGCTGGCACTCTGCGCCGTCGATCTGGGCGGGCGGCCCTACTTTGTGTACGACGCCAGCTTTGCAGGCCAGAGCTGCGGCGGCATGGACACCCAGATGGCGCGGGAGTTTTTCTACGCCGTATCGTACAGCGCCATGATGAATCTGCATCTGAAGGTGCTGTACGGGGAGAATGACCACCATAAGCTGGAGGCCATGTTCAAGGCGTTTGCCAAGGCGCTGGACGCCGCGACGCGCAGAGATGCGCGGATCGACGGCGTTTTGTCCACCAAGGGGACGCTGTAAGGGAGATGCTCGGCGGCGGGAACGACGGGCGCATAAAGAATCCGATCCGCCCGTGGCCGTTTCCCGCCGTGGACAGCATATACATTAGGAGGGAAAGCAGTATGTACAAGGACATCATCGACACCATCGGCTTTGTGGAGAGCTACGACCCCGAGCTGGGCGCGGCTATGCAGCGTGAGCTGGGCCGCCAGCGGCAGAACATTGAGCTGATCGCCAGCGAGAACATCGTTTCCCCCGCCGTCATGGCGGCCATGGGCAGCGTGCTGACGAACAAGTACGCGGAAGGGTACCCCGGCCACCGTTATTACGGCGGCTGCCAGTACGTCGATCAGGTCGAGCAGATCGCCATTGACCGCGCCTGCAAGCTGTTCGGCGCGAAGTATGCCAACGTCCAGCCGCACTCCGGCGCACAAGCCAACCTGGCTGTCTACTTTGCGCTGCTGAATGTCGGCGACACCGTCATGGGCATGGACCTGTCCCAGGGCGGCCACCTGACCCACGGCTCCCCCGTGAATATGAGCGGCAAGAACTACAACTTTGTCTCCTACGGCGTCTCCGCCGAGGATGGCCGCATCGACTACGCCGCACTGGCCAAGCAGGTCGCAAAGGTCCGCCCCAAGCTGCTGGTCGCCGGTGCGTCGGCCTATCCCCGCGCCATCGACTTTGAGAAGCTGGCCGAGATCGCCCACGGCTACGGCGCGATGCTGATGGTCGATATGGCGCACATTGCGGGTCTTGTCGCAGGCGGCCAGCACCAGAGCCCCGTGCCCTACGCCGACGTGGTCACCACTACGACCCACAAGACGCTGCGCGGCCCCCGCGGCGGCCTGATTTTGACGAACAACGAGTATATCATCAAGCGCATCAACTCCGCCATCTTCCCCGGCACGCAGGGCGGCCCGCTGGAGCACGTCATCGCCGCGAAGGCCGTCTGCTTTGGCGAGGCGCTGAAGCCGGAGTTCAAGGAGTACGCCCGCAAAATCGTTGAGAACGCGAAGGCGCTTGAAGCCGAGCTGACCGCCCGCGGCGTGAAGCTGGTCTCCGGCGGCACGGACAACCACCTGCTGCTGATCGACCTGACCGACGAGGACTGCACCGGCAAGGAGCTGGAGCACAATCTGGACGAGGTGCACATCACCGCGAACAAGAACACCGTCCCCGGCGAGAAGCGCAGCCCGTTTGTGACGAGCGGCGTGCGCATCGGCACCCCCGCCGTCACGACCCGCGGCATGGGTCCCGACGAGATGAAGGTGATTGCCGACTGCATTGCAGACTGCGTGTTTGACTTTGCGAACAAGAAGGACGAGGTCGCCAGCAAGGTCGAGGAGCTGACGAAGAAGTTCCCGCTGTATGAATAAGCCTTGATTGAAAAATAGAAAGCCGCTGCCTGTGGTTACACATGGGCAGCGGCTTTTGTTTGTGCGCAGAGTTGGCGGCGGCGGAAGGTTTACGGATCGCCGCTGTAGGGGGCGGCGTCCCCGACGCCCCGCGGAGCGGTCAAGACCGCTCCCTACAATGCGAAAGATAAACGGGCGGCAACGGCAAGGCTGCGGGCCGGGCATGCCCGGCCCCTACAGGGTGGCGGCAGTACAAGCGGCCCGGGAGGGATGAACTTTTCCCTTACGGATCACGGTAACGGGAGGACGTAGGGCGGCCAGCCCTCTGGCCGCCGCAGGCGTGTACGGCGGCGGAAGGTTTACGGATCGCCGCTGTAGGGGGCGGCGTCCCCGACGCCCCGCGGAGGTGAGCGGCGACGGGAGGTACACGGGAGGGATGAATCCCTCCCCTACGGATATACCGTTGACGGCAGTTTCCCGGGAGGTGGCGGAGGGGTCAAGACCCCTCCCTACAAAGCAAACCGTTAAGGGGGATTCAACCGTTAGGCTGCGGGCCGGGCATGCCCGGCCCCTACAGGGGCATTCACGATAGCCACGCCCTCGCCAGCGCCTGCGCCACCTTCTCCACATCGTCCTCCTTCAGGGCCGAGTACCCCGCTACCACGGTATCCGCCCGGCAGAGCTCGGGCCGGGCGAGATAATACTCACTCAGGCCGCGCAGCCGCACGCCCTGCTGTGCCGCGGCGGCGACCATGGCACGCTCGCCGCCGGCTCCCGGCAGCGTCAGCAGAAAATGCAGCCCGCTGTGTACGCCGTCCAGCTCCACGCCCGGCAGCGCCGCGCGCAGCGCTGCCGCAAACGCCTCCATGCGGCGCTTGTAGGCAAGGCGCATCCGGGCAAGATGCCGCGTGAAATACCCGCCCGCCATGAACTCGCAAAGCGTCTGCTGCTCAAAGCGGCTGACCGTGTTGGCGTAGGTCGCAAAATCCCGGCGATAGCGCGCCAGCAGGCTTTGCGGCAGCACCATGCAGGCAATGCGGATGCCCGGGGCCAGGCTTTTTGAAAACGTCGTCAGGTAGACCACCGGGCCGTCCGGGCCCGCCATGCCCTGCAAGCTGGGCAGAGGGCGCGTATCAAAGCGGAACTCCGAGTCGTAGTCGTCCTCCAAAATGTACCGCCCGGGCCGGGCCGCTGCCCAGGCCAGCAGCTGGGCGCGGCGGGTCGCAGGCATCGTAACACCCGTCGGAAAGTGATGACTGGGCGTCAGATAGCAGAGGTTTGCGCCGCTTTTTTCCAGCGCGTCGGCGGGCAGGCCCTCGCGGTCAATGTCCACCAGCGTGCAGGGAATGCCGCTGTTCTGCAGGACCGTCCGCGTGCGGAAATAGCCGGGGTTCTCGATGGCCGCCATGCCGTCGCTGAACAGGTGCGCCAGGCACCCGAGCAGATACTCAATGCCCGCGCCGACGACGATCTGCTCCGGCGTGCATTCCACACCGCGGTACACCGACAAATATTCCGCGATCTGTGTGCGCAGCGGGGCGTCGCCCTGCATCTCGCCGCGCTGTAAAAGCTCGGGCCGCTGGTAGAGCAGCTCCTTCTGGATGCGTCCCCAGCTGCGCGCCGGGAACAGCGCCGTGTCCACGCTGCCGGTGGACAGGTCGTAGACCGGCTGCGGCGCGGCGGGCGGCTGCGGTGCAGGGGCGGCGGGTGCGCGGCGGGCGCGGCTGTGCAGCATGCCGTAGGTCTTTTGCACATAAAAGCCGCTGCGGGGGCGCGGCTCGGCCAGACCCTCGGCGGCCAGCATCTGGTAGGCGGCGTCCACCGTGTTGACGCTGACGCCCTGCTGCGCAGCCATCGTGCGGCGGCCCGGCAGCGGCGTTCCGGGTGCGCGCTGGCCGGTGCGGATCTCATCCGCCAGGGCGGCGTACAGCTGCTCATACAGCGGCGTTTTTTGGTCGGCATCCAACTCTATCATGACAGCCCTCCATACTGGCCCCATAAAAAATTTAAAAACTGAGCATTTATTCAGAGCCAGAAATCAGTATAATAAAAACATACCTTCCCGGAAGGAAAATGTCAATAGAGGTGTACGAAACTATGTCTACCGCAACGATGTGGCTGCTGCTGTTCGTCGTAGCAGCCCTGGCACTGCTGATCGCAGCGCTGACTAAAACGAAATTCACCGTGCAGAAAATCAGCATCATCGGCATCATGGCCGCGCTGAGCTTTGTCGCGTATGAGTTCTTCCGCATCCCGAACGTCTTTGGTACGGGGTCCAGCTTCCATCTGGGCAACACCTTCACGGCGCTGACCGCCATGCTGCTGGACGGTGTGTCCGGCGGTCTGGCCGGTGCCATCGGCCTGGCGCTGGCCGACGTTGTCGCCGGTGACCCGGGCTACGCCATCACGACCTTTATTCTGAAATTCATCATCGGTCTGGTCTGCGGCGCGGTGTCCCACAAGGTCATCCACCTCAGGACCTTCCCCACCGGCAACAAGCTCAAGTACGTGGCCGCCGTCACGGCGTCGGCCTTCAGCGGCCTGCTGGTCAACGTGTTCACCGACCCGTTCATCGGCTACTTCCGCAACCTGTACATCTTTGGCCAGCCCGCGGAGTTCGTCTCCGTCGTGACCAAGATCGCCAGCGGTGTGACGCTGGTCAACTCCCTGCTCTCCACCGTCTGCGCCGTTGTCCTGTACATCGCCCTGCGCCCCGCCCTGGAGAAGGCACATCTGCTGCCGAAGGAGTGATCCTCCCAAAGCCTTCCCCCGAGGGGCTGCGCCCGCAGGCGCGTGTCGGAGCGCAACCGCCGTAGGCGGCTCTTAGCGCGTAGACTGAAGGTGGCCCCGCAGGACCGGATGAGGGGGAAACCTTTTAACACAGCTATCCTCATTTCTGTTTACCCCCGCTTCGGCGGGGTTTTTGTTTTGCGGCAAATTATGTAAAAATTGCAAAAAGACTGGCGTTCCGGTGGAAAATGGTGTAAAATGAATTTACATATTGTGTAAACACTCCATGCTCCCACGCGAAAGGAGCCTTTCATGGCAGGCAAAACCAAATCACAAAAGAAAAAAGCGCTGGATATGCGCAGCAAGATGTATCTGGTGCTGGCTCTGTGTAGCGTCATGCTGCTGGTCAGCGTCGGCATCTCGCTGGTGCTCATCGGCGGCATCGACCTCGGCGGCGCGGACGCCCAGAGCGTCTCCACCGTGGACAGCGCGTCCATGGTCGTCGAGAGCGGCTATAATAAAGAGGAAAACACCATCGATACCCAGGCCTACACCTCGACGATCCTTGAGCAGTCCGCCGACGCGGGCGACAGCTATGTGGACGAGACGCTGTTTCTGGGCGACAGCAACACGGCCCGCATGTACCGCATGTTCGACTATTGCAGCTACGACAATGCCATCGGCTCGGTGGGCATGACCGCCAAGAGCCTGGTGACCTTTGCCTGCGTGCAGGTAAGCACTTCGTCCGGCTACATCACGATGCCCCAGGCCGTGGCGAAATTGCAGCCGCGCCGGGTCATCCTGACCTTCGGCACGAACGACCTGAACCCCGGCTATAAGGCCGCGGACTTCGTCAAAAACTACCGGACCGGCATCGAGGCCATCGTCACCGCCTACCCCAGCGTGGACATCATCGTCAACGCCATCCCGCCCATCGGGCAGCAGCACTCCAACCAGAGCCTGACCCAGACCCAGGTGGACGAGTACAACAAAGCGCTCGTCGAAATGTGCAAGGAGAAGGACTGGAAGTTCCTGAACAGCGCCGAGGTGCTGAAGGATTCCGTCACCGGCTACGCCAAGAGCGGCTATGTAGAGACGAGCGACGGCATCCATCTGACCCGCACGGCGATGGACGCGCTGTTCAACTACATCCGCACCCACAGCTACATTACCGAGGATGACCGCCCCGCGCTGACGACGATCCCGAAGCACACCGGCGACAAGGACGCCGTGGTCTACACGGTGCCGGTGGTCAGCTCCTCCAGCATCGCCACGGCGACGGCCACGCCCGAGCCGACGGAGGAGCCCGCCGACAGCGAGAGCACGAGTGACAGCTATGTGGAGACCACGCCGACGCCCGAGGTGACGGCCACCCCGTCCCCGACGCCCGAGGTGACAGCCACCCCGTCCCCCACGCCCGAGGTCACGGCCACACCGTCCCCCACGCCCGAGGTGACAGCCACCCCGTCCCCCACGCCGTACATAGAGGAGCCGCCCCCGACGCCGACCGTAGAACCGCCCCCCACCGACGACACGCCCACCGAGACAACAACGGAGTGACGGTCTCTCATAAGTTCTAAACAACGCCGCCCCTGCGCAGTGGAAAACTGCACAGGGGCGGCGCTCTGTATTTACTTTTTCCTGCCGAGCAGCTCGGTACGGATGTAGCGGAAGCAGGCATCCTCGCCCTCGTCGCGCAGGATCAGCAGGCAGGTCTCCAGCTCCTTGCGGGTCTCGGGGTGCAGGATGTAGTGGTCCCTGCTGCGGTCATAGTACTCCCACGCCGCTGCGTCGGTGTACTTGTCGCCCTTATAGTTCTTGCTGGCGGCAATGCGGTCACAGACCATCTCGGCCACGTAGCGGGCGGGCATCCGCATACCGGCCATGGCGTGGTCGCCGTCCGGCGCGTAGTCGATCCAGTATTCCAGATGGTGCTTGTTACGGCCCTTATGGTGCAGCCAGGCAGCGCTGTAGCCCTCGGCCTGGCGCTGGGCGTTGTTGGGGCTGCATGTCCCCTGCCAGTATTTGGCCCCGGCCCAGAACTCCACGGGGGCCAGCTTGCTTAAATCGTGGGTCAGGCCCTGCCAGTACAGCCCGCAGCGGAAGCAGTTTTTCATCACCAGCATCTTGTGATGGCGGATCGTTTTGTAGTGTTTAATGGGATGCCACAAGGTCTTTTTTCCTCCCCGGGATCATGAGTTTTGCCAGCACCGGCAGCAGCATACAGCTGATCGGCACAAACGCAAAGTGCCACAGCATCGGTACAAGGTGGGTATGGATCGCAGCGTGCGCCTTGGACAGCACCATCCAGGATGCCGGGGCCGCCAGCCCCAGCCCCCAGACGATGCACGGCGGCACCAGCTGCGCCGCCGTGCCGCGGCGCAGGCAGACAACAACGCACACCGCGCCTACCAGCAGCGCAAACAGCAGCAGCTGCCATGCCGTGACGCTGACGGGTCCGAGCTGCAAAAGCGGCTCCGTACTCTCACGGAAATACTGCGCGAGCACCTGCGGCACGTTCACGTCCCGCACCGCGCCGTCCGTCAGGCTGACGCGGTCCGTGACGGCCCGGGTCATGTTCTGCCAGGCGTCCGCCGCGCTGCCGAAGCAGAGCCATTCCTGTGCGAACCAGAGCGCCAGCGCCGCAGTCACACCGCCCAGCGCCGAGACACCCGCCCCGACGGTGCGGCCCAGCCAGACCAGCGCGCCGTGCGGGTCGCGCCGCACAAAATACGCCTTGGCGGCAGCGTAGCAGAGCGGGATCTCACACAGGATCAAAAATGTTGTGATAAATTCAAACCCGCACATGCAGCGCACCATGCAGGCGGCGGCCACCAGCGGCCAGCACCCGCGGGGCGTTTTGCCGCGCACGCGGGTGCAATGGCAGAGCCAAAGCGCCGCCAGCAGCGGCAGCAGCCAGGTCCAGAGGCACCAGTACAGGTCCTTCATGCCGCGCTGCAGCCAGGGGGCCAGCAGCACCGACGCAAACCCGAACGCTGCCGCCAGCGGGCCGAATTCTTCCCACACGGCCAGCGCCACAAGCAGCTCCGCCGCGTAGAACAGCGTGCTGTTCAGCCAGTAGAGGGCGGTCTCCCGCGCCAGACCGTCGGGCAGACGGTGCCGCAGCAGACGGTTGACCCTGCCGAACAGCCAGCCCTGCAAGCCCGACTGGTGGGTGTAGGGGTGGAACGCCGCCGCGTCGGTGGGGGTGTCGTCCCGGAACAGTGCGCGGTTCGTGTCGTCGCTCCAATCGTCGGTGTAAACACCCAGAAAGCCGCCGGGGGCGTACTGCCCCTGCTCCATCTGGTGGATGCGGCCATAGACGAGCGTCTGGGAGCCTGTATCCCACACGCCGGTCAGGTAGGCGCTGGCATTGTGCCGCACCGTGGTCAGCAGCGCGGCCAGCGCCAGCACTGCCAGCAGGGTCGCCGCGCCGCGCAGGGGTGCGGGCAGCATCTGCCATATTCCTTTTGCTTTTGTCAATGTTATCGATCCCATTTGTCGCACAGCGCAGCGATCTGGCCGGCAAATTTTGCAAGGTCCTTGTTGGCCCCGCCCCGGTTGTGGCGGATGACCTCCAGCAGGCGCTGGCCCATGTTGGCCAGCCGGTCATAGGCCGCGCTGGTGCGCACGGTCTCGGCGGATTTCGTCTTGATGATCTTCCGGGTGTTGCCGACCTCGGCGCAGGCGACGCGGCCCTCGGCGGCGATCCAGATCGAGCCGTTGTAGGGGGCGTCGGCCTCGTAGCCCTCCTCCTTCAGATGGTTGGCCCAGTGCTCGGCGACGGCGTCCTCGCCGTGGTTGACAAAGACGAACTTCGGCTTTTCGTCAAAGGCGCGGAGCCAGGCTTCCAGCCCGTCCTTGTCGGCGTGACCCGAAAGCCCGCCCAGCTGCGCAATGCGGGCCTTGACCTGCACCGGCTCGCCAAAGAGCTTGACCTCCTGCGCACCGTTGACCAGCGCGTTGCCTAAGGTGCCGGGGCTTTGGTAGCCGACGAACAGCACCGTACACTCAGGCCGCCAGAGGTTATATTTTAAGTGGTGGCGGATGCGGCCCGCGTCGCACATGCCGGCGGCGGAGATGATGACCTTGGGCGTCGGGTCGCCGTTGATGGCCATGGATTCCTCTTTCGTCTCGCTGACGTGCAGACCCGGGAACTGCAGGGGGTTCCGGCCGCTCTGCACCAGGGCAAGGGCTTCGTCGTCGTAGCACTCGGCAAAGTTTTCCCGGAAGATCGTGGTGGATTTGCTCGCCAGCGGGCTGTCCACAAAGACCGGGAAGTTTTCGTGGCCCTTGATACGGCCCTCGGCCTTGATCTGGCGGATAAAATACAAAAGCTCCTGCGTACGGCCCACGGCAAAGCTGGGGATGACGACATTGCCGCCCTTGTCGAACGTCGATTGCAGCACGGCGCTCAAATCGCCGATATAATCCGGTTTCGGGCCGTGGCTGCGGTCCCCGTAGGTGGATTCCATGACAAGGTAATCCGCGTGGCCCGGGTTGGACGGGTCCTTGATGAGCGGCTGATGGGTGTTGCCGATGTCGCCCGAGAAAACGATGATCTCCGGCGTGCGGCCCGGCTCCGCAATGCGCAGCGAGACGGACGCGCTGCCCAGCAGGTGCCCCACATCGGTAAAGCGCATCTCGATTTTGCCGGTCGGCCCGTCGAACAGCGTCTGCCACGCCTCATAGGGGCAGGGCACAAACTGCTTCATGACGTTCTGCGCGTCCTCGACGGTGTAGTCCGGCTCGATCATCTCGGCACCGCTGCGCATGGCCTTGCGGTTTTTCCACTCGGCCTCCTGCTCCTGAATGTGGGCGGAATCCTCCAGCATGATGGCGCAGAGGTCGCGGGTCGCATCGGTGGTATAGATGGGGCCGCGGTAGCCGTTTTTGTACAGGTACGGGATGCGGCCCGAGTGGTCGATGTGCGCATGGGTCAGCAGCAGTGCCTCATAGGTGCCGGGCGCGCAGGGCAGGTCGGCGTTCTCATACACGTCGCGGCCCTGCTCCATGCCGCAGTCGATCAGAAAGCGGTGTCCCGCCGCCTCCAGCTGTGTGCAGCTGCCGGTCACTTCCCGGTCAGCGCCTAAGAATGTGAGCTTCATGTGGGAGAACCTCCTTTATTTGGGGATGTTGCGAGGGGGAAAAACCGGGAATGGGCGGCCACGGAAAGCCTGTCGGGACCCTTCAGGCCTCGCAAGCTCGGCCAGTTTCCCTAAAAGGGGAGCCTTTTTGCGCGGGCGGAGCCCGCGAGGAAAGCCTCCCCATCAGGGGAGGTGGCCGCGAAGCAGGCCGGAAGGGTTCGGGAAGTTGGCGGGAGGCTGCCGTCCCCGGTTCAGCCTCTGCGTCCGACCCCGTACTGCGGGGCCTCCGGCAGCACAAACTCTGTGGTAAAGTTGGCGGTCAGGTCGTTGATGTTCATCCGAACGCTCCAAAAGACATCGCCGTAATCGCGCAGGACCGTGTACTCCGCCCCCAGACCGGCCAGAGTCGCCGTGTCGGTGACGATGTAGACTACATCCCCCTCGGGGACGTACTCGGTCAGACTGTTCTGGTAGACGCGGCTGACCGTGCCGCCGTCGGCCAGCGCCCGGGCGGCTTCTGCGGTGGTGCTGACCAGCTGAATGCGCGCTGTCGCGGGCAGGGCGGCCATCAAATCCCCGCGGGTGATCTCGCCGTATTCCGGCTCGGTCACGCCGCCCGCGAACGCCTCGGCGGACGCACCCTCCGGCAGACCCGTGGCCGGGTCATTTGTGACGATCTCGGCGTAGAGCGCCGCCAGATAGTTGCCGAAGCTGATGGTTTTGTTGGCGTCGGGGTTCGCCGCGTAGGTGAACAGCGGCGTGTAGAGGATGCTCTGGTCGTCGGCGTCCAGCGTGGCAATCTCCGCCGCGGCGCTGGTATAGGCGTCCGCACCGGCCTGCTGGGCCTCGTCTGCCGTCTCGGTGGGGGCGGTGGTGTCACTGCCGCCCACGGCCTCGGTGTCCTTGCCGGGGTCGGCGGCATCGGCGGCGGTGTCGGCCTGCGCGGCGTCGGCGGTGCTCATCGCCAGCCAGGTGGCGCGGCGGCTCTCCATCTCGGCAGCCGCCACAGGCTGCCGGAGCTCGACGCGGCAGCCGCCGCCCTGGGTAAAGACCAGGTCCAGCTGCGCCACGCCGGTCAGACCCAGATCCGCGCCCAGCACGTTCGTGCCGTTTTCCGCCGTTGTGCCGTCAATAATGGCCGTCACGCCCTGGCTCAGCAGGGCCTTCTGCCAGTCGCCCGCCGGGGCGGTGGAGACAATCGCAAGGATGGCATCGCACCCGGCGTTCTGCAGGGCGGTGATCTGCTCGGCGGCGGTGTCGTTCCAGTCGCGGGCCGTGATGAACTCCCCGTTGGACGCCGAGATGACCGCGGCCTGCGCCGGGTCGTTCAGCACAAAGAAGCCGATTTTATACCCCGCGCGCTCCACGACGGTGTAGCGGCCATTGGTCACGCGGTTGCGGCTCCAGCTTGTGGAGCGGTAGAACACAGCGGTGCCCTCGTTGTTCAGCAGGTTGGACGCCAGCGACGGGCCGCTGCCCATGTTGGCATCGCTGACCAGGCGGGTCGTGCCGTAGGCAAAGTCGGTCAGCGCCATGGCGTGCAGGTCGTACCCCGCTGCCGAGAACGCCGACAGCATATCCATACCGCCGGTCAGGCTGGCGCTCTCGGTGCCGTGCAGGCTGTCGCCCGCGTCCAGTAGGATGGAATCCGGGGTCGCGCCCTTGAGCGCGGCGGCGTCCGCCAGCGTGGCGCGGTCCCCGCGCAGGCCCGCCGTGGCAAAGATCGGAACCGTGATGTCCCCGACCCGCACGCGGCAGGTCAGGCTCTCGGTGCCGTCGGCCAGCGTGGCCGTGATCGTGCATTCCCCGCTGTCGGTGCGGGCGCGGACCGTGCCGTTTTTGTCCACGGTGGCTACGGTCTTGTCGCTCGTCGTCCAGTAGACCCTGCGTCCGCCGTCCTTCTCGCCCGGCTCGTTCGTCGCCAGCGTGGCGTAGGCGTCCTTGCCGTCCATGTGCAGCTCATCGGTGTAGGTATCGTTCAGGAGCACCGGCGCGGCGGTCTTGCCGTTGCAGGCGGACACGCCGGTAAATTTGAACGGTCTCATGACAAAATCCAGATCCACCGTCTCACTCTGGACGCCGTAGTCCGCGCCCGGGGCGCTGAAGGTGCACTGCCACATATCGTAGGTGCCCGCGTAGTCCAGATCGTCGGAGAACCGCGCGATCCAGAGGTTGTCGCGCCATTTGTCAAAGGCGGGATCTGTCATGCGGGCGCGTACCCAGTTGCGGGAGGCATACAGCCCCTGCGCACCGGTGTAGCCGTACTCGGTCAGGCGGTCAAAGAACGCCTGCGTGATCTCGGCCATCTCGGAGGGGAAAACGCCGCTGATGTACTTATCCTCGAGGTCGTAGTAGACCGGGTAGCTCAGCCGGTAGGGCGCGGCGGTGTAGTCGTCCAGCCCCTCCTGCGGCGGGGCGGTCAGGCCCAGCAGCCGCGCGACGTGGTCGGCCTCGCTGCGGGCCTCCTCCACCGTCGTGGCGTAGGAGTAAAGGTACGCGCCGAACGGGATGCCCAGTCGGGTGCATTCGTCGGCGTTGCGCCGCCACTGGGGGTCATCCTGCGCCCAGTTTTCCTCCTGGCCGTCCCACTCGCCGCCGAAGCCGCAGCGGATGATGGCAAAGTCGATGCCGGCAGCCTTGGCCTTTTCCCAGTCGATCTCGCCCTGGAACTTGGAGACGTCCATGCCTTTGAGCACCGCGGCGGGCATGGCCCGGCCGCTTGTGTTGAAGTAGTAGCCCAGATCGTTCTTCTGCCAGGCCGCGGCGGGCGTGCCGAAGTCCGCCTCGGCGGGGCCTTTCTCCTCTGCCGAGCAGCGCACCAGCACCACCGACACAATGACCACGACCAGCAGGCAGAGCAAACACAGCCCCAGCACAAGGCGGCTGCGGCGGCGTTTGGCGCCGGGACGTTTCTTTTTCTTCGGCGGCGGGGGCGCGTCGGGGCGCGGGGCCGCTTGCCCGGCCTGCGGGGCGGGCGCAGCCGTCCGGGCAGGGCGGCGGTAGACTTTGCGTTCTTCTGGCACGGTGCGTTACCTCTCTTGGGCAGATTTTATGCTGTGGATAGATACTATTAGTGTAGCATTTTGTCGAAGAAATTACAATCGGAAACGCGGGATATTGGGGAATTTTACAGAATAAAAAAGCGGCGGCCAGCTTCCTGACCGCCGTTCTTTGCCTTTTCCCTCGGGGACAGACTCCCCCGATACAGGGGAGGTGGCGCGCAGCGCCGGAAGGGGTGCGGTGGCCCCGCAGGGTCGGATGAGGGCAAAGCTACCGGAATCGACCATTTTACGGGATGCCACAATAACTCTGCCCTCATCAGTCAGCGGACGGGGCCGCTGCCAGCTTCAGTCTCCGCGCTAAGAGCCGCCTCCGGCGGTTGCGCTTCGACACGCGCCTGCGGGCGCAGCCCCGAGGGGGAAGCCTTATACAATTTCCACTCCCTGCACGTCCAAAAATAATACGGCACCTCAAACACCAGCATGACGCACCAGCCGAAGGCACAGGCAAAGGCGATGCCGGACAGGCCCACCCGCGGGGCCAGCACCGCAGCAGCGGCAGCGCGCAGCCCCGCCTGTAAGCAGGTGCCGATCAGCGTCGTCGTCATCTTGCCCATGCCGCGGTAAAAGCCCTGGAAACCGTTCGTCAGCGCGGGCAGGGCGTAGAACACCGCCATCCAGCCCAGATACGTGCTGCCCAGTGCAATGACGTCGGCGGCCCCCTCCCCTGCCACAAACAGGGACAGGATGCCCCGGCGCAGCAGCAGCGTCAGGCTGCCCATCAGCAGCCAATAGCCCAGCTCCAACCGCAGGCCCACCGCAAAGCCGCAGCGGATGCGGGCGGTCTGCCCGGCACCGCGGTTCTGGGCAATGTAGGTCGTAATGGCCGTGGCAATGCTCTGCTCCGGCGTGAAGGCAAAATCGTCCACCCGCGTGACCGCGTTGAACGCCGCGATAGCCCCGACCCCCAGCGCGTTGACCTGCCCCTGAATGAGCACCTTGCAGATCGGCTGCACGGCCTGCTGCACCGCCGTCACCGCGCCGTAGCGCAAAATCGGTCCCAGCAGGTCGCGGCGGATGCGCCACTGCCCGTGCCCGGGGCAGAGCTCCGGCACGCGGCGTGCCATGTAGACGGCGGCCAGCAGCGCGCTGGCAGCCTCGGCCACGACAGTGGTCACGGCGCTGCACACAATGCCAAAGCCCAGCCCGCCAATTAAAATGAGATCCAGCACCGCGTTGAGCACGGCGGAGAACGCCAGGAATTTCAGCGGCGTTTTGCTGTCGCCGACACTTTTCAGGCCCGCCGCCAGCGCGTTATAGAAAAACGTGAACGGCGCGCCCAGGAACGTGATGCGCAGGTAGATGCCGGTGATGCCAAAAATCGAGTCCGGCACGGCCAGCGCGCGCAGGATCCACGGCGTCAGCGCACAGCCCAGCGCCGCGGCGGCACAGCAGAGCGCCGCGCCGAACAGCAGCGTCGTTGCCAACGTCTCTTTTAAGCGGGCGGTCCGCTTTGCGCCGAACGCCTCACTCATCAGTACGCCCGCGCCGATGCACAGGCCGCTGATGGCCAAAATCACCAGATTCATGACCGGCCCGGCCACACCCTCGGCGGCTAGCGCGTCCTGCCCGATGAACCGCCCCGCGATGATGGAATCCACCGCATTGTACGCCAGCTGCAGCCAGTTTCCCAGCAGCAGCGGCAGCGCATACAGAAAGAGGTGCCCCAGCGGGGCACCCTTGGTCATATCGCGCATGATTTACTTTTTGTTTTCTTCGGTCTCGGCGACGATGTAGATGGGGCGGTGCTTGACCTCCAGGTAGGTCTTGGCGAGGTACTCGCCCACAATGCCGGTGCAGAACAGCTGGACGCCGCTGCACAGCAGAATGATGCAGACCATGCTGGGCCAGCCGGAGGTCGGGTCGCCGAACATCAGCGCGCGGACGACGACAAAGAGGATGCCGATGAACGCGAGAATGCAGAACAGCACGCCCGCCCCCGCCGCGATCAGCAGCGGCGTGGTCGAGAAGCCGACGATGCCCTCGATGGAGTACTTGAACAGGCCCCAGAAATTCCACTTGGTCGTACCGGCGACGCGCTCGATGTTCTCATAGTCGAACCACTTGGTCTTGAAGCCGACCCAGCTGAAAATGCCCTTGCTGAAGCGGTTGTACTCGGCCATGCTGAGCACAGCGTCGGTCATTTTGCGGCTCATAAGGCGGAAATCCCGCGCACCGTCGACAATTTCCGTATCGGACATCTTGTTGATGATCTGGTAGAACTTGCGGGCAAACCAGCTGCGCAGCGGCGGCTCGCCCTTGCGGGTCGTGCGGCGGGTGGCGGCGCAGTCGTACTCGCCGGTCAGCAGCGTGTCCAGCATCTGCGGCAGCAGCGC
>ENA-UPTB01002006-UPTB01002006.1-human-gut-metagenome-genome-assembly--contig:-NODE-2006-length-15305-cov-10.233780_pt1 | contig 15305 bp, 15 predicted proteins | sample MGYA00250046_ERZ773369 | MGnify/ENA primary metagenome ERZ773369 (study PRJEB29103, sample SAMN06111938) | human gut metagenome | biome: human gut; feature: ankylosing spondylitis patient; material...
AATCGTCAATGCACTTGCAGACTTTGGCAATTACTATAAATCAGTCGTTGATCGGTCATGATCGATATTATGAAGCAAGGTTTGAGGCTCCGCACGCCCCAACAAGAGCATCCGCCTTGCACATGTAGTCATTTTGTGATACAATGACTCTGACAGGAGGTGTCTCGTATGATGCAGACATTCGTTCGCCCTTCCCGGGATCTGCGCAACCATTACGCTGAGCTTTCGGAGATGCTCAAAGACCATGACCATGTGATCATCACGAATCATGGCCGTGGAGAATCCGTACTCATCAACATTGAGGACTACGCCAAGTACGAGGAGTTTTTGCACCAGCGATATGTTGCCGAGGCACTTGCCAAGGCAACACAGCAGGCGGCTGACCCCGACACGCAGTGGGAAGACCACGAAAGCGTATGGGAGACGCTGAGCAAGCAGTATGACGTATAAAATTAAATATCTGCCCCTTGCTGTGCAGGATTTGAATGAGATTGCCCGGTATCTGTCTGGCTTTTATCCTAAAACGGCCAGCCGCGTACTGAAAGAGCTGCGGGAGAAGATCACAAAATTAGGCGATACCCCGAAAATGTGCGAGGTCTACCACCTTGATCCTGCTTATCGTAGGATGGTCGTTGACCAATATTTGGTGTTTTACCGAGTCAACGATGAAATAAAGACTGTGGAAGTCCACCGTGTGTTGCGCGGTGCTTGGAATTTGCCGCAGTATCTGGAATGAACCTTTCGGGTTCGACTGCTGTGGACAATGCTCCACTTGATGAAAGAGAGTCTCCAACGTAAGTTGGCGGCTCTCTTTTTTGTTCCGCCCCTGACTTACGTTGGAGCGATGTGGGCGGTACAGAACTCGAACAGGGCCATCACGTTTTCTCTTCCCCTTGGCAAGCTCCATTTTCATGATATAATAAGATTGATCGTATGTCCTGTTTTCGCCGAAAGGAGCTTGAACGACTCGACCGGCTGAATACGATCCCGCAATTCCAACTGGATAAAGTCCTTGCATAAGGAAATGATTTTTCATACATTTCATCCCCTGACGGCGAAAGGAGGCTTCCCATGAACATTCCGGAAATTCTGGTCGCAAATGGAACCGGTATCATCCTTGTGGTCTTTCTGTTCCTCCTCCGCGTCCGGAACAGTGAGACAAAACAGACCGGTGCCGTCCTTTACGATGGAATGTTGGCGGTCACGCTGGTCGCGCTGGTCACCGAGACCATCAGTTTCCTCATTGACGGGCAGCCGTTCCGGGGCTGTCACACGCTCGTTGTCCTTACCAATACCCTCTGCACCGGTTCCACCGTTTTGGTGGGCTTTTTGTGGTGCCTGTTCGTGGATTTCCGTATCTACCGCAGCACCCGGCGGCTGCACCGGAAAATCCTGACGCTGGGCATTCCGCTCCTCCTCGTACAGCTTCTCATGGTCATCAACCTGTTCGGCACCGGGCTCATCTTCCACGTCTCGGCAGAAAATGTCTACTCTCGCGGCCCGCTGAATTTTCTCCTTTATGCCACGCTGTTCCTTTACTTTGCCGAGAGTATTTATCGAGTCACCCGCTCCAAACAGACCGGCATTACCATTGAGTTTTTCCCGGTGTTCTATTTTGTCATCCCCTGCATCCTGGGCACCGTCGTCCAAGGCATATTCTACGGTCTGTCCACAGGCTGGCTGGCCGTAGCGGTCGCGATGGTCTTCATCCACATCCAGCTGCAAAACTTCAACACCTTTGTGGACGAGACTTCCGGCCTGTTCAACCGCAAATACATGAACTTCTATCTTGAGAAAGCTCACAAGATGAACCCCCGCCAGCTATACGGCATCATGATGGACGTGAACGATTTCAAAAAGATCAACGACCGCTACGGCCACTCTATGGGCGACCGGGCCATTCGGGAGATCGGCAAAATCCTTTCCGCCTCCCTGCCGGAGGACGCTGTTGCCATCCGGATGGCGGGCGATGAATTCGTCATCCTGCTGAGCCGCGGCAATGGCAAAATGCTGGAAGATACCCGGGCCGCCATTGAGGATGGCCTGCGCCATTTCAACCAGACCACAACCGCTCCGTTCAAGCTTTCGTTCTCTATGGGCCTGGCCCGGTACAATGGCCGCTCCACCGAGAGTTTCCTCAATGAGCTGGATCAGAAAATGTACGCTGAGAAAAAGGCCTATCATCAGGAGCATCCGCGGTGAACCCACCGCCGGAAAGGAGCGTTCTTATGCCATCCACCATCCGGGCCGTGATCTTTGATATGGACGGTGTGCTCATCGACAGCGAACCCGTCTACCTCGGGATGCAGGCCCGCAACCTGCAAACAAAATACCCCTGGGTCACTCTGGAGAGCATGTACCCCACCGTGGGCATGTCCAGCCAGGAGTATCCCCGCTTTATGGCCAGGCTCTGCCGGGTGCCCTTTACCCCGGAGTTTGAAAAAGAGCTGATGCAGGCCGACGAAAACGAGCCCATCCACTTCCCCGAGATCCTCCGCCCGGAAGCCCGCCCCATGCTGGAGCAGCTGCGGGCCATGGGCTTGCAGCTGGCGTTGGCCAGCTCCAGCCCCATGAGCAACATCCGGCAGGTGCTGGGCGAGTGCGGGCTGATGGAGTTTTTCCCCGTCATCGTCAGCGGGGAGCAGTTTGAAGCCAGCAAGCCCGACCCTGAAATTTATCTCCACACCATGGCGCGGCTTGGCCGCCGCCCGGAGGAATGCCTTATCGTGGAAGACTCCACCTACGGCGTGCAGGCGGGCGCGGTCGCCGGGGGCCTTGTGGCCGCCCTGCGGGACGAGCGCTTCCCCTTTGACCAGAGCGCGGCCCGCTTCCACATCGAAAATCTGAGCGAGATCCCCGCTCTGGCGGCTTCCATCCAGTAATTTCTTTTTGTTTTGATACCGGGAGGCGATTTTTATGAACAAGCGCACCCTTGTGGTGGACCAGCTGTACAATCTGGCTGCCGGGTTCCTGTATGCCCTCAGCATCTGCTACTTTGCCCGCGGCTCAGACTTTGCCCCCGGCGGCATCTCGGGCCTGGCCCTCATCGTCAACTACCTGTGGCACCTGCCCGTGGGCATCACCACGCTGGTGTTCAACCTGCCTCTCGTGGCCCTGAGCATCCGCTTTGTGGGCCGGGCCTTTCTGGCAAAGTCGCTGGTGAGCATGGTGTGGTGCACCGTTTTTCAGGATGTCGTCTTTGCCCGGATGGGCTGCTATACCGGCGACCCGCTGGTGGCAGCCCTGTTTGCAGGCGTCACCTGGGGCTTCGCGCTGGCCCTGCTCTACATGCGGGGCTCTTCCAGCGGCGGCACGGATTTCCTCACCATGTCCATCAAGGTGCTGCGGCCCCACCTCTCCATCGGGGCGGTCACGGGCGGCATTGATCTGGTCGTCATCCTGCTGGGCTGGCCCGTGTTCGGCACGGTGGATTCCGTTCTGTACGGCCTCGTCACCACGGTCATCACCTCGCTGGTCATTGATAAGGTCATGTACGGCAGCTCTTCCAGCAAGATGCTCACCATCATCACCACAAAAGGGCAGGAGATCGCCGACGAGATCTCCCGCGAGTGCGAGCGCGGCTCCACCATGCTCAAGGCCATTGGCACCTACACCAACACCGAGCGGCAGATGCTCCTCTGCGTCTGCGCCCGGCCCCAGGTCTACCGCATCCGCACCGCCGCCTACCGCATCGACCCTGGCTGCATGGTCATGGTCACGGAGGCGGGCGAAGTGTACGGCGAGGGCTTTATTGACCCCGGCAAGACCTCTTCTTTTTTATAACACAAGGAGGCTTTTCTCCATGAACTTTGGTTCTGCTCTGGAACAGGTGCACCGCCGCGCCCCGCTGGTGGACTGCATCACCAACTTTGTCACCGTCAACGATTGCGCCAACATCCTTCTGGCCGTGGGCGGCTCCCCCACCATGGCCTCGGACATCCGGGAAGTGCAGGAGACCGCTGCCGCCGCCAGCGCTCTGCTGTGCAATCTGGGTGCCATCGACAAAGTGGAGTCCATGATTTTGGGCGGGCAGGCGGCCAACCGGGCAGGCAAACCCGTGGTCTTTGACCCTGTGGGCGCCGGCAACACCAGCCTCCGCCGGGCGGAATCGGCCCGGCTGCTGGACGCCGTGCAGTTTGCGGTCATCCGGGGCAACGCGTCGGAGATTCGTGCTCTGGCCCAGCGCCGGGCGGCGGGCAGCGGCGTGGACGTGAGCGACGCCGACCAGATCACGGAGAAGACCCTTCCCCGCACCGTGGCTTCTGCCAGAGCGCTGGCCGTGCAGACCGGGGCCGTGGTGGCCGTTTCCGGCCCCATCGACGTGCTGACGGACGGCAGAGAAACCATTCTGCTCCACAACGGCTGCGCCACCATGTCCCGCGTCACGGGCAGCGGCTGTATGCTCACCGCCCTCATGGGCGCGTTCTGCGGGGCCATGCCCGGCCAGCCCTTTGCGGCGGCCTGCGCGGCAGCGGCGACGATGGGGGTCGCGGGAGAGCTGGCCGAGGCCCGCCGCCTTGCCCACGGCACCGGCAACGCCACGTTCCGCACCGACCTCATTGACGCCGTGTTCAACCTGACCCCCGCCCAGCTGGACGCCTCTGTCCGCTGGGAGTCTTATTCAAAGTAATATTTCGTCATGATACCACAAAACGTCCCGCAGGGTTCAGGCCCTGCGGGACGTTTTTGTGGTTTTGATTCCGTTTCAGCCCCAGCTCACATGGTGAACTGGATGGCGCAGAACGCCGCATAGATGCAGAGCAGCAGCACGCCCTGCACCCGGGAGAGCTTGCCCCGCACCAGCGCCGGGACACACATGAGCACCATGACGGCCAGCATCACGGGCAGGTCCAGCACCAGACTGGAATTGATGCCAAACAGGGTAGAGCTCTGGGGGATGGTGAACGGCGCAATGGTCACGGACGCGCCGCTGACCAGCACCAGATTGAAGACGTTGGCGCCCACGATGTTGCCCAGCGAGAGGTCGCTGCAGCCCTTGACGAGGGACGTGATGGCTGTGACCAGCTCGGGCAGCGAGGTGCCCAGGGCCACAAAGGTCAGTGCAATAACGGACTCGGGCACGCCCAGCGCCTGGGCAATGAGGGTGCCGTTGTCCACCAGCAGGTTGGCACCCACGGCGATGAGCACGGCACCCGCCACCAGAAGCACCAGCGTTTTGGTCAGGGTCATTTCTTCCTCGGCAGCCTCTGTTTCGGCCTCGGCCTCAGCGCCCGCCGGGGCGTTTTTCATTTGGAGCACGTTGGCCACCATATAGGCCACGAACAGGGCCAGCATGATGAGGCCCATAGGCCGGGTGAACTTGCCAAAGCCGTAGGCTGCCACGCAGTAGATCGCTGCCGCCGCAAAGAAGAACGCCACTGGCATCCCCAGCGTCTTACGGTCCACCTTGCCCGGGCGGACGGCGATGGTAATGGCCGCGATGAGCGCCGCGTTGCAGATGACAGAACCAATGGCGTTGCCGTAGGCGATCTCACCATGGCCGGACACCGCCGACATGGTGGAGACCATCACCTCGGGCAGGGTGGTGCCGATGGACACCACCGTGGCACCAATGAGCAGCTCCGGCAGGTGGAACCGCCGGGCCAGCGCCGAAGCGCCATCCACAAACCAGTCGCCGCCCTTGATCAGGCAGAGCAGGCCGATGATAAATAAAACAACCGGAATCAGCATGGCTTTTCCCTCCTATACAGATACAATGCGAAACGTCTTTTTATCATACCAGATTTTTGATTTTATTGCAATCTTTTGCCCATTTTACCCCCACCCCGCAGAAAATTGTTGCACAGAAGCCGAAAACGTTTTCTAGTAAAGAGGAGTTCGAGGTCATCAAGACCCACTGTATGCAGGGTGCCAACATGCTGCGGCGGCTGGAAAACTTTGAGGATGAACCCCTGCTGCAAACCGCCTACGACATCGCCCGCTGGCACCATGAGCGCTGGGATGGCCGGGGCTACCCGGACGGCCTCAAGGGCAATGACATCCCCATCAGCGCGCAGATCGTCTCCCTGGCCGATGTGTACGACGCCCTGACCAGTGAACGCTGCTACAAAGAGGCGTTCTCCCACGAGACTGCCATGCGGATGATCCTGAACGGGGAATGCGGCGCGTTCAATCCCCTTTTGTTGGAATGCCTCACCGATATCCAAGCCGAGCTCCAGAAAAAGTTGTAAAACGCCGCTGTAAATCGTTAAAATTTCACACACGCAAAAAGCAGTGACCTAGTTCGATTGAATGAACAAGGTCGCTGCTTTTGCTTTGCGGAGAAAAAATAGTATTCTGAGTATGTCGGAGAAGATGTTCTGTCCACCCCAGCCGTTACGTTTGGTTTGGATCACCCCCGCATGTGCGGGGAAAAGGGAAAGCCTGAGCCGCTGTTCTAGCCTTACCTGGGATCACCCCCGCGTGTGCGGGGAAAAGCGGCCTGCCGTGTCCGGTGCCTTTTCGGGTCTGGGATCACCCCCGCGTATGCGGGGAAAAGACGATTGCTTTGGCTTCTTCGAGTGTTCTGGCCGGATCACCCCCGCGCATGCGGGGAAAAGTTCAAATCCGAAAACACGGAATCGCGCAAAGTGGGATTACCCCCGCGTATGCGGGGAAAAGCCTGGGGTCGGTGCTGCCCGGATAGGCTGCGGTGGGATCACCCCCGCGTATGCGGGGAAAAGTCCTGCGTGAAGTAGTCCATCATGCTGCGGAAAGGATCACCCCCGCGCATGCGGGGAAAAGCTGCCCCCGCTGACCCTCACCGCCCACGATGTGGGATCACCCCCGCGCATGCGGGGAAAAGAATCACGCACTTGGTGAACTCGCTCATTGGCTGGGATCACCCCCGCGTGTGCGGGGAAAAGAAGATAGCGGGGAAAACCCATGCTTTGGCGTCGGGATCACCCCCGCGTATGCGGGGAAAAGTCAATCATCTGCTGGGTCGTGGTCACGCCAATGGGATCACCCCCGCGTATGCGGGGAAAAGGATAAAGCTGCGGAAAAGGCACAGCATCTGCGGGGATCACCCCCGCGTGTGCGGGGAAAAGCCCGTGACGGTGCGGTGCATATTCTTGAACTTGGGATCACCCCCGCGTATGCGGGGAAAAGTTCCATCCAGCATCTGACCGCAAGCTTGGGCGAGTTCGAGGTACAAAAAGGTCATCCGGTCTTTCACCTGCGGCAGCGCCTGCAGGTCTGGCCGGATCATGCCCGGCATCTCCGCCATGGTCTTATCCTCCACGCATCACGGTCAGCAGGCCAAGGCCGTAGGCTTTGCCCCGGCCCATGCCCTGACACAGCAGGTTCCGGAACGCCTCAGGGTCCGTCACCTGCAAAACGCCCTCATACGTCACCGCCAGCAGCGACACCGGGCGGGTGCCGCGCTTGGCAAAGTGGTGCCACTGCACCCGGGTCACGGTAAAGGAATCCTCCGTCAGGGCAAAGCCGTGCTTTGCGGCGCGATCCAACAGCCACTGCTTCTGGTACTGTGTCGTGCAGTGTGCGGCCACGGTTCCCCGCGCTGCGGGTTTTTGGGCGTCTTTGCAGCTTTTGGTGGGGTTGGCCGCCAACCGAAACTGCCAGCGGCTGCCCGGTGTGATCCGCGCCAGCAGCGGGTCATAATTCCGGGACTCTGGTGCCGCTCCGGTGCCAAACTGCTCCACAACGCCGGAGAGGTCCGGCATCTCCTCGCTGAGGAGGAGCAGATACAGCTTTTCGCCCAGCCGGTCCAGCCGCCACAACCGACGGCGGCGCTCCCCGGAAAAGGCACTTTCCACCGCGCCATGGAATTTCTGTGGTGCCGCCAGCGCCGTCATGGTGCTGCGGCGGGTGGGGTCAAGCTCTACACGGGATAAATACATCTGCACTTCACCTCACAATTCACAGAATGGGTCATGGGCGGTCGGCTCCGGGGCCCCTGCGGGCTGCCGGAGGGAGATCTCCCGGGCCGAGCGGTAACCGTACTGCCGGTGCCGCGGGTCGTAGGAGAGAGGCACATCCCGCTGCGGGACAGCCCCCGGCTCCTGCGGTGCGGCATCCGCCACGATGCGGGTCGGCTTGGGCTCGCCGGGGCAGAGTGCGGGCTCTGCCTGCAAGGCCTCCACAAGGCCCTGCTCCCGCAGGCCCAGGCAGAGCGGCAGAGTGGGCGGGCAGGCACGGCGGCCGAGATACAGCGGAAACACCGGGTGGGTCAGCGCCTCTGCCAGTTCCTGCAGCAAAGCGGTGTCTTCACTTTCCAGGCCCACCAGAAAAACAGCATCTTCGAGGTAATGGCGGTAGGTGACATAAGGCGCCTTTCCCTTTTTCCGGTCTTCCTCTCGATTTGCCGTATGGTAATCTACCAGCAGCTGCCCTTCCCGCTCCACCCGGACGCCAAAGCGCAGCTGCGCCAGCCGGGTCAATGGCTCGGTCTCATCCCGCCGCAGGCCCAGCGCCGCCGCCAGCAGACCGATGACGCCGCTCTTGGTAGGCTCCCGAGCCGTTTTTCGGGTCTCGAATTTGGAATCCGCGCCCCACGCCTGCAAAGGCGCTGCCAACCGAAGCAACAGTGTTGCCATCATTCCACCTCGTTTCCGGTCAGGTTCTCCTTAACAGCTTCTTCCAGTGCATCCAGCATGGTGTTCAGCGGCTGGGCCGGGGCCAGTGCTTCCAGCCCGGTGCCCACGGTAAAGCTCTTTGCAGGGGCCTCCGCAAAGCTTTGATACAGCTGCTGTGCATAGGCCTGCAACGCGCTCTTGGAGGGCTCCGCGTAGCCCTCCACGCTCTTCCGCACCGCCCGCTCAAAGGCACCACAGAGGTTCACGGGCTGATCCTCCCGGATGGTCACATAGACGGCATCCGGCAGAGTGCGGTTGGCAAAGGTGTTCTGACTACCCGTAGGCATGGAACGGATGAACGCTTCGCCAAAGCTCCGCACCACTTCGGCTGCTTTTTTCGCGCCCAGATGGCGTTCAAGCTCCATCACATTGACGGTTGCATAGCGGTATAGAGTCGCTGAGTTATATTCTTTGGTGTCCAAATGACTTGCACCCGCGTTGTCGCTATCCGGACAGTCGTCCACAGCAGTAAAGTAGTCGTATTCGTTCTGCACCGCATGAGTAGAGATGCTGTGGGCCACCTGTGCGGCGGCATCGTAATTCAGCGAAGCTGCCTCAGCCACCATTCTGCCAAACAACACCATATCTACCGAAGGAGCTGCACCCAAAGCATCTTTATACTTTTGGGCCTCTGTACAACCCTCAATTCCCAGTTCCGCCAAAGCACTTACTTGCGCCTTACTCAGAAAAATCAGCGTTTTGAGTTTTTTCTCATCTTTCTTCTCGTTAACTTTGAGCCCTGTGTTTTTTACTACTTCCTTTGCCAACTTGGCGGCATCCATGTCCGGGGCAAGGGCGGCGATCTCCTTTTCCACCAGCTCCGTCACCTTTTTGGTGCGCTTGCCCACATCCTCTTCGTCCAGCAGGCTTTCCTCTACAAAGGCCTGCCGCATGGCGTGCTTCCACGCCTGAGAGGAGACCCGGGCGCGGGTCACGCCGCCGTAAATGGCCGTTTTGGGGCTGCCCGTATCGTCCCGGTTGATGCAGCTGGGCGGCACAGTCTGCAGCACATGGAAGTCAACATACAAACGCTTTTTCATAAGTCAGTTCTCCTTTTCCTGTGTCTCGGACGATTCGTTCTTCTCGTAGCGGTAGAGGTCCTGCCCCCACCGCAGGCGGATGTTGGCGGGCAGCTGTGCCAGCTGCGGGGCATCGCACTGCAGCCCGTACAGGTCAACAGCCAACTGCGGGTAATCCAGCGGGATGCTGTCCGGCTTTGCGGCCCGCAGCAGCTGAATCATGCCCCGCAGATGATGGCTGATCTCGGTAATTTCTTCGGCGGTAGCCAGCGCGTTGAACCGCCGCAGAATGCTGCTCTCGGTCCAGTCCTGCCCACTGGCCACGGTCTGCTCCGCCAGCCTGCGCACGGCCCAGCCCAGCGTGCAGCCTAGCTGGCTCACGCACACAGTATCGTTGCTCTGCTGGTGCAGGGCATACAGGGTCAGTGCCAGATAGACCGCCCACTCTTCATGGGAGGGGCCATTTGTGCCGTAAAAGCTCGCAGGCATCCCCTGCAAAAGGCCGCCCCACAGGTCTGGAAGCTCCCCGGGTGCATGTCCGATGCCCCGTCGCAGCTTTGCCAGCTCTGCACGCCGCTGGTTCTCCGGCAGACTCCAGAGCCATTGAATCTTGCCGTCCACATAGCCCCTGATGGCCTGTGTGCGGCTCTCGTTTTTCTCACTCATGCCGTTCCTCCCTCATCATTTGTTTTCGGGTAAAGTTTGTACAGCCCCGCCCGGAAGCGGTTATAAGCTTTGGGAGCCGTGTACAGCTCCATCCGTTCGGTCTTTTTCCCGGCGTCCAGCTTGACCCGGTGCCCTACCAGTGCGGCGCTGCCAGCCTCCAGCACCATCTGCTGGCCCAGCTGCTCTGCAATGCCGCGGGCGATCACCTGCCAGCGGGCTGTGGTTTCGGTCATGTCGTCTTCTTCCGGGTCGATGCTCCGCAGCCACTGTCGGAACGGCTGGTCTACTGCAAAATAGAACTGGGAACGGGCCGGGGCGCTGGCATTTCCGTTTTTATCGCCCGCGGCAGTGGCAATATCCTGCGCCAAGTGCCCCACCAGAGAGGCTGCCTGCTCGCACCGGCTAATTTCATCAGTGATGCGGTTCTGCCAACCATAGCCCAGCTCATTTAACAGAGAAAGGCTCATTGCAATCTGGTCTGCATAGACCCCTTTCATGGATGCGCTTTGCGCTCCATATTCAACACCAACAGCACATATTTGCAGGATTTCTTTTTTCTTTAAAAAGCCACATCTTTGTAAATAACCATTCCACTGCACCACGCCCGGAATATGCTTTCCGTCACCTATAATCGAGGAAAATTCCCGCCAGAGCATTTTCTCCATATCGTGTTTTTGCGGGAGATAGCATTCTGGGCTCTCTTTCGTTTGCTTCCGGAGTCCCCATAGTGTCATGGGTTCTGCAAATGCGTTTTTCTTATCAAAGAAATCTCCACCCAACAATGTATACCGGACCACTTTTTCATTTTCTCGTTCCAACCATATCCGTCGGCACTGCATTGTTAGAAGTTCTGCATAATTACCCGGGCAGACGATTTCCGTCCGCTCTTCGCTTCTTGGTTCTTCCAGTTCCCAATTGGGTCTTCCTTTTTCCCAAAGCTCTGCCCTGTCGTTTAAAAACATCAGATTTCGCATCAGTGTTTCAAACAGATTTACACCTTTCACATATATAAGACCCAGTTGCCCCAGCCATCCCGGGCTCATGCTGGGTCTATCCTTTGCTTTTTTCTTTGCGGCTGCATCGTCATAGTTATTGAGAAATACCAGCCACCTTGCTGCTTGTGCATATGTCAGTGCATCTTTTTCCACACCAGCATAAGATGCAAACATATTGTTTTTGTTTTCGCTTTCAAACACTTCTCCGTTTAATTTTCCGCCTTTAAATGGGCTTCCAATTTTTGCTTCCGGCACCTGCCAGAATGGCCGCTCCGGGTGGAAGAGCCAGAAGCGGTCTTTCCACTGCTCCAGATAGTCCCGGATGGGCTGCTCCGGGAAATGTTTCAGTTCCCACAGCGCTCCCCAGCGCTCCAGAGCGGCTTCTTCGTCTTCCAGCGGCTCCGGCTCCCCCACTTCGTTCACGCGGGAAAAGACCGTAAACAGCACCGCCAGCAGCAGCCGCAGCATGGCCGCGTCCTGGGTAGGCATCTCTCCTGCCAGGTCCATGTACTCCTGCGCATGGACCAGTGCATCCGTCAGAGAAACTTCCTGCACGGTATTGTCCGGCAGACGGACACGGACCCAGGGTTCCGTCAACAGGTTGAACTCAATTTCCTGCATCAGCTTCCTCCTTTTCATAAATCAGACCATTCTCACGGTCATAATGGAGCGTCATCCCCGCCAGATGGGCCGTCAGCGTTTCATCCAGCAGCAGCACCAGCTCCCCGCGCAGCATCGGGGAGAGCTGCCATTGGGCCAGCAGACGGCGGTTGTCCGCTTCCAGCTCGTCAATGACGCGTTTCACGTTCCATTCCTTGCCAAACACTGCCGGGAGCCGCAGTTTCTGCCGTGCGATCTTCAGCGCCTCCTCCGGCTGCGGCGGGCAGTCGGACGCTACCGTCCGGCCTCCCTCCTGCCACGGCAGGAAATGGATGCTTCCATCACGCCCCTGCACCATGACCAGCACCTCAGCAGACGGGTCGCCGTCACGGACAGCCGCCCGGGCCGCCGGGTCAGAACAGGCGCCCTCGTCTGCCATCCAGCCGTCCAGCGTATTGAGCCGGGGGAATTTTTTATACACTTTCGGGTGATGCACCAGATAAGCCTCTGCCCGGTCCTTTCGCTTTCCCTGTTCCAGTTCATAGTTATGGCACAGCTTCTCACTGGCGGCATCTTCGGGCAGTTTGTCCTCCGCCGCCCAGCCATACACCTGCTGTACCAGCGGGGAGATCTCTTCCGGCAGGCGGATGGTCTGAGGCAGCAGTTCCCGTGTCCGCCAGAGCAGCCACTTTCCGTAGACTGCCGCGCTGCCCTCATCAAAGGCTTCCTCTCCGGTATCCAGCACTGCGCAGACTGCTGCCTGCATCGGCTGTGGGCGGCAGCGCCAGGTGTGGCGGTGCAGACGGCCAATGCGCTGTAGCAGCAGGTCCATCGGGCAAAGTTCCGTCACCATAACGTCAAAATCAATGTCCAACGACTGTTCGAGCACCTGCGTGCCCACCACAATGAGTCCATCCCGCTGGGCCGGAGTCGAGTGCTTGCCGATCCGCTCCATGAGCTCCTGCTCCCGCGCGGCGCGGTCCGGCATCAGGAATTGTGCGTGGAACACCTGCACTTCTTTTTCCGGCAGAGCTTCCCGCAGCATCCGGGCCACGGCCTGTGCCTTTTTAACGGTGTTGACGATGACACCCGCGCAGCCGCCCGCCAGCATCTTTTCGCGCAGGAAACCGGGCAGGCCATCTTCCGTCAGCGGAATCGTCTGTACCGTCCGGCTGGGCGTATCCAGCGGAATGGTCGTCTGGCGGACTTCCTCCCCATCCGTCCAGGTCAGGAGCGGATAGCCGCAGCTGGTCTTCCACGGTGCATCCGGTGCGGAGGTGCGCTTCTGCTGGTAGGCTTCCACCAGCTCTGCCCGCCGCCGGGCCGGCAGCGTGGCCGAAAGTAAGATCACCGGCACCCGATACCAGCCCAGCCATTCCAGCGCCCGGTCAAGGTAGCGGTTCATGTAGGCATCATAGGCATGGCACTCGTCGATGATCACCACCTTGCCCGCAAGGCCGAGGTGGCGCAGCATCACATGCTTTTGTTTGAGCGCCGCCATGAGCAGCTGGTCCACCGTGCCAATGACAAAGCAGGCCAGCAGCGCCTGCTTGCTGCCCCGGAACCACTGGTGCACCTGCACCCGGTGCCCGTTTGTCTCGGAATCGTCCCAGTCGTCTTCTACCGGAACGGTCTGCTCCTGTAAGCGGATATACTCTTCGTTCAGCTCTGCCATGCCGTGGGCCAGCCGGATGCACTTTAGCAGCCTGTCCGGCTGGTTGTCCGCCCACTGCACCAGCCGCCCCAAAATCCCGTTTGCCGTTGCCTGCGTAGGCAAGCCAAAGAAGATTCCACCCGCGCCAAACCGCGCCGCCAGAATTTCCGCGGCTGCCAGCGCAGCCTCCGTCTTGCCTACACCCATCTGGGCCTCTAAAATCAAAATTCCCGGGGCACTCACACTGTTGGCTGCTTCCACGGCAGCAACCTGTACCGCGTTGGGTGGGAATCCAAAACGCGCTTTGAACTCCTCTTCGTCCACAATAGAAGTCTGCGCCTCCCAGGGTGCCGTCAGGTCTTTCTCATCCCATTTATTCCAGGCCAGTTCCGCACGCTCCGGATAAGCCGCTTCGTTCCCCAGTTCTTCTACCGGGATCAACGGAAAATACTCGGTATTGCTGGCGATCCAGTCCGCCATGATAAGCAGTCCTGTCAGCAGAATTTCTGTAGGCGGAGTCAAGTCCGGCAGCTCTGCCGGGTCGTCGTAGCCGCAATCTTTCAGCGCTGTCTCAAACAACTCATCCCAGCAGCTTTCCCAAAATGCCTTTTCTCCCTTGGGGTAGTAGTTGCATGTCCAGCTCACCAGCTGAGCTTCCACTTCTTCCTGCTCCTGCGGCTTGCCGTGGTGGGCCCCCGCAATGGAGGCGATTCCTGGCGGACACTTCAGCTCTATCAGAATCGCTTCGCTCGCCCGGGCGTGAGGTGTTTTCTTCCGATCCTGCTCCGGGCAGGTCAAGGTGGTAAAGCGCTCAATTCGCTGCTTTGCCTCTGGCAGCAGCGGCATCAGGATACTCTGAAAGGCAACAACGCTCTTACCAAGATCATGTGTCCAGCCCAAAAAGCGTGCCAGCGCGATCAGGGCTTCTTCGTCCAGGTCGGTTGCTTTCTTCACGCTTTCCGGCAGCCACTTCCGCACCAGCAATTCCATGATCTCTGCCGTATCCCACAGATGCATCCAGAGCGGCAGCCAGAGACTCGTGTCATTCGAATCGGTTTTGCCCGCCAGAAGCCTTGCGTAGGTCAGTTTCATGCCGCACCTCCTGTTCGTCCGGTGTGTGTTACTTTCCGAGATAGATATAGCATTGTGCTTGTACTATAAGATGGACTTTTTCAATTTTAAAGTATTTTTTGCTTTATTTTTTCAAAGCTAGCACCGATTTCCCACTCTTGTCAATTATTTTTCATCGTTTTGTAGGGAAGCACAAAGTTTCTACTCGCTTTTTGTGCACAAAAACGCCCCGGCTTCCTGTTACGGAAACCGGGGCGTTTCATTATGCTTTATTCGTGCTTTCTCAAGCTCTCACGCAAAACCTTGCGGGGTTTCTTGATCGCAGCCTGAGCGGGTGCCAAAATTACAGGGCGTTCGGAGTAACGATGATACGTTATTTGTTAATTTCCAGTGTGTTTTACCCCATCTCCGCAATGATCTTCTCCAAATTTTCTTCCTGCAAATAGAATTCCGGCAGTTTTGCCTTGTCATATAGAACGAATGGGCGGCGTTTGCAAGGAGCAGTCATACACAAAACGCCCCCGGCTTCCTGTCATGGAAACCGGGGGCGCTGCGGTTTTATGGGAAACGCCTCAGGCGCTGCAAAGCCTCAGTGCAGCAGAGAGCTGACCCATGCCCGGGCGGCTGTCTTGGCCTGGAGCTTATTGTACATCTTCAGGGTGGTGTTGTACACCTTCTGGCTCATGGCATTGCTGGCGTTGGT
>ENA-UPTB01002014-UPTB01002014.1-human-gut-metagenome-genome-assembly--contig:-NODE-2014-length-15263-cov-17.376531_pt1 | contig 15263 bp, 17 predicted proteins | sample MGYA00250046_ERZ773369 | MGnify/ENA primary metagenome ERZ773369 (study PRJEB29103, sample SAMN06111938) | human gut metagenome | biome: human gut; feature: ankylosing spondylitis patient; material...
CCGTCAAAATCATCGTCAATGCAGGCGCGCAGATCCTCCTCGCGCCAGTCGATCTCATAATACTTGCCGGTCTTGGGCCCCTTGACATAGTGCGTGCTGCCGATCCAGTAGTCGTACTGGGTCGGGTCATCGTCGCTGAACAGATCCCATTCCAAGCCGCACAGAATATCCAGCTTGCCGGCGTAACGCTCCTTCAGCTTGGCGACCTGCGCCTTGTACAGGGCGGTACGGCTCTGGGTCATGCAATATTCCAGATCACAGGGGGTGTGGCTGTGCCCGCTGAAGCCCAGCGTTTGCAGACCGTTCCGCCATGCCGTGACCGCAATCTCGTCCAGCGTGTTCTTACCGTCGCACAATTTGGAATGAACGTGTACAGAGCTTTTCAGGTATTCGCCTGCCATAGTTACTGCATCCTTTCCTGCTTGACCTTATGGTCAATTACGTGTCGTTTTTCGAGTTCCTTCGTGATGTCCTCTACGGAAATGCCCAGCTCGATCATCAGCACCATGACGTGGTAAGCCAGGTCGCTGATCTCGTAGATGGTCTCCTCCCTGTCGCGCTTGGAGCCTGCAATGATGACCTCGGTGGATTCCTCGCCGACCTTTTTGAGGATCTTTTCCAGGCCCTTGTCGAACAGATAGGTGGTGTAGCTGCCCTCCTTCGGGTCGGTCTTGCGGCCCTCGATGAGTGCGTACAGGCCCTGCCAGGTGAACTGCTTCAGCTCATCGGAGACATAGACCGGGTTGAAGAAGCAGCTCTCCGCGCCGGTGTGGCAGGCGGGGCCGGATTTGACGACGTCGATGACGAGCGCGTCCTTGTCGCAGTCGGCGGTGATGGAGACGACCCGCTGCACGTTGCCGGAGGTCTCGCCCTTGCGCCAGATCTCCCGGCGGCTGCGGGACCAGAATACGGTGCGGCCCTCGGCAATCGTCAGGGCCAGCGTCTCGGCATTCATGTAGGCGAGGGTCAGCACCTCTTTGGTATAATGGTCCTGTACGATGGCCGGGATCAGGCCGTTTGCGTCAAATTTGAGAGTCTTGGAATTTCCGGTGATTTCCATGGTGGACACTCCTAAAGTAATATAGTTTAGTGTACCTCTTTTTGTGAGTTTTGGCAAGAGGTAAAGTGTAGGTTTGCTATTATTACGCAGTAGGGGCCGGGCATGCCCGGCCCGCGGCTTTCCCGCAAGAGGACACTTTTGGGAATGTTGCGGGCCGCACATGTGCGGCCCCTACCGGGTGGCTGTATGGCGAAGGGGCAATCACACCCGCATCTCTACCCCGTTCTCCCGCAAATACCGCTTCAAATCGTTGATTTCCACCTGCTTTGTGTGGAAGATCGACGCGGCCAGACCGGCATCTACTGCCGGGTGATTGCGGAACAGCTCAAGGAAATCCTCCTTTTTGCCTGCGCCGCCGGAGGCGATGATGGGCACGGCGCAGCGTGCGGCCACGGCGTCCAGCAGCTCCAGATCAAAGCCGTTCTTCACGCCGTCGGTGTCGATGGAGTTCACGACCAGCTCGCCAGCGCCGTTTTTGACGCCCTGCTCCAGCCAGTCCAGCGCGTCGATGCCTGTGTTCTCGCGCCCGCCCTTGGCGAACAGCATGAATTTGCCGTCCACACGCTTAATATCGGCGGAGAGCACCACGCACTGGTTGCCGTATTTCTGCGCGGCAGCCGGGATGATGCCGGGGTTGCGGATAGCCCCCGAGTTGACGCTGACCTTGTCCGCACCGCATTTCAGCACGCGGTCAAAGTCGTCCAGCGTGTTGATGCCGCCGCCGACGGTCAGCGGGATAAAAATCTGGCTTGCGACCCGGCGCAAAATATCGGTGAACAGCCCGCGCCCCTCGACGCTGGCGGTAATATCGTAGAACACCAGCTCGTCCGCGCCGGAGGCGTTGTAGTACCGCGCCATCTCGACGGGATCGGCCATGTCCTGTAATCCTTCAAAGTTGACACCCTTGACCACGCGCCCGTTTTTGACGTCCAGACAAGGAATTATGCGTTTGGTTATCATGTCCTCATTCCCCCTCGTACAGCCTCACGGCCTCGGCCAGATCAATCGCTCCCGTATAAATCGACTTCCCCAAAATGGCTGCGTGGCAGTGCATGGCGGAAAGCTCGGCCAGCTCGGCCATGGCGGCAATGCCGCCGCTGGCCGTGACCTCGATGCCGGGAATCGTCAAAAGCTCACGGTACAGCGCCATATTGGTGCCCTGCATCGTGCCGTCCCGGGAAATATCGGTGGCAATAATGGCCTTGACGCCCGCATTGGCGCAGCGGCGGCAGAATGCCACGCCCGGCTCGGGGGTGACCTCCTTCCAGCCGTTGACAGCGACAGCGCCGTCCTTCATGTCAACGCCGACGGCAATCTGTGCGCCGTATTTCTGTGCCATTTCTGCCGTGAAATCGAAGTTTTTTATGGCCACCGTGCCCAGAATGCAGCGGTCCGCGCCGAGGTCAAGATACCGTTGGATGCGCGCCTCGTCGCGGATGCCGCCGCCGACCTCGATTTTGAGACCGCCCAGCTTGGCAATGGCGGCAATCGTCTGCAAATTGGCCGTGGTGTCGTCCTTGGCGCCGTCCAGATCGACAACATGCAAATACTTCGCACCTGCGTCGATAAATTGCTGCGCTTGGGCGACGGGGTCTGCGTTGTAGACGGTCATCCGGTCGTAGTCGCCCTGATAAAGCCGCACGGCCTGGCCGCCGCGCAGGTCAATGGCGGGGTATAGCTTCATGGTACTTCCTCCCTCTCGCTTACAGCTCGGCAAAGGCTTTTAACAGCCGCAGGCCGGTATCACCGGATTTTTCGGGGTGGAACTGGGTGCCGTACACCAGCCCCTGCCGCACCGCGCCCGTGACGGGGATGCTGTAGTCGCTCGTCGACAGTGTCGATGCAGCGCAGTTTTTGGCGTAATAGCTGTGTACGTAATAGACGTACTCGCCGTTTTTGACGTACTTGAACAGCGGGTCGGCCTCGCGCCCGGGCACAATGTCCATGGCATTCCAGCCGATGTGCGGCACCTTGAGCGCCGGATCGGTCAGGTCGTCCGCCAGCGGGCAGACCTCGCCGGGAATCAGGCCGAGGCCGCGGTGCTCGCCGTACTCGCAGCTTTTTTCAAACAGCAGCTGCATGCCTAAGCAGATGCCCAGCAGCGGCTTTTTCTGCGTTTCCTCGCGCAGAACGGGCACAAGGCCCGTGGCTTCGAGTTTGGCCATTGCGTCGGCGAACGCCCCGACGCCCGGCAGCAGGATATGATCCGCCGCCCGCAGGTCTGCGGCGTCGCGGGTCACCCGCACCTCTGCGCCCAGGCTTCTGACGCTGGACGACAGGCTGAACAGGTTGCCCACGCCGTAGTCAACGATTGCGATCATGTATGGTTCTCCCCCTCTGTATAAAACTTATCCATGGCCCAGCGGGCCGGGTTGGTGAGAATGGAATCATAGCCCTTCAGGCGCGGTGTCTTGCGCTGCGGGAGGGGCATTTATTCACCCAGGATCTCATCCAGCGCCGCAAAGAACCGCTGCATCTGCTCGGGTGTGCCAATCGTGATGCGCAGATAGTCCGAGATGCGCGGCGCGTTGAAGTGGCGGATTAAAATGCCGCGGGCGCGCAGCTTTTCAAAAATTTCCACACAGGGCATACGGTCTGTGGTCGCAAACAAAAAATTTGTGGCCGAGTCAAACACCGTGAACCCGCGGCGGCGCAGCTCGTCAGTGGTGTGGGTGCGCTCGGCAATGACCTTTGCCGTTACATCGGCAAAATAGGCCTCGTCGGAGATCGCCGCCGCGCCCGCGGCCTGGGTCATGGCGTTGACGTTGTAGGGGCTGTAGCTGAACTTGACGCGGTTCATGTCGGCAATCAGCGCGGGCCGCGCAATGCAGAAGCCCAGCCGTGCACCCGCCAGATTGTGCGTTTTGGAGAAGGTATGGGTGATGACGAGGTTGTCATATTTTTCCAAAAGCGGCAGACAGGACGACCCGGCAGGCGCGAACTCGACGTAGGTCTCGTCCACGATCACGATGTTGTCGGGGTTCGTTTGCAGCACCTCCTCGATGGCGTTCACCGGGGCCAGCAGGCTGGTGGGCGCGTTCGGGTTGGCAATGACAATCGTCTCGTGCAGGCCGCAGTATTTTTTCAGGTCGATGGTCAGGTCAGCCTCCAGCGGGATGATGTGCTGCGGGATATGCAGCAAATCACACAGCACCGTGTAAAAGCTGTAGGTCACATCGGCGAAGGCCAGCGGCGTGCTTTCGTCGCAGAACGCGCGCAGGGCCAGCAGCAGGTTCTCGTCGCTGCCGTTGCCGCAGAGGATATTCTCCGGGCGCACGCCCCAGTGGCGCGCAATGGCGGCGTTGAGATTGCCGTTGGTCAAATCAGAGTACAGCCGCAGCCCCGGCACCGCCGCGGCCACCGCCGCCGCCACGCCGGGCGCGGGCGGGTACGGGTTTTCGTTGGCGTTGAGTTTGACAATGTCAGCGATTTTAAGCTGTTCGCCGGGGGTGTACGGCTCCAGCGAAGCGAGGGTTTTGGTAAAATAACGGCTCATGGGTGTTCCTCCCCGTCCGAAGTGTAGAATTGATCGTGGGGCCATTTGGCGGGATTGTTTTGGATGTATTGGAAGATTTCATCATAATCCCGCGGCCCGCGTATGACATGATCGTAGTAGGATGTTTGAAAGAGGGAATGGCCGAGGTGGCGTGTAGTCCCCGTTTTGATGGCACGAACCATTTGGTGAATCGTAGGGCGGGATGCCCCCATCCCGCCGCCGTTCCCGGGTGCATGGATATGAAAAAGAATGTGCAGATGGTTCGGCATGATAACATACGCATCCACGGTGACATTGTCGTAAACCGTTTCCGTGCGGCGAATTAAATCGTCCACAATTTTCCCGGCAGGCAGCAGTTGAACCCGCGGCGGGATGAGGGCATCCCGCCGTACGGATGACGGAAGGTCAACAACGATCCGGGAAAGAATGTGCGCCTTATTTTTGGTACACACCGTAATAAAATACGCACCCGGTTCACTATAATCATGCTGCTTCAACCTCGGATGCTTCCTTTTTGGCAAGCTCATTCCTCAAACCGGATCGTCACACTCTTGGCATGGGCATGTAACCCCTCGTGCTCGGCAAAATTGGCGATGCGTCCCTGCACCTCGCCGAGGGCCTCGCGGGTGTAATAGATAAAGCTCGACTTCTTCACAAAATCATCGACGCCCAGCGGGCTCGAGAACCGCGCCGTGCCGCTGGTGGGCAGCGTGTGGTTCGGGCCGGCAAAGTAGTCGCCCAGTGCCTCGGGCACGTTTTTGCCCAGGAAGATGCTGCCCGCGTTCTGCACCGAGTTCAGCACTGCGAACGGGTCATCGACGCAGATTTCCAGGTGCTCCGGCGCAATGATGTTCACGGCCTCAATGGCCTTGTTCATGTCGTCGGTGACAATAATTTTGCCGTTCGTGTCCACGCTGGCGCGGGCGATGGCGGCGCGGGGCAGCTGCGGGATCTGAACCTCCAGCTCCGCCTGCACGGCCTTGGCTAAATCCCGGCTGTCGGTGACGAGCACCGGGCTGGCCAGCTTGTCGTGCTCGGCCTGGCTGAGCAGGTCGGCGGCGACCCACGCGGGGTTGCAGGTGCCGTCTGCCAGCACGAGAATTTCCGACGGGCCTGCGATCATATCAATGCCGACCTTGCCGAACACCTTCCGCTTTGCCGTGGCCACGTAGATATTGCCGGGGCCGACGATCTTATCCACGGCGGGGACGCTCTCAGTGCCGTAGGCAAGGGCTGCCACGGCCTGTGCGCCGCCCGTTTTAAAAATCAAATCAATGCCCGCAATGACGGCGGCGGCCAGAATCGCGGGGTTCACCTTGCCGTCCCGTCCCGCGGGGGTCGTCATGACGATCTGCCCGACGCCCGCGACCTTGGCGGGGATGACATCCATCAGCACGGTGGACGGGTACGCCGCCGTGCCGCCCGGCACGTAGACGCCCGCGCGCTGGATGGGGGTGTACTTCTGCCCCAGCACGATGCCGGGCTTGTCGTTGACCACAAAGTTTTTGTGCAGCTGCTGCTCATGGAAGTGGCGGATGTTCTCGGCGGCCATCTTCAGCGTCGTGATGAACTCGGGATCGGTCTTTTCCAGCTTGGCAAAGGCTTCCTCAATTTCGGCCTGGCTGACCCGCACGTCGGTCAGCTCGGCGTGGTCGAATTTGGCGGCGTACTCGATCAGGGCGGCGTCGCCGCGGGCGCGGACGTCCGCAATAATCGCATCGACGGTGGCCTCCACGTCGGCCTCGGCGCGGATGTCACGGTTCAGAATTTCCTCGGGGCGTACCTCATCAAAGTCATACAGACGGATCATTTTGCAAGGGCCTCCTTCATCTTATTCAGCAGCTCGGTCAGCTGGGCGTATTTGAACTTGTAGCTTGCCTTGTTGGCGATGAACCGCGCCGAGATCGGCATAAACTCCTCGATCACGGTCAGGTCGTTTTCTTTTAAGGTCGTGCCGGTCTCGACAATATCGACGATGACGTCGGACAGGCCCAAAATCGGGGCCAGCTCAATGGAGCCGTTCAGCTTGACAATGTCGATGTCGCGTCCGCGGCGCTCGTAGTGGTCGCGGGCAATGTTGACAAATTTTGTGGCTACGCGCAAGGCGCGGCTCTCGTCGTCGGTGAAGCCCGCAGGCCCGGCCACGCACATCCGGCACTTGCCCATGCCGGTATCCAGCAGCTCATACACGTCTGCGCCGGACTCGGTCAGAATGTCCTTGCCGACGATGCCGATGTCCGCCGCGCCGTGCTCGACGTAAATCGCAACGTCGCTGGGCTTGACGAGGAAGTACCGCACACAGGCGTCGGGGTTCTCGACCACGAGCTTGCGGGTGTCGTTGTAGTCCTCGGTGGCGCTGTAGCCCGCTCCTGCCAGCAGCTTGTACGCCTTGTCGCCGAGGCGGCCCTTCGGCAGGGCAATGTTCAGCCAGCTTTTCTCGCGGCCCTGCTGCTGCACGGGGGGCAGCGGCGCGGCCAGGCGTTCCAGCTCGTCTAAGTAGATGGCAAAGCCGATGGCGTTGGCCCCCGGCGTGAACCGCTGCATCAGATAGTCATACCGTCCGCCCTTGAGCACCGCGCACGGGATGCCTGCGACGTAGCCGGTGAACACAAGGCCGTTGTAATACTCCATTTCGTCGGCCATGCTCAGGTCCAGCCGGGTGCCGCGGCCCGCCTCGCCCAGCGCATTCTGCAAAGCCTGCAATTCCTCCAGCGCCGCGCGCTGGGTCTCGCACCGGCAGGCGGCGCGGGCAGCGGTCAGCGTTGCACCCAGCGGGCCGTGCAGGTCGAGCAGGCCGGTCAACGCGGCAGCGGCGGATTCGTCCAGCCCCGCGGCCAGCGCGGCGGTGCGCAGCTCGTGGGCGTTCTTGGCGCGCAGGAAATCGAGCAGCTTCGCGCGTGCCTCGGCGGGGACATGCAGCGCGTCCAGCAGGCCGGTCAGGTAGCCCATGTGGCTGATTTCCAGCACGGTGGGCACATCCAGCGCGGCCAGGCTTTGCAGGGCCAGCCGCACCACGGCGGCCTGCTCGTCGGCATCCACCGCGCCCATGCTCTCCAATCCCATCTGGTGGATGGTCTGGAAGGTGTGGCTCTCGCGGCTGGGGCGGCAGACCTCCTCATTATAATAAAAGCGCTTGCACTCCCCTGCCGCGGGCTGGGCCGTCTTGGCAATGGACAGCGTTACGTCGGGCTTGATGGCCCGCAGCTTGCCGTCCAGGTCGGTGAAGGTGATGACCTGTGCGTCCGGCAGAAAGCGCTGATACTCCTGATACAGGGCGTATTCCTCAAAGCGGGACGCGCGATATTTGCGGTAGCCGGCCTGCTCATACAGGGCACGCAGGCGGAAGGTCGCCTGTTCGGCGGGGGTAAAGCGGTTGAGTTCGATCTCCATAACATTCCTACCTCTCTGATCCGATACAAATTCTATTATACTTTAGTGCAGTAAAGTTGTAAAGTGGGTTTGTAGTAATTCACGGACATTTGTGCGCGGAAAGCCATAGGCGCGGTGTAGGGGCCGGGGATGCCCGGCCCGGAGGTTTCCCATAAAAGGCCGTATGCGGGAAGGCCGCGGGCCGCACATGTGCGGCCCCTACAGGGCGGTGAAAACCGTAGGGGCGGATTCCATATCCGCCCGCGGGGCGTCGGGGACGCCGCCCCCTACAGCTGCGGGAGGAGCGTGCCCGCCCGCACGGTAACGCAAAAAACAAAAAGGCGCACCTTTGCCCTAAAACAAAGATGCGCCTTGCGCGTTTGGTGTATCAGCCCTTGCAGCCCTGCTCCTCCCAATCGCCGGCCACAGCGGGGTCAACGATCTGGGTGGGGTCGATCTTGCCGTCCGGCGTGCGGGATGCCTCAACATGACCCAGCTCCACGGGGTTCACGTTGGGGGCGTCAAAGTCGGGAGTCTTAGCGGCGGGCGTTTTAGCAGCGTCCGCGGGTTCTTCGGGCTTCGGCTCCTCGGCGGGGGCGGCAGGTTCCTCAGGTGCGGCAGCGGGGGCGGGTTCAGCCTCGGCGGACGCATCGTCAGCGGCGGGCTCGGCGGAATCGGTCTCAGGTTCGACCTCGTCCTCCGGGCCCCAAATATGCTCGTACTCGTCGTCGTGATGCTCACGGTTCTGTAAAACATAAGCGACAGCGCCCACAGCAGCGGCACCCACGGCCAGACCGGCCAGCTTTTTCAGTAAAGACATAGTCAAAACCTCTTTTCAAGTGAAAATCATTTATTTTCGGTTAGTATACCACACTCACCCCCAAAATACAAGTGCCGATTCCCACAATGCCGATAGGAAAATGTGGATGGTTTTCATACAATGTACAACTTGCCGAAAGCCGGGCGGCGTGGTATGATGGTACACGAATTTTGTAAAAAAGAGGGTTATTGTGTGAAGTATATTTTCCAGTTTGCCCGCATCACGGCGTTCTGCCTGGCGGGCGAGGTGCTGGCGGCGGTGCTGCCGCTGCCGATCCCGGCCAGCGTGTACGGCCTGCTGCTGCTGGCCGCGGCGCTCAAATTCGGCGTGCTCAAGCTCGATCAGGTGCGGGAGACCGGGCTGTTTCTGACCGGCATCTTCCCGCTGCTGTTCGTGCCCGCGGCGGCGGGCGTCATGGAGCTGGGCAGCCAGCTGATGAATCTTTTACTGCCCGCCGTGCTGGCGATTGTGCCGATCACAGCACTGGTCATGGCGGTCACGGGCATGGTCGCGCAGAAATGCGCGGGCGGAAAGGAGCACAAAAATGGCTGAATTTTTGCAGCAATGCGGCAGCTGGGGCGTGCTGGCCACGCTGGCGGCCTACGCCGCGGGCGTCTGGATCAACCGCAAGACCGGCAAGGCGCTGTTCAATCCCCTTTTGATGGGCAGTATCTTCGTCATCGTGTTTTTGAGCTGCTTCGGCGTGCCCTACGCCGATTACAAGTCCAGCGCCCAGCCCGTGAACTGGCTTCTGATGCCCGCCACAGTCAGCCTGGCGATCCCGCTGTATGAAAAGTGGGAGCTGCTGGAAAAGAACCTGGCCGCGATTTTTGCGTCGATTGCCGCGGGCGTGCTGACGAGCCTGGGCAGCGTGCTGGCGATGGCCTGGGTGCTCAAGCTGGAGCGCGCCCACGCCGTGAGCTTTTTGCCGAAATCCGTAACGACGGCCATCGGCATGGATGTGGCCGAGACGCTGGGCGGCACGGCGGCGCTGGCCGGTGCGGTCATCATCCTGACCGGTATCGTCGGCAGCCTGCTGGGTGAGACGGTCTGCAAGATCTGCCGCATCACCGATCCGCTGGCGAAGGGTTTGGCGCTCGGCACATCGGCGCACGCGATCGGCACGAGCAAGGCCCTGCAGATGGGTGAGATCGAGGGCGCCATGAGCGGCCTTGCGATTGCCGTAGCGGGCATCATGACCGCGATTTTGGCACCTGTGGCGGCGAATTTTTTGCCGTAAAAGGACGGCAGCGGTAAGGCTCGGCGTCCCCGACGCCCCGCGGAGGGGTCAAGACCCCTCCCTACAAAGCAGCTGCTCAAAAGTACCCCGTATTCGTATGCACATCCTGGCTTTCCAGCCCCATAGAGACCCCCAGCGCCTCATCGACGCGGCGCATATCGTCGGGCGGGATGACACCGGCGCGCTCCCGCAGACGGCGCTTATCCAGCGTGCGGATCTGCTCGGTCAAAATGATGCTGTCCTTGGCCAGCCCGCAGCGGTCCGCCCGCACGCTGATGTGCGTCGGCAGGCGGTTCTTGTCCTGGCGGCTTGTGATGGCTGCCGCAATGACCGTGGGGCTGTGCCGGTTGCCGATCTCATTCTGAATGATAAGTACCGGACGTATGCCCCCCTGCTCGGACCCCACGACGGGGCTTAGATCGGCGTAAAAGACCTCTCCGCGGTGCACTTCCATAGAAAAGACCTCCCTTTGCTTGTTACTGAAAGTATAAGCAGAGGGAGGTCTTTTTAATCATCCGCTGTGATTTTTGCGGCGAGCGCGTCGCCTTTTTCGCACAGCGCTTTAAACAGGCGGGTATTTTCCAGAGGGCGCATCACAAGCGCCGTGCGCATGGCGTCCACCGCCGCACAGCCGAGGAACACGGCCAAAATCGCAAGCAGCGTATACCCCGCCGACCCGTGGTGCGCCTCTGCCTGCAGCAGGCCGTTCCATAAAAAGCCGCGGAACGCGGGCACCTGATGCAGGATGTAGACGCCCAGCGTTGTGCCGGCCAGGGCATTGACCCACCGCACACAGCCGAGGTCCAGCCCCTTGAACAGGTAGAACAGCGCCAGCGCGGCCAGCAGGTTGGGCAGTGCGCCCAGCGCCGTGCGATAGTAGGCCATGTACTGGAACGCCTTGCCGTCGGTCAGGCCGCGTGTCTCGAGCACAGCGCGCAGAATCGTGTTGAGAAGCGGCAGCCCCAGCCCGAGCCCGAGCGCCGCCGCGCGGTGCTGCAAAAGGTGCGCCAGCCGGTTGTCCGGCCAGCGGCGCAGGTAGGCGATGAGCAGGTACTCATACAAAAACATCCATGCGGTGTCGCTGGCCGCGCCGTTCTCGCCGAACAGCGTCGGGTAGACGATAAGCGGCACAGCCAGCACAGCCAGCAGACTGCGGTGCGCCGGGCGGGACAGCCCGCGCAGCAGGCGGTTGAGCAGCGGCACACAGAGCAAGAGCAGCAGATAGTCCGAGATGAACCACAGCTGCCGCGTGGACGCCGGGAACGCCGCCCAGCGCAGTGCGCCCCACGAGACATCCAGCCCGGCGAGCTTGCACAGCAGCGTCACAGGCACGGTATAGAGCCACAGCGACAGCCACAGCGAGAGCGGGCGGCGGGTCTTATACGGCTGCTCACACAGGAACCAGCCGCCGATCAGCACAAAGACGCTGCACGCAATGCGCGACCCGCAGCCGATCAGGCAGAACGCGAAGGACGACGGCAGGGTGGTGTAGTCCGCAATGCCGCTCTGTCCGGTCAGATGGTCACCGATGATAAGCAGCATGCACAGAATGCGCAGCAGCTCCAGATTGCTGCTGCGTGTCGTTTTGCCGGGCATAGGTCACCTCCGTGACATACTTGCCTCCCTCTGCGAGGGAGGTGGCCCGTAGGGCCGGAGGGAGAGAACCTTGCGGCAGCCCGAAATATTTCGGGTTTCCGCGAAGCTCTCTCCCCCACCGCCTGCGGGCGGAGCCCCCTCGCAGAGGGGGCCAAGAATTACTCTTTCTCCAAAAGCACAAGCGCATTTGCCAGCCCGCGCTCATGGGTCAGGCTGACATGAACGGTCAGGCCCTGCTCCCTGACCCAGGCAGCGGCTGCGCCGGTCAGGGCAAAATAGGGCGCACCGCTCTTTTGGCGCAGTACGGCCAGCTCGGGCATGGCAAAGCCGCCCAGACCGGTGCCGGCGGCCTTCAAGAAGGCTTCCTTGGCCGCAAAATTTGCGGCGGCGGTCTCGGCGCGTCGCTTTTCGCCTAAGGATGCCAGCAGGGCCTGCTCCGACGGCGCAAATACATGGTCGAGAAAGCTCTGCTTCGCCAAACTTTTTTCAAGGCGGCCTGCGTCACACAGGTCGATGCCGACGCCGAAAATCATACGTGCAGGACATAGCCGGCCTTGCGGGGGCCGGGTGTGCGGGTGCCATTGGGCGCGGGATAGCCAAGAATGCAGTAGCCGACGCCGATGTACTTCTCGGGATCAAGGCCCCACTTGGCCAGCAGAGCCTTGCCCTCGGGCGTTTCAAACGTCTCTTTTGCGCGGTTGATCCAGCAGGAGCCCAGACCGATGCTGGACGCGGCCAGCAGCAGATTGCCCATCACAAGGCTGGCGTCCTGCACGCCGTTGGGGTTATTCTTCTCGCCCAGGACCAGCACCGCGGTGGGTGCGCCGTAGAACGGGTCGTTTTGGGTGCCCATGACGGCGGCGTTCAGGCGGGACAGCTCGGCCAGCGTTTCCTTGTCCTGCACAGCGACCATGACGGGGCTCTGCCTGCCCATAGCGGTAGCGGCCCAGGTGCCTGCGGTGGTGACGGCCTCCAGCTCCTCCGCCGTGATCTGCTCCGGCTCATAAGCCCGGCAGCTGCGCCGGGATGCGATAGCGTTGAGGATTTCGTTTTGGATGGACATAGTGGGAACCCCCTTTGTAAATTTCCAGGTGATTTATAATGCAGTATGCAGGGCGGCCAGCCCTCTGGCCGCCGTGGCCGTGTGCGGCGACGGAAAGCCCCGCGGGCGGATATGAAATCCGCCCCTACGGTGTAGAGGGCGGTATCCGCCCATGACCCGTTTGGCCGCACAGTCCGTAGGGGCGCATTCTATATGCGCCCGCGGAGGGGGCAAGACCCCTCCCTGCAAAGCGGCGGAAAAGGGGTGCGGATACCCTTCACTTTACCGCTGCCGCCAGCAGGGCTTCCCGCTCATTGGGCAGTGTGCCCTCCATAACGTCGTTCAGCAGCGTTTGCAGTGTTGCGCCGACGCCCGGCCCGGCGGGGATGCCGATGTCCATCAGATCCGCGCCGTTGACGGCCAGCTGGCGCATGGTGTAGCAGCCGGTCTTGGCCAGCTCGTTCATGCGGCGCTCAAAGGCTGCTACATCGGCGCGGCGGGCGGCAACCTCGGGTGTATTGGCGTGGGCGTCAAGGTCGGCGTATTTCAGCGCACAGAGACGGCGCAGAAAGATCGCACCGCTGCGGTTCAGCAGCTTTAAAATGCCCACATCGTCGGCGGGCAGCGGGGCGTCGTGCACGGCGATCAGCCCCACCGCGCCGTCCACAAGGTAGGCGGGGGCCTTCAGGCGGCGCAGGATGACCCGCGCCAGCTGCGCACCGCGCTGGTTGTGGCCTTTGAAATGCGCAGCCCCGTCCGGCCCGACGCTGCGGCAGAGCGGCTTGGCAATGTCATGCAAAAACGTGGCCCAGCACAGCACCCGCACGCCGCGGGTGTCCTGCCCGCGCAGGTCCAATGCGCCCACGGCGGCGGCAGAATGCTGCCAGACGTCGTAGCAATGCCATTTTCCGGGTTGGGTGCAGCCGATGCAGGGCAGGATCTCCGGCACAGCGCCGCTTAAAATCTCGCCGTACTGCGCCAGCGTCTGCCCGGCCCCCGGGGCCAGCAGCAGGCCGTCCAGCTCGGTGTAGAGCCGCTCGGCGCTGACGGTGTGCAGCGTATCGCGCGCGGCCAGCGCGGCGGCTTCGGTGGCGGGGTCGAGCGTAAAGCCGAGCTTCGCCGCGAACCGCAGCGCCCGCAGGATGCGCAGCGCATCCTCGGCAAAGCGGTCCGCGGGCGTGCCGACGCACCGCACGACACGCGCGGCCAGATCGCTGCGCCCGCCGTACAGGTCGATGACTCCCTCGCCGGGGGCGTAGGCCATGGCGTTGATCGTGAAATCCCGCCGTGCCAGGTCGGCGGCCAGGTCGTCCACAAACTGTACGTTATCAGGGTGGCGGTGGTCGCGGTAGCTGCCGTCCAGACGGTAGGTCGTCATCTCATACGGCTTTCCGTGCAGAATGACGGCCACCGTGCCGTGCTTTTCGCCGGTCAGGATCAGGCGCTGGCTGCAGAACAGCGCCTTCATCTCGTCGGGCCGGGCGGAGGTGCAGATGTCCCAGTCGCCGGGCAGACGACCCAGCAGGCTATCGCGCACGCAGCCGCCCACCACGTAGGCACTGTGCCCGGCAGCACGCAGCGTCTGCAGCAGCCGGTAGGCGTCGTGCGGCAGACGTATCGTATCGCGGCTCATGCGTTCCCCTCCCCTCTCGCGGCGTTTCCGGCGGTTATTCTGCGGCGCGGGTCCACTCCTGCGTCAGGTCAACGATGCAGGCCAGGCTGTCATCCTCGTCCTTCAGGGAGTTGACCTTGGCGGCGGCCTTTTCGGCATCCTCCATCCAGGTCAGGATGAAGTAGTTCTCTGCGGGCACGGCGTAGTAGACCCACGCGCCGTCGGCACGCAGCATATCGGGCAGATGGTCAAGCTCATCGTCCAGCAGGCCCTGGCCCTCCTCGCCGTAGATCATCTCGGGGCCGACCTGCAGAGAGTCGATCACATTGATGCTGGAATTGATGTAGGTGTCGCGGTCAACGGCCTTGTCGCCGGCCTCCCACGCGCTGGCGAACGCCTTGACAAGCAGTTCGCGGACTTCCAATTTATCGTCACCGGGTTTGTACATGATATATTCCCTCTTTTACACTGATATATGAAAACAGTATAGCACAAATTTTACAAATATGGTATGGTTATTTTATGAAAAAGTATTGACCTTCCAGTGGGTGCAGGGTGTAAGGTGAGAGCGAAAGGAGCGTGATGTTATGAACATCAAGCAGGCGGCGGAGCAATCGGGCGTGTCCGCCCGCAATATCCGCTATTATGAGCAGGCCGGGCTGCTGACCCCTGCCCGCAACCCTGAAAATGAGTATCGCATCTATTCGCAGGCGGATGTGCGCACCCTGAAGTTGATCCGGATGCTGCGCACACTGGATATGCCGGTCGAGGAGATCGGCACTGTGCTGAACGGCACCCTGCCGCTGGCCGAGGCTGCCGAACGCCAGCGGCAGCGGCTGGAGGCCGAGCAGCAAAAGCTGGCGGCAGCCGCAGCCTTCTGCACGGAGCTGGCCGCCGGCGACCGAACGGCGGCAGAGCTGGATGTGGACAGCTGCCTTGAGCGGATGGAGGCCCCTGCCCCGGCGGGCGGCTGGTTTACCGGCTGGGTGCAGGACTACCGGAAAATGGCGGCTGCCGAGCATAAGCGG
>ENA-UPTB01002015-UPTB01002015.1-human-gut-metagenome-genome-assembly--contig:-NODE-2015-length-15260-cov-15.453995_pt1 | contig 15260 bp, 15 predicted proteins | sample MGYA00250046_ERZ773369 | MGnify/ENA primary metagenome ERZ773369 (study PRJEB29103, sample SAMN06111938) | human gut metagenome | biome: human gut; feature: ankylosing spondylitis patient; material...
TGGCAACGCAGATGCCGTGCCGCAGCCGCCGGAGCGGTGCTTAAGCCGTCAGGCGGGAATTGTGCGGTGTTGCCATAGGAAAAGGAGGGAGGATTGCCGTGATTTTCGGCAAAGCGATCAACCGATACTATCTCAAGCACGCGCCGGTGCTGCTGCTGGGCATTCTGTCGCTGCTGACGGTGGACTACATTCAGCTGCTCATCCCGGAGCTGTACCGGCTGGTCATCAACGGCGTAAATCTGGGGCAGGTGGTCGTGGACGGCCAGACGCTGCCCTTTACCAGGGAGGTGCTGTTTCAGCACATCTGCCTGCCAATGATTTGGATCGTCGTGCTCATGGTCATCGGGCGGTTCCTGTGGCGCGTCTGTTTCTTCGGGTCAGCGGTCAGCGTGGCCGCCGATTTGCGGGAGCGAATGTTTGACCACAGCCGCCGCCTGTCCCAGCAGTACTATCAGGTCAACAAGGTCGGCAACCTGATGAGCCTCTACACCAACGACCTCGACACCATTCAGGAGTGCTTCGGCGACGGCATTTTGATGTTCTTTGACGCCGCCGTGCTGGGCATTATGGCGCTGGTCAAGATGTGGCGGATGGACTGTAAATTAACACTTCTGGCGCTTATTCCGGCGGCGGTCATGTTCGTACTCGGCACCGTCATGAGCCAAGTCATGACCAGACGGTGGGAGGAGCGCCAGCAGGCGTTCTCCGACCTGTCCGACTTTGCGCAGGAGAACTTTTCCGGCATTGCGGTCATCAAGGCGTTTGTGAAGGAGCTCAAGGAGCTGATTGCCTTCCGCCGGCTCAACAAGGAGAACGAGGAGGTCAACGTCGCCTACACCAAGATTGCAACACTGCTCGAGGTGCTGGTCACGCTGTTCGTCGAGTCGGTCATCTGCGTGATTTTGGGCTACGGCGGCTGGCTCGTCTGGCGCGGGCAGTTCAACGCAGGTCAGCTTGTGGAGTACATCGGCTACTTTGAGGCCATCGTCTGGCCCATCATGGCCATCTCGATGCTGATCGAAAAGACCTCCCGCGGCAAGGCATCGCTGAACCGCATTACCGAGCTTCTGGATGCGCCCATCGACGTGGCGGACCGCGACGGCGTCGCCGACCTGCGCGATCCGCACGGCGGCATTGAGTTCCGCCATCTGACGTTCCGCTACCCAGACGGCGAGTACGACGTGCTGAAGGACGTATCGTTCACCATCAAGCCCGGCGAGAGCGTCGGCATCGTCGGCAAGACCGGCGCGGGCAAGACCGCGCTGGTGGACCTTTTGCTGCGCACCTACAATGTGCCCGACGGCACGCTGTTTGTGGACGGGCAGGACGTGAACGCCGTGTCCATCCATTCGGTGCGCGACGCCTGCGCCTACGTGCCGCAGGACAACTTCCTGTTCTCGGACACGATTGCCCACAACATCGGCTTCGGCGTGGACGACGCCAGCCAGGCCGACATTGACCGCGCCGCCGCGCTGGCCGATGTGCGGGACAACATCGTGGACTTCAAGGACGGCTACGAGACCGTACTCGGTGAGCGCGGCGTGACCGTCTCCGGCGGACAGAAGCAGCGCATCTCGATTGCGCGTGCCCTGCTGAAAAACGCACCGATCCTGATTCTGGACGACTCTGTCTCGGCTGTCGATACCCGCACCGAGAAAATCATCCTCGACAACCTCAAGACCAGCCGCGCGGGCAAGACGACGCTGCTGATCGCCCACCGCATTTCGACGGTGGAGCAGCTGGACAAGATCGTCTTTATCGAGGACGGCAGGGTAGAGGCCGTTGGCCCGCACGATGAATTGTATCGCAGCTGCGCCGAATACCGCCGCATGGTCGATCTGCAGAAGCTCGAGGACGAGGAAGGAGGCGGCAGCCATGGCTAACGTAAATCCACTGTTGCTGGTAGGCGCAGTCATCGGTGTCGTCACGGCGCTGCTGGTGCTGGCCTACGCCCTCGTCAAGGACAAAAAGGAGACGATGGACTTTGAGCGCACGATGAACGACGGCGAGATTCTGCGCCGCCTGGCCGGGTACGCCAAGCCGTACCTGGCGAAATTCGTCGTTGTGCTGTTTTTAATGCTGTTCTCGATTGCCTATGACATCATCTCGCCGCTGATCGTCGGCGCACTGGAGGAGCTGGTCTCAGGCGAATTCGAGCTGCCGCGGCTGTTCGCGGGCGTCGCCGTCTATGCGGGCGTGCTCGTTTTCTCGATGGCCAGCACCTACTTCCAGGCTGTCATTCTGCAGCGCGTCGGCCAGCGCATCATCTCCGACCTGCGCGAGGACCTATTCACCCACATTGAGTCGCTGTCCCACGAGCAGCTGAACGAGATTCCCGTCGGCAAGCTCGTCACCCGCGTGACGAACGATACGAACGCCATCTCGATGATGTTCACGAACCTGCTGGTCACGCTGACCAAGAACATCTTTGTCATCCTCGGCATCCTGGTCGCCATGCTGGCGCTCAACTATGAGCTGACGCTGATGGTGCTCTGTTTTGTGCCGTTCATCGTGATTTTTACGGTCATCTTCCGCAAGTTCTCCCGCCGGGCCTACCGCAAGGTCAAGGACGCGACCACCGACATCAACACCTACCTGTCGGAGAATCTGTCCGGCATCAAGGTCACGCAGATCTTTGGCCGCGAGGACGAGAAGATGGCGGAGTTCCGCGAGAAAAGCCAGCGCCTCGCCCGCGCGAACCGGGAGGAGATCTTTGTGTTCGGCGTGTTTCGTCCTCTGGTCTACATGCTGTATATCTGCTCGATCCTGTGTCTTTTTTATCTCGGCGGCATGGGGCATCTGAACGGCGTGACGTTTCTGGGCCAGACCATCACAGGCGGCACCATCGTCACGTTCTACATGTACATTTCCAAATTCTTCACGCCCATCCAGAATCTGGCCGAGCAGTTCAATTGGCTGCAGTCGGCGCTGGCCTCGTCGGAGAAGGTGTTCTCCATCATGGACATTGCGCCCAAAATGGTGGACGCCCCCGACGCCGTCGAGTTGGACGAGGTAAAGGGCGAAATCGAGTTCCGCGACGTCTGGTTCAGCTATCTTCCGGGCGAGTGGGTGCTGCAGGGCGTGTCCTTCCACATTGACCCACACCAGACCGTGGCGTTTGTCGGCTCGACGGGCTCGGGCAAGAGCACGATTCTCTCGCTGATCTGCCGCAACTACGAGTTCCAGAAGGGCGAGATCCTGATTGACGGCATCGACATCCGCAAAATCAAAATTTCGTCGCTGCGCCGTCACTTCGGGCAGATGCTGCAGGACGTGTTCCTTTTCTCGGGCACGATCCGCAGCAACATCGTCCTGCGGGAGGAGGGCATCTCCGACGAGGAGATCCTACAGGTCTGCCGCTATGTCAACGCCGACAAGTTCATTGACAAGCTGGACCACGGTCTGGACGAGGAGGTCCGCGAGCGCGGGAACAACTTCTCCGCCGGGCAGCGCCAGCTGTTGAGCTTTGCGCGGACGATCATCCACAAGCCAAGCGTTATGATTCTGGACGAAGCCACGGCGAATATTGACACCGAGACCGAGCTTTTGATTCAGGATTCGCTGGAAAAGATGCGGTCCGTCGGCACGATGCTGATCGTCGCGCACCGGCTGTCCACCATCCAGCACGCGGACAACATTATTGTGCTGTCCCACGGCAAGATCCTCGAGCAGGGGAACCATCAGGAGCTTCTGGCGAAGCACGGCAGATATTACCAGCTGTACACGCTGCAATATCATAAGGAGCAGCTGGAGGGGTAAGAGTATGTAGGGCGGCATGCCCTCATACCGCCGCTGCTGCCACTCCGTTTACGGTCTGTTGCGGAAGCCTGCGGCGGGGTGAGGGCACCCCGCCCTACGCACAATGATACACATACAGACGTCATTTCATTCCGGCACTTGATTTTACCTTTCCATCCCTGTATAATAACTACCGCGCAGCTTTCCCTGCGCGGTAGTTTTATTTGAACATAGAGAGGGAATTTCCACATGAAAAAGCTTTCTGCACTGATTTTGTCCCTGGCGCTGTCTGCCGCACTGCTGGCAGGCTGCGGCGCGTCCGCGTCCTCTGCCGCCTCCTCCGAGGCTGTCTCCTCCGAGGTCGTATCCGAGGCGGTTTCCGAGGAGGCCGTCTCCACTGCTGAGGCTGCCGACTCTGCCGAGGCCATTCAGTTTACCTTCACGGTGACCGGCGCGGACGGTGAGAGCACCGTGCTGACCCTGGACGCCGCCGACGGTGAAAAGCTGAGCACCGCTCTGGCGGACGCCGGTATCATCAGCGCCGAGGAGGCCGAGGCCGGCTTTGTAACTGTCGTCAACGGCGAGGCCGCCGACTACAACAAGGACGGTTCCTGGTGGTGCCTGACCGACGCTGCGGGCGAGATGACCTCCGTCGGCGTGGCCGACATTGAGCTGCACGACGGCGACAGCTATGCCTTCACCTACACGAAGTAACCACCGCCGCATTGTCGGTCTGGTGCTTTCCGGGCTGATGGGTGCGCTGCTCGTCGTCAGCAAGCAGGCCATGAGCGGTCTGCCCAACATCGAGCCGGTCACGCTGCTCATCATCCTGTTTGCGCTCGAACTTCCGCGGGAGACGCCCGCTGCCATCACGGTGTTCATCCTTTTGCAGGGTGTACTCTACGGCTTTGGGCTGTGGTGGGCCATGTACCTGTACATCTGGTATTTACTGGCACTGCTGGCGTGGTTGTTCCGCCGCATAGATCACGCGCTGTTCTGGGCCGTGTTCAGCGGGCTGTACGGACTGTGTTTCGGCGGGTTATGCGCCGCGGTATATCTCTTTGCCAAGACGCCCGCCTTTGCATTGAGCTGGTGGCTGAGCGGCTTGAGCTACGACGCCCTGCACGGCGTCGGCAACTTTGCCATTATGCTGGTGCTGTACAGGCCGCTGCGCAAGGCGCTAAAGGCGGCAAAACGGCAGATTGGGATTGGGTACTGATCTATCAAAGCCTTCCCCCGAGGAGGAAGGTGGCCCCGCAGGGCCGGATGAGGGACCGGTTTGCCATTGGAGACCCTTACCAGGCAACTACCGCAGGCCTTGCCCTCATCAGTCAGCGGGCGGGGCCGCTGACAGCTTCCCCCGAGGGGGAAGCCGCTCGTTCCCAAAAGTCTCTCTTTCACACGAAAGGGAGGCTTTTTTATTTACAACCTATGGACGTAACTGCAATTTTATGGTATACTATATCGGTTAAAGTGGGGAGGTATAGGACTATGCGCGTTTTGGGCATCGACCCGGGGTATGCCATTGTGGGCTGGGGTGTTGTGGAGTACATCAGCAACCGCTTTGCACCCATCGGCTACGGGGCGGTCATCACCGAGAAGGACACGCCCTTTGAACAGCGCCTCGTTGAAATTTATGAGAGCGTATTCGACATCTGCAAGCGCTACCAGCCCGAGGCCCTCTCCATCGAAAAGCTGTACTACCAACACAACCAGACCACCGTCATCGGCGTGGCCGAGGCCCGCGGCGTCATTTTGCTGGCCGCGGCGCAGTGCGGCGTGCCGATCTACGAATACACACCCATGCAGGTCAAGCAGGCCATCACCGGCTACGGCAAGGCCGTGAAGAAGCAGATCCAGGAGATGACCCGCATAATGCTGCACCTCGAGTCCGTCCCCAAGCCCGACGATACCGCCGACGCCCTCGGCATGGCGATTGCCCACTGCCATTGCAGCCGCAGCCGGTTGATGGGGACACCGGTGAGATAATCCCTTGCCTTCCCCCAAGTGGGGGAAGGTGGCCCCGCAGGGCCGGATGAGGGATGAGGTTTCCGCAATCACCCATTTGCGTGCGGTACCCGACAAGCTGCCCCTCATCCGCCCTCGGGCGGGGCCTCGGGCACCTTCCCCCAAGGGGGAAGGCTTTCCACCATACAAAAGAAGGATACACCATGATCTACTGCCTTACCGGAAAAATCATCAAAAAGACGCTGGATTCCGTCGTCATCAGCTGCGGCGGGGTCGGCTATTTTGTCCAGATCCCCGCCACCACCGGCGAGGCCCTGCCCCCCGCCGGGCAGGAGGGGACCGTTTATACGATTATGAACGTCACCGAGAACGACGTCTCGCTCTACGGCTTTGCTGCCGAAGAGCAGCGCGACTGCTTTAAGATGCTGACCGGCGTCACCGGCGTCGGCCCCAAGGCCGCGCTGTCCATCCTGTCCATCATGACGCCGGAAAAAATCGCGCTGGCCGCGTCCAGCGGCGATCACAAAGCGTTCACCAAGGCCGCGGGCGTCGGGCCGAAGCTGGCCCAGCGCATCACGCTGGAATTGAAGGACAAGGTCGGCAAGGGGCTGGCCGCGGGCACGGGCTTCTCCGGCAATGTTGCCGCCCCGGCCCCCAGCTCTGCGCCCGCGCAGGCCGTCGCCGCGCTCGTCAGCCTGGGCTATGCGCCGTCGGACGCTGCCGCCGCCGTGGCCCGCGTCGACGAGACCCTCTCCGTGCAGGAGATCATCACCATCGCGCTGCGCAGTCTGTCGCGCGTGTAACAGAAGGGGAGTGCCGAATTGAACCAGGAATACACCGTGGACCCCAGCCGTCTCGTCAGCCCCGATATGACCCCCGCCGACACGGAGGAAGTCAGCCTGCGCCCGAAAACCCTGGACGATTACGTCGGTCAGGAGAAGGCCAAGGGCAACTTGAAGGTCTATCTGCGGGCGGCGCAGCAGCGCGGCGAGCCGATGGACCACATCCTGCTCTACGGCCCGCCGGGCCTGGGCAAAACCACGCTCGCCGGCATCGTGGCGCAGGAGATGGGCGTACAAATCCGCATCACGTCCGGCCCCGCCATCGAGAAGCCCGGCGACCTGGCCGCCCTGCTGACGAACCTGCAGGAGGGCGACATCCTCTTTATCGACGAGATCCACCGCCTGTCGCGTCAGGTCGAGGAAGTTCTGTACCCGGCTCTCGAGGATTTCGCGCTGGACATCATGATCGGCAAGGGGCCGAGTGCCCAGAGCATCCGCATCAATCTGCCGCGGTTCACGCTGGTGGGCGCCACGACACGCGCGGGCCAGCTGACCGGGCCGCTGCGTGACCGCTTCGGCATCCTGCTCAAATTAGAGCCCTACAGCCCCCGGGAACTGGGCCGCATCATCCTGCGCAGTGCGGGCATTCTGGGCGTGCCCATCACCGAGGAGGGCGCGCTGGAGCTGGCCCGCTGTGCCCGCGGCACGCCGCGTATCGCCAACCGTATGCTCAAGCGCGTGCGCGACTTTGCCACCGTGCAGGGAGACGGCACGATTGACGAGGAGACCGCCATCGCCGCCCGCAAGTGGATGGACATTGACGAGCTGGGTCTGGACGAGCTGGACCGCAGTGTCCTGCGCGCCATCATTGAGATGTACGGCGGCGGCCCCGTCGGTCTGGAGACGCTGGCCGCAGCCCTGGGCGAGGAGAGCGTCACCCTGGAGGACATCTGCGAGCCGTACCTGATGCAGATGGGCATGCTGACCCGCACGCCCCGTGGCCGCTGCGTGACCCGCCTGGCCTATGAGCACCTGCACATGGCCGTGCCCCGCCGCTTCGACGAGGAAGACGCCGGGCAGACGAGCATGTTTTAAATAAGGAAACGTGCGAGCTATAAGCGAACGGGTAGAGCCCTTCTAGGCTTCGCTTCGCTCGCCCACCTCCCCTGTGAGGGGAGGCTTTTGCGCGGGCACTGCCCGCGAGAAAGGCGCTCCTCGAAGTGGGGAGCTGGCCGAGTTTACAAGGCCTGAGGGGCTCTGCCGCTTGGCCTTAACCACAAAATTCATCGAACCAACACATATAGCAAAGGAGAATCACCTATGCGCCCTGCTGATTCCTGGCGGGATTATGAGCTGCTGGACGCTACCAACCACAACCGGTTGGAGCGCTGGGGCCAGACCCTGCTGATCCGTCCCGACCCGCAGGTCATCTGGAAAAACGACGAGACCAGCCCGCTGTGGGCCAAGGCCGACGCTGTCTATTACCGCTCTGCCAAGGGCGGCGGGCAGTGGAATTACCACAAAAAGCTGCCGCAGAAATGGCAGATCCACTGGAACGATTTGACGTTGATCGTCAGCCCCACGGGCTTCAAGCACACCGGCGTTTTCCCGGAGCAGGCCGTGAACTGGGCATGGTACCAGGAAAAGATACGGCAGGCTGGCCGTCCCATCCGCGTGCTGAACCTGTTCGGCTACACGGGCGGTGCAACGCTGGCGTGCCTGGCCGCGGGCGCGTCCGTCACCCATGTGGACGCCAGCAAGGGCATGGTCGCCTGGGCGCGGGAGAACGCTGCCGCCAGCGAACTGGCAGACCGCCCCTGCCGCTGGATCGTGGACGACTGCGCCAAGTTTGTGCAGCGTGAGATCCGCCGCGGCAGCCGCTATGACGCTGTCATCATGGACCCGCCGAGCTATGGCCGCGGCCCGGGCGGCGAGATCTGGAAGCTCGAGGACAACGTCTACGACCTCATCACGCTGACTGAGCAGGTGCTGAGCGACGACCCGCTGTTCTTCGCCATCAACTCCTACACCGAGGGTCTGAGCCCCGCGGTCATGGAATACATCGTCAAAACGACGCTTTGCCCCGTCAAGGGCGGCCACACCCACTGCGACGAGATCGGTCTGCCGGTCTCCGCCACAGGCGGCGTGGTGCCCTGCGGCGCAACGGCCATCTGGGAGAAATAAGCCATGCCGAATCAGGAACCGATGATCAAAGTACAGGACGTCCGCTTCCGCTACGACCCCGAGCAGCCCAAGTACGCTGTGGACGGCGTGAGCCTGAACATCCGCCGCGGCGAGTTCGTCGCCGTGCTGGGCGCGAACGGCTGCGGCAAGTCCACGCTGGCGAAGCATTTCAACGCCATTCTGCTGCCCGAGGCCGGTACCGTGCTGGTCGAGGGCATGGACACCCGCAACGAGGACCATCTCTACGATGTGCGCCAGAAGGTCGGCATGGTGTTCCAGAACCCCGACAACCAGATCGTGGCGACCATCGTCGAGGAGGACGTGGCCTTTGCGCCGGAGAACCTCGGCGTGCCGCCCGAGGAGATCCGCACCCGCATCGACGAGGCCATGAAGCTGGCGGGCATCTATGAAAAACGCGAGGCTGCGCCGTACAAGCTGTCCGGCGGCCAGAAGCAGCGCGTCGCGATTGCGGGCGTTATCGCCATGCGGCCCGACTGCCTTGTTATGGACGAGTCCACCGCCATGCTGGACCCCCATGGCCGCGCGCAGGTCATGAAAACCATCCGCCAACTGCGGGCGGCGGGCATCACGATCGTGTCCATCACCCACTACATGGAGGAGGCCGCCCAGGCAGACCGCGTGCTGGTCATGAGCCGGGGCCGCATCGTCATGGAGGGCACGCCCGAGCAGGTGTTCAGCCAGACCGAGCGGCTGCACGGCTACCACCTCGACGTGCCGCAGGCCGCCGAATTGCGCGACGAGCTGGTCAAGGCCGGGATCCCGATGCCGGAAAATGTCATTACCCCCGACGCCTGCGCGGAGGAATTATACAAGCTGCTGAAATAAAGGAAGCCCTCCCCCTTGGGGGAAGGTGGCCGAGGCCCCGCCCGAGGCCGGATGAGGGGCGAGCTTGCCGAGGTATCCCGTTTATGGGAAATCGCCGCTCGCCGCCCCTCATCAGTCGGCGGGCGGAGCCGCCGACAGCTTCCCCCTTGGGGGAAGCCACTCTGACGAAAAACTCCCACGTATGCCGGAACGGCACCGCAACCGGGCTGTATCCGGCGGGAAAGGAACAACTATGTCCGAAATCATTCGTGTTGAAAACCTGAGCTACATCTATAACCAGGGTATGCCCGACGCGACGAAGGCGCTGGATGACGTGTCCTTCACCGTCGAGGAGGGCGACTTTGTCGGAATCATCGGCTCGACGGGCAGCGGAAAATCCACGCTTATCAGCCATTTCAACGGCCTGAACCGCCCGACGTCGGGCCGCGTCCTTGTGGACGGCAGGGACCTGTGGGAGCAGGGCGCAGACCTGCGCAGCTTCCGCTTTCTCGTCGGCCTTGTCATGCAGTATCCCGAGTACCAGCTGTTTGAGGAGACCTGCGCCCGCGACATCGCCTACGGCCCGCGCAACATGGGCCTGGACGAGGCCGAGGTCCAGCGCCGCGTCAGGGAGGCCGCCGCGTTCGTCGGCCTGTCCGATGAGCTGTTGGAAAAAAGCCCGTTTGAGCTTTCGGGCGGGCAGAAGCGCCGCGTTGCGATTGCGGGCGTCATGGCCATGCACCCCCGCGTGCTGGTGCTGGACGAGCCCGCTGCCGGTCTGGACCCCGAGGGCCGCGACACGATCCTGAGCCAGATCAGGGACTACCATGAGAAAACCGGCATCACGGTGCTGCTGGTCAGCCACTCGATGGAGGATATTGCCAAGTACGCCAACCGCGTGCTGGTCATGCACCGCGCCAAAATTGCCATGTATGACACGGTGGAAAACGTCTTTGCCCGCGCGCAGGAGCTGCTGGAGCTGGGGCTTTCGGTGCCGCAGGTCACGCAGATCTTTTTAAAGCTGCGCCAGATGGGGCTGGACATCCCCGCGGACGTCTACACGATCCCCTATGCGGTCAAAACGATTCAAAAGGCGCTGGCCGCCAAACAGGGAGGTGGGGCAAATGCTTAAAGATATTACGATAGGTCAGCATTTTCCCGGGCATTCCATCCTGCACCGCTGCGACCCGCGGCTCAAGCTGGTCGCGACGATTGCCTATATCGTCGTGCTGTTTGTGGCCCCGAACCCGCTGGGGCTGGCACTGTCCATCCTGCTGCTGGCCGCGCTCTACAAGGTAGCACAGATTCCCGGCAAGATGATTTTGAAAAGCCTAAAGCCCATCGTGCCCATCGTGATTTTTACGGCGGTGCTGAACCTGTTCTTCGTCACGGGGCAGGGGGAGCCGCTTGTGCACTTCTGGGTTTTGAACATTTACGTCGAAGGTGTCAAGTATGCCATCCTGCTGGCGGTGCGCGTCTGCGCACTGATTGCAGGCACGAGCCTGCTGACCTACACGACCAGTCCCATCGTGCTGACCGACGCCATCGAGAGCCTGCTGCGCCCGCTGGCGAAGCTGCACTTTCCCGTGCATGAGCTGGCCATGATGATGACGATTGCGCTGCGGTTCATCCCGACCCTGATTGAGGAGACGGAAAAGATCATGAACGCCCAGAAGGCCCGCGGCGCGATGCTGGACAGCGGCACATTTACCCAGCGCATCAAGGCGCTGGTGCCGATCCTGATTCCGCTGTTCATCTCGGCGTTCCGCCGCGCCGACGAGCTGGCCATGGCGATGGAATGCCGCTGCTATCACGGCGGCGAGGGCCGCACCCGGCTCAAGCAGCTGAAATTCACCGGCGAGGACTTCAAATGCCTGGCGGTCATTGCCGTGGCGCTGGTGGCCATTGCCTGCACACGATTCTTTGTGCCGGGGCTGGCGTAAGAATCAGCCGCCCTGTAGGGGCCGGGCATGCCCGGCCCGCAGCCTTCCCGCAAGCGTCTGCTTGCCTTACACAACCGGGCCGGGCATGCCCGGCCCCTACTTGGTTCTGACATGAATTATCTACTTTGGATAAGCTACAAGGGCACCCGCTACGCCGGGTTCCAGGTCCAGCCAAATGCGCCCACGGTCTGCGCGGTTTTGCAGGACGCGATGCAGGCGGTGTTCGGCTGCCGCCCCGACGTCAAGGGCTGCTCCCGCACCGATGCCGGCGTCCATGCGCGGCGTTTCGCGCTCAGCTTCTGCTATACTGGCAAAGTGCCGATGCAGAAAATCGTGCCCGCGCTCAACGCCCACCTGCCGCCGGACATCCGCGCAGTGGACACCCGCTCCGTGCCGGACGGCTTCCACGCGCGTTACGCCGCCCACGCCAAGACCTACCGCTACTACATTTTGAACGCGCGGGTGGATGATCCGTTCACCTACGACACCTGCCACAGGGTAGGGGCCGCGCTCAATCTGGCCGCCATGCAGGCCGCTGCGGCGCAGTTCATAGGCACGCACGATTTTTCCGCCCTCTGCGCGTCCGGGTCCAGCGCCGCCGCACACGGGGATACCGTGCGGACGATTACAAATTGTACTGTTGTACAGAACGGCGATTTGTTTACAATTTCCGTGACCGCCGACGGTTACCTCTATAATATGGTGCGCATTCTGGCGGGCACGCTCGTGGACGCGGGTCTTGGCAAACGGACGCCGGAGAGCATCCCCGCCCTGCTGGAAAGCGGGGACCGACGCCGGGCCGGGCCGACGCTGCCCGCAAAGGGGCTGTTTTTGGAGAAAGTAGACTATCCCGGGTTGGATGACGTTTAATGGCGTACCGTAGGGAGGGGTCTTGACCCCTCCGCGGAGCCTGACCACCGCCGCTAACGGCCCGGAGGCGTCAAGACGCCTCCCTACAAACCAACCCATACGCACAAATTTTTTCCGGAAAGGAGGGGGCCCACCTATGAGTAAGGCGGACAGAGATCGGCAGGCATTGCTGCAGCGGCTGGCGCGTGAGCAGAGGCGGGCCCTGAACGCCGCCGCCCGCGACGCAGACCGCGCCCGCACGCCGCGCACCGCTCCCACACCGCGGCGCGATGACAGCCCGCCGTCCCGGACGTCCGAGCAGCCGTCCGCGCAGAGCGCCGCGCGGCTCAAATCCCTGACGCCGCTCTACAAGCAGCGCCAGCAGCGGCGGCTCACCGTCCTGATCGTCATTATCATTGCGCTGGCGCTGGCGCTCACCGTTGTGACCGGCACACTGTCGGCCTCTCTGGCGCTGCTGGGTGATGCCGTGGACAGCGCGTCGCTCTACCTGAACCGCGCCGACGGCGGCTGGCCGACCACTACCGGCATCACCGAGCCGCTGCAAATCGAACCGCTGGCGGACGGCTTCGTCGAGCTGGGCAATGAGGATGTGCTCGTCTACTCGGCCTACGGCTCCAAAATTCTGAGCCTGCAGCCGTCCTACGCGCGGCCCGTGCTGGCTGTGGGCGGCACCCACTTTGTGGTCTACAACCGCGCGGGCAGTGAGCTGACCGTATGCAGCCGCACCCGCACGCTCTACACACAGCGCTTTGACGAGGACATTCTGCTCTGCGCCATGTCAAACAACAACTCGCTGGCCGTCGTGACCGACGCGGACCGTTTTGCCGGCTGGGTACACATCTATGACCCTTCGATGCGGGAGCTGTACAGCTGGCGGATGCCCCAGTCGATGGGCACGCCGATTGCGCTGGACTTTGCCCCCGACAACCGCAGGTTTGCCTCGGGCATGATTGCCGCGCAGGACGGGCAGCTGAACTGCTCGGTCTACTTTATGAGCCTCGACTCCGACACCGAGGGGCTGCTCTACACCGCTGACGCAGGCAGCATGCTGCTGCGGCTGGACTGGCAGAGCGAGAACCGCGTCATGGCCGTGTTTGACACCTACATTGCGGTCATCGACCCCCGCACCGCCGCCGAGGTCGCACGCTACGACTACGGCGGGGCCGCGCTGCAAAGCGTTGCACCCGGACGCCGCCAGACCGCGCTGCTTCTGAACGTACACGGCGGCAACAGCCTGGTCACCCTGTCCGAAAGCCTCACCGTTATGTCGGAGATTCCCGCACGGCAGGCGTTTGCGGTCTCGGCCACCGACACCGACATTTATCTGCTCTGCCCCGATGCCGTCGAGTGCTACGGCTACGACGGCGTGCAGAACTGGGTGCAGACCGGCCTGCCGTCACGCCCGCTGGCGGTCCTGCACGGCAAGCAGACGCTGGTCTTTACCGGCAGTCAGGCGGACGTTTTGGCGAAGCCAGCCGAGTAGTTCCGAAGCCTTCCCCTTCGGGGGAAGGTGGCCCCGCAGGGCCGGATGAGGGGCTGCCTTGCCGCAATAACCAATTTGCGGGCAATAATGGCAAGGTTCGCCCTCATCAGTCAGCGGGCGGGGCCGCTGACAGCTTTCCCCTCGGGGGAAGCCGTTCGACCCGCAAGTAATTCAACAGAAAGAAGTACCCATCTATGTCTTTTTCTCCCGCACTTGTCTATGATTTTATTTTTCTGGCCGTATTTTCCTTTGCCGCTGTCAAAAGCTGGCAGAAGGGCTTTCTCGCCGGGCTGACCGAGCTGATCGGCGCGGTGCTGGGCGTCGGCATTGCCTCTTGGGGCAGCCGCACGCTGGCCCCGGAAGTCTACCTTAGCTTTTTTAGCGACTCCGTCTCCACCCGGGTCGAGCAGGCCGTCGCACAGTCGGGCGGCGACATTGCCGCTGCGGTGCAGGGGTTGGACTTTCTGCCGGAATCCATCCGTGCCGCGCTGGCCGCGGGTCTGCAGACTGCCGGGGACCAGCTGCCCGAAAAGATCAACGCCCTGCTGGAGCCGCTTTTCCTGCCGCTGGTGCAGGCGTTGCTGTTTGTGCTGCTCTGCATGATCGTGCGCTGGGTGTTCGCCCTGCTGGTGCGGCTGCTGCGCGGCGTCAATCTTATCCCGCTGGTGGGCGGCGCCAACCGGCTGCTGGGTCTGGTGCTGGGCCTTGTGACCGGCGCGTTCGACTGCTGGCTGCTGGCGATGCTGCTCTGGTTCGCCGCCAGCATCACCACCGGCCAGATCGACTGGCTGACCACCGGCGTTTTGCAGCGCAGCGTCGGGTACAGCCTTTTTGGTGCGTTCAACCCGTTTTTGCTCCATTATTAAACAAATTCTGAACAAGCCCCGCCAAAACTTGCAATTTGGCAGGGTTTGTTTAATAATAGTAGTGTAGCTGCGGTGCGGCGGGCAGGGGACTGCCCACCCTACGTAGGGCGGATTTCCTATCCGCCCGCCGGGCATCGAGAACGCCGCCCCCTACAACAATTTATCGCAATCCCACGTGCCTCTTATCGGGCACTTTTCATAGAGGTGAAGTAAATGCTTTGTGTTAAATGCCAAAAACGCCCCGCTGTCGTGTTTGTGCAGCGGCTTGAAAACGGCAAGACCGTGCAGGAGGGCTACTGCCTGACCTGCGCCCGTGCCATGCACATCCAGCCTGTGGATGATCTGATGAAACAGTTCGGTATGTCCGACCAGGATCTGGAAAACATGGAGGAGCGGATGTCCAGCTTTTTGCAGGAGGCCTCCGACTCCGGCATGCTGGCCCCCATGATGAACGGCGACGACACCGACGCCGGTGACGAGCCCGCCCCGCAGGACGATTTTGTCCCGGGCGGCAGCCCCGTGTTTCCGTTCGGCTTTGGTGCGCGCCAGAATAAGGACGATGCCAAGCCCAAAAACAGCAAAAAGGAATAGGCTCCCCGCC
>ENA-UPTB01002024-UPTB01002024.1-human-gut-metagenome-genome-assembly--contig:-NODE-2024-length-15198-cov-8.053105_pt1 | contig 15198 bp, 19 predicted proteins | sample MGYA00250046_ERZ773369 | MGnify/ENA primary metagenome ERZ773369 (study PRJEB29103, sample SAMN06111938) | human gut metagenome | biome: human gut; feature: ankylosing spondylitis patient; material...
CATATAAACCAACATAAGCGTCTAACATTGAAGCTACTCCATCTATACGTTGTTTTGCTGATTGATTTTTAATCGGTACTATATTCCCGTTTCTATCTTCACACACTCCTGTATTAGTTAAGCACCATTTTAAAATTGGATTATTATTATAGTTAATCTTTTTTGCTTTAAGGTCTGCCCCTAACTGTTGCATTGGTAGGCTCAAAGTTTTTGCCCCTTGAATACATCTTTCCATTTTAAAACCATGAGCTTTCATTTCTTCAACCCAATATTTAGCTGAATAATTATCATAATAAATCCATAAAGGTGTTATTCCATAATTATTGAGCATTTCAATAAACCAAGCCGTAACATCACTATAATTAATGCTATTACCATTACATAGCCTTATTAATCCTCTTTCTAACCATTTATCATATGGTATTTTTTCAATCTTAACTCTTTCATTAAAATTTTCACTAGGTAGCCAATACATTTGATGTATATATCTTTTTTCTGTTTCCTTATCTATAAATAATAATGTTGCACATGTTAAATCTGTTGTGATGGATAAATCCGCTCCCCCTATTGCATAGAAATTTTTAAAATTTTCTATATCAAAAGTTTCTGTATTATTAATATCATCAAAGTTTAACCATGCATTACTTAGGGTATTTCTTATATTAAAATCCTTAGTTAATACCCCGCTTAAATCTTTCGGACTATTCTTTGCTTTTTCTACTTTCCTTTTTAGGTCATCTAGCTTTTTTATTGCTCCTAATGATGGATTCGATTTGCTCCAACATCTTTCATCTAACCATTCCTCTTTTTTATCTAATTCATATATTATCGGCAAAAATGTATCATCTTCGAAAGTTCCATCTACAATATTGCATGAATACTCATAAATATCATCAAAAATACACTCTCTTACTGTTCCAGCAGTAGTTATCATTATTAATAACGGTTGCCTTCTTGCTGATTGTGATTGTTGCATTACCTCATATAAATTTCTATCTTTTACGCCATGTAATTCATCTATAATTACACAATGTGCATTTAATCCGTCTAATGTGTCAGAATTTTTTCCAAGCGGTTGGAACTTACTCATGGTTAAAGGGAAATATAAATCACTCTTTCTCTTCTTGATATGCTTTGATAGATAAGGGCTTTGGTTTATCATATTTAATGTTTCATCAAATACTAGCTTTGCTTGGTCTTTCTTTGTAGCACATGAATATATCTCTGCTCCTGCTTCATTATCTGCTATCATCATGTAAGCAGCTATCCCACTAAGCATTGTTGACTTTCCATTTTTTCTTGCTACATAAAACATACTTTCCTTATATCTTCTTAAATTAGTTTCTTTATCTATGAATCCAAATAATGCTGATATATAAGCCTTTTGGAATAATTCTAATATTACTGGCTTTCCAGCCCACTCGCCTTTGCTATGCTTACAAAATGTTTCAATAAATTTTATTGGTCTTAATGCTCTTTCTTCATCAAATATATATTTGTCTGAATTATAAATATCATTTACCATTTTTTCATATTGCTTGTACACTCTATTAGATACAACATATTCACCAGCTTTTATTTTCTCAAAATATTCAATAACATAATTCATTATTTTTGTTGCTCCTTAATGAAAGTCATTAATGGATCTGCTTCTTCTACTATTTTAACTGGTGGTAATAAATCTACTAATTGTTTTGATAAATTACTATAATTTTTTAATGTTGTATTATATCCCTTTAATGCTGGATTCTCTCTTAAAAATTCTTGTTGCCCTTGCTTAAATAATGTTGTTGTACCTTGTGTTTCAACTTCTTCTTTCAATTTATCTAAAGTTCTTTGAATGAATAAAAGTTCATTATAAATATTTTGTGCTATTGGTAGCCTATCTTTTGGAATTAATTTTAAAACTTTTTTAAGTTGCTTCATCTCTTTTGATATATCTTTACTTTTCTCAAACATTTCTTAAAATTCACCTACTTTCTTTGTTTTGCCCTACCCTAAAATTTAAAATTTCTTGGAGGGGTTTAATTAGGTAGCCACTCGGCGTGGCTGATTAAATAATATCTTTGTTATGTGGGGGGGTATAAATTAAATCTCCATTTTCATCAAATGCTACACCATCAACTGTTGCTCCACCAATTCCATGAACACTATTGTGGCACTCTAAACATAAGGCTTGTAAGTTATCCCAATTTAAAGTTATATTAACGTCATTTATATTCATTGGTGTTATATGCTCCTTATGATGAACTATCTTTGCTAACCCTCCACATCTTTCACAAATATAATTCTTACTCTTCATAAATGAACTTCTACACTTAATCCATTGAATACTATTGTAGAAGCCTTTTGCATATTCTTTAGCCATTATTACTCCTTTATTTATATAATTTTTTATGCCTTGAATGTATTTTTACTATGAGAATGTTACCTCCCACACACCCCACTCTATCCATTGATACTATGCCATTTATTACTACTCTTAAATATCAATGTAACCTCATATAAAAAACATTACTTATTAATCTAAATTAGTATCTTATTTTCTTTATTGCATTATTTAATCTCTCTGTATCCATACCAATATAAGCTAATGTTGTTGCACTTGATTGATGTCCTAACGCCTTTTGTACTAATCCTATATCCTTTTTATTGTCCATATATAACCAATATGCAAATGTCTTTCTTGTTCCATGACACCCTAAGTTTTCTATATTGAAATACTCTTCTATCTCTTTCATAATCCTATATGCTTGTGTCCTTGTTATTGGTTTATTAATTCCCTTCCTGCTCTTTATTAAATAATCATCATCTTTCATTTCTTCTGTATACTCATCTATTAAGCTCTTTAATTCTCTATTTAATGGAATATTTATCATCTTTCCTGTTTTCTGTTGCTTTATTTTTAAATTCCACTTTCTCCTTACATCTTTTACTTTTAAATTTAAAATATCGCTTATTCTGAATCCGCAATATATCCCTAATCCAAACATAATAGCGTTTCTTTGATTTTCACCTTCTAAGCTTTTCATTATGTTTTTTACTATACTTTTATCTTTTATAGGCTCTGTCATTACATCACCCCCATTTCTTTGACATATGTTCATAATTTAATTCTTGAATAAGTTTAACAACTTCTTTAAGCTCTTTGTCTATCTCTATATCACTTAAAATTATTTTTGTTATATCAGTACCTATATATTTTCTTTCTCCAATATAGCTATCTGTTTTAACTCTATATCCTAGTTCATTTATATAATTTGCTACTGCTCTTACACTTTCTAACTCTAAATATTTTTTAAATACTATAGTTTCAAAATTATCATCTTCTTTTATTTGTGATTTATTTTCTAGGATATTAATTGTTTTTTCAATTTTCTGTATTTTTTCGTTATATTTTTTAGTTATCTTTTCCTCTAGCTTTCTATATTCATTTATTTTATTTTTTAATACTTCGTTCATTTTTACCCTTTGCCATTGATGTTAATACCATTAAAAGATTATTTATAGGCTTTTCATAATCCTTGAAATTCTGGTCATACATAGAACATATTAAATATCCTGCTAGAGTTTTAACTAATGGATTAATCGGCTCTTTATCCCATCTTGAGCCTGTTTTATTTTCTAAATAATCTGGAATTGATTCTATTAAGCCTATTATAAGTAAATCATCATCTTCAAAATCAACTCTTAATTTTAACTTTGCTTCTTCTAATGTTAATATCATTTATTCACCTTCTTTATTAAAAAGGTGTCCAATTTGAACACCTTTTTCTTTTATCCTTGTTTTGATAATTTTATAAATGCTTCTGAAACTAATGGCTTAGTATCTGCTATGGCTAATGCTCTATAATCAATTACTCCATATTTGAAACTGCTCTCTCTTGATGTTTCTACAACTATACCCTCTGGAATGTTGTAACCTAAGTAATTGAAGTTCCCTAAGAATATAGTGTCATCTGCTATATTGTCATCAATAATAACTGGCTTACCTAATATGTAACCTATATTTTCATTCTTTGGGTCTGCTATAAATATTGGTCGGCCTGTAGTGTCTACAATTCCATAAATTGAATTATATAGAGTTGCATTATTCATAGCCCATTTTGCTCCTGCTGAATATCCTCTTTTTAATTTTGCTAACATTTTAGTTAAATCTGTATAAACCACATTATCTGTAAATGTAAAGCTATTTTCTCCATTCCATGTAATTCCTGTTGCTATTCCAGTTCCTTGATTTGCTCCAGTTCCATTTACTAATGAATCTGCTATACATTCCATAACACAATTTGTTAATTCTTCGATAATATAGCTTTCAAATGCTGAAATACTCATTTTCTTTGAACTTGCTGAAATAGAAAATATTTTTATTATTTCATATCCAGCAAATGAAACTTTAGCAATTTTTTCTGATGGATTTTCTGAATCTACCTTTTCACCTTCCGTATGCCAATTTGCTTTTGTACTTGGTGTTCCAATAGGTACTGATATATTAGATGGAATATTAAAGCTTCTGCAATGAGATATTAAACCTCCCATAGTTCTAGCTTTCTTAATTATTTCATTTAATGTATGAGTTGGTAGAATAGCAGCACTATTAGTTGTTGTGCTAAATGCATCTGCTCTTTTTTCTGTATCAACTATTTCCATAGCTCTTTTAAAAGTTCTTTCTTCTACATCTGTTAACTTTTGCCCTAACATTGTTTTGAAAAATTCATTTCTATACTCTGTACTTTCAAATACATCTCCTTTTACACCTTCCGTTGCTCCTGCAAAACTCATTCCTGTTATTGGATTAAACTGTTGTGATCCTTGACTTCTTTCTTCAATATTTTCTTTTGCTTGTTTTAATCCCTCTAGTTCAATATTTAATTCTTGAATATCTATATTAGGGTCTGTATTAATTAAATTCCCTATTTCTGCGGTTCTCTTTTCAATGTCTGCTATGTTATGATTTCTATAATAATTAAATGCTTCTGCTATATTTTTAAATTTCATTTTTAAATACTTCCTTTCAATATTTGATTTACTTTTATTCTTAATTCATCTTTTTGCTTGTCCTTGTCCTGCTCTGCTATTATTTGATTTCTAGCTTCAACTGATGTAGTTTGATAAGCTGGAAAAGGAACTACGCTACATTCATAAACTTTTTCTATTTTGGTTATTGTCCTAGTATTAGTTTTACTGTCATAAAAACTGCCGTCCTTTGGTACTTTAAAAGCAAAACTCATACCTGTTAAATCCCCCCTGCATACTGCCGTATGTACCGCCTTAGCTTCTTCGGTGTTTGGTAAAACTGCCCTCATATGAAGGCCCTTATCATCAACATTGAATTGCATTGTCTTTGGTACTCTTGCAAGTGGTAATTTATTAAAATCATGATTATATAATAAACGTATGTCGCTTAGGTCTGCCGAATCCAAAGCCCCACGCTTTATGACTTCTTTATAACTTCCCATAGGGTCATTAATAATTGTTTCTTGGTCAAATACTATTGGTGTTCCTATTAACTCCAATTCATTATTGCTCTGTATTTGGGTGTTTCTTATTTCCTTCATTATTTGCCCCCTTTTTATTCATTTGGTATTCATCAACTATTTTTGTATTAGCAACATTTAGGGTTTGAACTCTTCTGTCGCCATCTTCTACGCTAGGTAGATTTAATATTTCTAATGCTTGATTTACTGTAAATAAACCTAATGGCATTAATTCTTTCAACATATTTGTTTTAGTTGCATTACTTGCAAACTGCAATCTATTAGCTTCCATGATTATTGAGTTACCAAAAGCTTGTTCTCTTGGAGTAAATATTTTATCAGTTAATTCTAATGATATTTGAAGGCCTATTGCTTCTACTACACTTTCATAAAAAGCTGACCATTCATCTTCATTGTATGTACTGTTAATAATTTTTTCTGATACTCCTAAGTAATCATATATTTTTTGCTTTACTGCTGACATTTGCTCATTATCAATAGATACACCTTTAATTTCTAAAGGAACATAATCCATTTTGCTATCTAATGCGGCTATTCCTCCATTATTACTTATAGATAAATAATCTTTTATAAACTCTTCTTTTTCTTTCTTTAAGTTCTCTGGACTTAATATCTGGTTATACTTTAATAATCCTTTTATTGTTGCACTAGATTTTATTGAATTTGCTATACCTTCATTCTGTGTATGTGCTAAATCCAAAGTATTTAATATTGCCGTATTTTTATCACCTAATAAATCATTTGAATTATAAAATCTTCTTATGGTGAAAACATCTCTAAAAGGTAGTGTTACCAGCTTACCTCCAGCAAAGAAGAATCTACAGTATAATTCTCCTGCTGAATCTGTTAAGTATTCCATATTTACTGGACTTAATGGATATATACCTGTTAATTTCCCATTTTCATCTTTCTGTAGATAAGCAAATGCATTATTGTACAAGTAATAATGAGTTACTATTTTGTAGAACATATCATATGCCGTCATATATGGGTTAGGTCTTACTTGAAGTATTCTATTTAAATAATTGTCACCATCTTTTCTATTCCTATCTATTGTTACAACATGAACTGGCTTCAACTTTGCAACATTTCTTGCTATTGAATCAACGGCTGACCTATAAATATCACTTTCATATGCATTGCCACTAAACTGAGTGAATATTGCTGGTCCACCATTCATTACTTCTACTCTGCTTTTTTCGGATTGTATTTCCTTTGAATCTCTTGTTCTAAAAATCTTACGTATGAATCCCAAACCTTATTACCCCCTTTATTTATCAATGCTTCTATTTCTTGATATGTTTTTGGTGCATTGGTTTTTTTCATTAACATATAATGAAATCCTAATCTAGTTGATACAAAAACATGAATATTTCTTTTAAAGTTTATTATTTCTCGCCCATTTTTTTCCCATATTTCTTCATGATTTAATGTATATGGCTTTATCATATCAACACCATTGTTTTTAGTTTTCCCAAACTTTTTCCACTCTTCTTTTTGGATTTCTTCTATCTGCTCTTTGCTATAACCTTTATCCATTAAATATTTTTCTATATATATATATTCGTCAAATATAGTAGTCTGATATGTTAATAACTCTTCTATTTTCCTATTTGAAAATATATTCTCTTCAAATTCTTCTTTACTTTCTGCATATTGTATAAAATTAGAAAGCTCATATAAATTATTTAAAATATATGTTAATTTCCCTCTTGTTTTACCTGTTGCAAATATTCTTGTTGGTTTATTTCTTTCTAATTGTTCAAGTAAATATGTAGTTATTAAACTTGATAAATCAACATCTTTTTTTATAGCTTCTTCTTCTAATTCTTTTAATAACTTTTCTGCAATAAGAATTTCCTTTTTTACTGGAGTTCCAGCCATAATAAAATTACTCATATAATTTTGATACTCATATTGTCTTGGAAGATAAGGAATTATATCTTCTTTAACTTCTATTATGTTTCCTGCATATCTTTTAAAAGCTAATTCAGTTCCTCTTTTTCTAAATTTGTGTAATTTATTGCTCATATAAAACGCTCCTTAATTTACCAATGTAATATCTTAATTTTATTTTATTCATTCGTAGACACCGCGGGAAATTTTTTTTTTAAAAAAGGATAACGCCAATTTTACGTTATCCTCTTTAAGTTATTATTTAATTTTTCTCTCTTTACTATCAATGTATCCCGTAACAATACCAAAAAGTAAATCAATAATTTCTTCATTTTTAATTTCATTCATTCTCTTAATAATCCATTCTTTCTTAAACTCTTTATCCAATATATTGCCCTCCTAACTCTTTATAAATAATAGTCTATATGCTCTATTTCCTTTAAAAATTTTAAATTACTTAATCCTGCTCTTAGACCTTCTCTAAAGTAGAATTCGCATAAATTTAGCCATTCAGCTGAAATAGAGTCTTCAAGCTCTCCTATTAATCTTTGTTGCTCTTCTGTTGTATCTTTTTTTAAAGCCTCTCGTATTACTTTTGTAATTAATTCTTGTTGCTTATACGCAAAATTTTCATTTTCAAAATCACTTGCTGAAATATCTGATGTATGATTAAATTCATTTTTTACTATTCCATCAACTATCTTCTTTAAATTTTCATAGTTCATTATCTCACCACCCCAAATCTTTTATATATTACTGCTCCCTTTAGGGTTTGTATAACGTTGTGAGAATTACACTTCTCTATGTAATTTTTTAATGTATTAATGTTCATTGGTAATTAATCCTCCTTGAATTAACCACCCAATTAAGATATAATCTAATTAGGTTGAGAGTCTATCCTTATGGGTGGGCTTTTTTTTATTCTTCTTTTTTCTTATTATCTTCTTTTACTAAATCAATAACATACTTATTAACTGGTTTTCCATTTTGAGCTGCTGAAGTTTTAATTAATATTTTTTCTTCTTCTGTTACTCTTAATTCAAGTTTTCCTTTTGTTTTATTCATTTATCTCACCTCCTTGATTTTATTATAAGCCCGACAAACCCGACAGTCAATAGTTTTTTATTACTTTTTTGTTTTTTATTTTTTTCATCACATCATAAACCTTGTATTTAAGCCATTTCTAGGCATTTTATTCACCAAATGAAATTATTTCAGTTACCCCTATATTTTATCGGGTCAGAATTAAATTTTAAGCATAATAAAAAACTGCGTACAATATTTAAATCACGCAGTTTTTTATTAAAGCCTTTATATTGCTAGTCTTACAAAATATTATTTTTGTAATATTGATTTTTTACGCAGTTTTATTGGATAAAACACGCATTTTACTATTAACTAATTGAATTTTTATGTCAGTTTAACCCATATAACCAAATTGGCAACATGGGTATTTTATTTTAATAAATGGTATCGGTTAAGTCGATACCTAATCCTTTAGAAGGATTAGAACACTTAGCTTATTTATATTACTTAATATTACAATAGTAATAGACTTTTATAATATGGCTATTTTTCTATATTACTAAATATTATAAAATATTACTCAATATTATCTAAAGCATATTTTAATAAACTACTAACTATATCCTGCCTTTTATACATCTTGTATTTATCAAATAATTTTTCTAGTTCTTGATATACTTCTATATCAATTTTGAATGTTTTAGTTGTGGTATTATCATAACTATTAATAAAGCTTTTATCAGAGCAAAATATTTTGCCGTCCTCTTTATCTAAGCCCAAGTTTGCACTCTGTAATATTTCAACTTTTTGCTCCAGCAACTCAACTCTCTTTAAAATTAAATTTATATCTTTTGGATCACTCACCTTACTTTTGTTTTTCATAGGCAACTTTTCGCTAATGAGATTTTTAACTTCCGTATTTTCGGTGGTTATTTCTTTCTCCACTTGTGGGGAAAATCCTATTATTCTTTGCCCTGCTCTTGATGGCTCAAATCTATTAGCCTTAAATCTATTTAATATAGTGTTTTTTGATACCCCTAGGCTCTTACATATAGCATTGAAATTATTATTTTCATACTTCAATTCATTGTTAAAATGATTAACTTGACCTTTTATATCTAATTTATTAAATCCCTCTCTATTCATCTGTACCCCCTAGAATAAATATATTACTAAATATTATTATAATAATATATTTTTATTTTTTAATATTTATCATTCATAATTTTACTTATGGTACCAAGTGATAAATTATATTTCTTTGCCTTTACTCTGTAGCTTCCAGTGTAAATGTCAATATATTTTTGTATAAAAAGTGGAAAATAATTATGTACAATAATTAGAATTTACATCTTAGTCAAAGAGCTTTCTAAATGTTCTAATTTTGATTTAGTTCTATAAGAAGGTCCTTTTACAGATATAATATGAGAGTGATGTAAAAGTCTATCTAATATCGCATTTGCGATAACGGAATTTCCAAAAATATCAGACCATTTAGAAAAATTAGTATTAGTAGTTATTATTGTACAATGTTTTTCATATCTTTTAGATATTAATTGAAAGAAAAGATTTGCTGCATCAATATCTATAGGTAAATATCCTATTTCATCTATTATTAAAATCTTATATTTACAAAAATGACGAAGTCTTATATCTAATCTATTTTCAGATAAAGCTTTCTTTAATTGAGAAATTAAATCCTGAAAAGATATAAAATATGTTGAATATCGATGCTTAGCACATTCTATTCCAATAGAGGTCGCCAGGTGGGTTTTACCCACGCCGGATGATCCTACAAATAATATATTTTCTTTATTTTCTATAAATCTTAAAGTCATTAAATCAAGTATCTGCTGCTTATTTATTGCAGGTTGAAAATCAAAATCAAAATCTGTAACTTCCTTTAAAAATGGAAAGTTAGCAACTTTTACACATGCCTGCATAGCTCTATCAGATTTTGCATTAATTTCTAAATTACTTAACTCATAAAGAGCATCAACAATACTTTTATTTCCAGAGTTAATTAGATCTATATATTTATCAATACTAGCTTTGATATTAAGCAATCCTAACTCCTCAAGATTATTTAGTAATTTAACATAGTTATTCATATTATCCTCCTATTTAATTATAAAAAAGCATCAAACTGTTTTAAATTAGCTTCCGCTAGCGATTCTATATCATCCGCACTCTTATTTTTTAACACTGATCCTAAAATTTCTTTATAATCACACTCATTATAATTAATCTTATTATCACTTAATTGATGTGTTGAAATTAAATCTGTGTTAAAATATATTTGTAATTCTTTATCTATTCTTCTAAGAGTTACAGATTTACCTATATATTTAGGTGGTACAGAGTATTTACTTCCTTTATAAGTTATTAGTGAATCCTTATGAACTTTGGTTTGACGGTCGTAGTTCATATAGGATTCTATGATATGATTACTTGGTAAGGGCAGTAGATACTCCTTTTCTTTTTGAAATAATAATATAGGTGGAATGTTAGTTGCTTGGTTTGGTGCTTGATTAACCTTAGAATTTATTCTTTGAAGCAGTTCAATGATGTCTGATTCATTTTCAAATTCTCCATCATAAGGTAATATCCATTCTACAAATTTATTTGCAGATTCTACTTTTCCTTTGGTATAAGAATGCCTTGGTTTACACAATGTAATTTTAAATCCAAAGTCATCCGCAAAAGCTTTTAGCTTGCTATTTATTTTTCTTCCATCTTTAGTTATATCAACAACTGTTTTCATATTGTCAAATAAAATTTCCTTAGGAACACCTCCTGTCATTTTAAAAGATTCTATTAGGCTTTCAAATACATCTTGTTGTGTTTTATTTTTTTTATAAGTAAAACAACAGAATCTTGAATTTCCTAACTTATAAGAAAATACATTGAAAATAAAAACTTCACCATATTTTGAAGTTAACTTAATATCTTCCTTCCAATCAACTTGGGCTTGCTTGCCAGGCGGTGTTTCGAATCTAGCATGTCCTCTTATGGCTTTCTTTGGTTTCAGGTTTTTAAGTTTTACATATTTATTAAAATTTGAATAAGTTCCTATATCACCATATTTATCTTTAAAATATTGATATACTCCATTTATCGTAACGCCATTTATGGCAAGCTTTTCTTTTATTTCAATATAATATTGATCCAATCTACTACTTTTATTTCTAGTTTTTGATTTACCTTCATATCCCTCATAATATTTCTTCACAGTTCTTCGATCTAAATCATATTCTCTAGCTAACTCTGAAAAGTTAGGTTTAATATTCATAGATTTTAATATAGTTAATTGACCTTGTAAATTCATAATCATTAGTATCCCTCCCATAAATAGGATATAACTAATGATCATTTTTGTACATTTTTATTTTCCATTTTCTGTTCATTGTTATATTATCATTTACATCCAGTATCATTTTTAATCTGCTCTACTTGTTCAGCACTTAATTTTTTACCTTTTCTAAATACTATATAACCATCTTTTCCGTTTAATACATTTTCACTTACTGGTGTATGATTAACGCTCTCTAAAAATTCTTTTTACTCCTTAGTTAAATTAATATCTTTAGGTATGCAATAAAATCTATTAAAAAATTGTTTTAATGTTTTATCATTACTTTCTCTTAAATAATATTCTGTACTCATAATCTCCCCCTAAGTTTGTTTATTTATAGTAAATAGTATAGTTCATATATTATAAATAATACAATGACCTTTTATATAAAAAAAAGGATAGTAGGGATTTCCCACTTATCCTAATCACTCAATATTAAACCTAAATACTTAATATCTATTTAAATATAGTATTCTACTAATAGAATAGATAAAAATAACACTATACACACTTTATTAAAGAGCATTTTTTTACGCACTTACTTTTTTTAGTATAGTTCTTATTTTTCCCTCACTACAATTTAATTCTCTTGCTATTGCTCTAGTACTTAAACCCTTACCTTTTAATTCTAATACTTTTAGTTCAGCTTGTTTTAGTGTTAAGCCCTCTTCATTTCTTCTTGCTTCATTTCTCTTTTTATTTTTTCTATCATACTTAACTCTAGTAGATAGTATAGTTAATAAACTAAAACAAAGAAAACATACATATATTAAAGAGCCATTTCATGTCCTAGTTAGAATTTATAATAAGAAATAAAGCCATAGGAAATCCTATGGCTCATTTATATCACTTGAAAGTAAAGGCAGGTGGTAATCTGCATCTCCTACCGCTTATGCGTGGTGTCGGCTACCTGTTCCGACCTCAGTTACTTTCATTACTATTCTATGCTATTTATATCATTATTATAGCACTATATGTGAAAAATATTCAATACCTTTTTAAAATTTACTTTTTATATGGAATTAAAGCATTTTTATTTTTATATTTCTCTACTTTTTCTTTATCCATAACAAACAATGTTCTTGCAAATAATGTTCCTGCCCCTGTTGCTCTTACTGCTACTAATACATAGTCATTATTTTCATTCTTATATATTTTTATGTATTCAATAGCACTATTCTTTTTATTAGGATGCTTTGCTATATAATCGGGATTATTTATAATTTCTTCTATCTTATCACCATATATTTTAAAATCTTCTGGATGCTCTGATTTCATATGATTTAAATTAGATTCCCCTATATAAATAGGTTGTCCTTCTTTAAGATTCAAATGAAATTCATCTATTATAAATTTATTTAAATTTCCTATTATTTTATTTTCAGTAGTTCCCCTCATTTATATCTAACTCCTTTGTTATAATATCTTATACTTTAATTATATGCATAAATAACTAAAAATATAAAATATACCCTACCTTTGAACATTATTATTTTCTTGATTTAATCTAATAGCGAAAATAAATTCGCTATACACACTTTATTAAAGAGCATTTTTTTACGCACTTACTTTTTTAGTATAGTTCTTATCTTCCCTTCACTACATTTTAACTTTTTTGCTATTGCTCTATTACTTAATCCTTGTCCTTTTAATTCTAATACTTTAATCTTTAATTCCTTCAACTCAGCTTGTTTTGGTGTTAAGCCCTCTTCATTTCTTGGAGTTCTTCTCTCGTTATTTCTTCTATACTTCTCTTCTGTAGATATTATAGTTATTAGTTTTCTTTGCTCTTGCTCTTCCAAATCCAAAGCATTAATTATATATTTATTCGTGAATTTATACCCTTTGTTATTATCATCTTGAAAGTGCTTTACTGTTCTATTTATACTTCTACATACCGAAGTTAATTCTTTTACCTTATATGGCTCTCTAAAGCTTTTATTAAACTCCTTAGTAACTTTAATTAACTCTTCAACTGTAACCTCATTTATAAGCCTATAATGATAACTATAAAGCATAATTAATGTATTCCTATATCCTACAACTTCCCCATTTCTTAGACTTACAATCCTTTTAAAGTCCTCTATTCGGCTCATATTTAGCGTATATAAGTTTTTTGTAGGTAAATAAGCTATTTTACCTTTATTCTGCTTATATTGTTTCTTAGGCTTGATATATGCCTTTTTTAAGTCAAATATATTGTATTTATTACTCTCATTTTTAAGCATACTGTAACATTTACTGTTATTTTTACTGTTTATAGTTCCAGGTAATCTTAAAAGCCTTGTAGGGTCTTTTACTCTAGTATCTACTGATATATTTTTTATGCTTCTTTCCAATTCTTTTATTGTGTTAAATAAATGATTCTCTATCTTTTCCCAAAGGTCTAAAAGCATTATATGACAGTTATTAATATCCCAATATATATGTATTCCTCTACCACTATTTATATATTCTGTTGGTTGTGGAATTTTCTTTTCTTCAACTAACTGCTCTACTGCTCCAACTACTTCAAATGGGTCTATTGGTACAGTGCCTGTTTTATGGTCTATATCAATATAAAATCTATGTAATTGCCATAAATATTCTCTTTCCCTTTTTATTGGTGAATTGAATGTATTAGGTGTGTAATATATATCTTTTTTATTTTTATATTCTTCTGAATTTATTTCTATTGGACTAATTGCTTCAAGTCTTTTCATTGTTCCCTTTGAAGCTTGTACTATATGTGTAAATCCTAAATCATATTCTAATTTTAATATTCCCATGTATATAACCTCTCTTCATTTAGTTAAAAAAAAGCCTTCTAGGTATTATCCTAAAAGGCTTGAAAATTCTCTAACTAAATGCTATACTGTCCTTAGTTAAAAGGCTTCAATGCTTCTTAGGTAGTTCGGGTACCTATTAAGTAACTTTCTAATATATTTGCGGTATATTTGAAAGTGCGAGGTCTTTTTTTTATTGTTTAAAATTATTATACCATCACATTTCCAAATATTCCACTTTTTAATACTTATATTTTCAATAATTTTAATTTTCAAAATTAAATCTTTTTCCATCAAAACTGGCAATAATGTTTATTAATTTCTGTCTATTCTGCTCGTAAAATAATTTATCTCCAGTTAAAAAGTAAATACATAGTAAACTTAACTCTAACATTTCAACTGGATCACTCGACTTATTTATATCAATTCTTGCTTTTTCACTAGCTTGTACCATTTCAGAATAATAATATTGCTTTGCTTTTCCATTACGTTCTATGTAATTAGCTCTTAAATTTTTTCTCATACTATTTCAACCTTTTCTTTTATAAATTATAATGCTCTTATAAATTCCTCATAATGTTCATATAAACCAACATAAGCGTCTAACATTGAAGCTACTCCATCTATACGTTGTTTTGCTGATTGATTTTTAATCGGT